>Ga0315536_1001870_pt1 | contig 10364 bp, 7 predicted proteins | sample SalMarSW160230MG_FD_203093 | JGI IMG/M metagenome (GOLD analysis project Ga0315536, IMG submission 203093) | Salt marsh sediment microbial communities from the Plum Island Ecosystem LTER, Massachusetts, United States - Salt Marsh Sediment SW1602-30 ... | reverse complement strand
CTTCTGAGTTTATATTTTTTTTCAAATTCTACTTTCCGTCTGTTTGTAAGTGCCTCAATACTTAGCAAAATTCCTTGAAAAGTACCCCATATCATATATATTAAAGCCGCTCCGTGCCATGCACCGGAAATAAGAAATGTCAGCAAGAGTGCTATTACTATACCCCATACATTTAATCTTCTTAAGCCAAACGAGATTGGAGTATAAAGATAATCAGTAAGCCATTTAATTAAGGACATGTGCCATCTTCGCCAGAATTCTGACATAGAAGTAGCAAAGAACGGACGATTAAAATTTGGTATTATATCAATTCCCATAACATTGGCACATCCTATTGCTATTAGTGAGTAACCCCCAAGGTCACCATAAATCTGAAATGGATAAAGCAAGGTGGCAAATAACAGTGAGACACCGGAATGATACTCATAATTATTAAAAATTGTACTTACGTAAATTGCTACTCTGTCTGCTATCACCAACTTCATAAAATAGCCCCACAACATTAATTGCAAACCTGATACAGCTTTATCGTAGTTAAATGTAAGTTTACCCCTGAACTGATTAAACATATTTCTGGCCCTCTCAATAGGGCCAGATAATACAATGGGGAAAAATGAGGTAAATAATGCAACGATCCCAAAGTTCTTTTCAGCTCTAATGGTTTCATTATAAACATCAATTGAGTAACCCAGGGCCATGAAAGTATAAAAGGAAATGCCTATCGGCAAAAGCAAACTCAAATTAGGTAGCGGCCATCTGATTCCGAAATAATCAAGCAGGTCGAAAACACTTTGATTTACAAAATTATAATACTTAAAAAAGAAGAGCGGCAGTAGCGTAAGAATTATATCAGCAATAAGCAACCATTTCCTCGTTTTATCCGATTTTGTTTTTTCCATCAGAATTGCAAAGAGATAGGTAGAAGTTGTTACACCAACCAGCAAGAACGCATAAATTGGATTTATGTTGATATAAAAATAATAGCTTATAATTAAGACAAATGACCATCTGAACTTTTGAGGAAGTATATAATAAAGTAAAATTACCGAAGGAAAAAAAATTAGAAAATTAAATGATGTGAATTGCATGAATATCTGCGTCTAATGTTTATAATTTAGTGATAATGATATCTATCATTGCTCCGACATTTTGCATTCTATTCAGATCCTTTAATTTGAATTTGATCGAAAAGGTTTTCTCTATCTCTGCAATAAGAATCATGTGCGACAAAGAATCCCAACGATCAACATCATTTGCAGTCATTTCATCTTTGAGTATTAATGAATCATTGCTAAATGTTGTTCTGAAAATCGTTGTTAGTTTATCAGTTACTTCTGTTCTTTCCATACTCCAAGTTTTATGTGAATAATCCTTTATTTTAAAATAAATTTATGTTACGGTTGCCTAAGAATAATGCCAAAGCCAGTACAGTCATACTCCTGAACTGTTCCGGAAACAATCCTCTAAGAAACAAAGAGTTTCTCCAATACTTTCCTGTCAATTTTCCCGTTTCTGTTTAGTGGAAATTCTTTAACAAGTTTAACACTTGCAGGAATCATATAAAAGGGAACTTTTGTTTTCATGAAATTTATTAACTCTGTGACATTGCAATCTTCAGATTCCACAACCAGGCCCAGGTCCGTTTCCCCGATCATATTTATATATGGAATGGCCGTAACATTAATTTTTCCAAGAGTCGATTTAGCATGGAACTCCACTTCGGTAAGTTCTACCCTGTAACCTTTAATTTTTGCCTGAAAATCAATTCGGCCGATGAACATTAAATATCCATCTTCATCAAAGTATCCTAAATCTCCTGTTCTGTAAAACCGTGTTGTTTTCCCTTTATAATTGATATTGAAAAATACTTCTTTATTTTTTTCTTCATTATTCCAATATCCCTGTGTCAATTGAGCTCCTGCAAGACAAAGTTCACCTCTTTCACCTTTATCCAAAATGTTTTTATTTTCATCCACAATAATAATTTCACATCCACTTATCGGGAATCCTATTGATAGTATTCCATTGTGTGATCTGTTAATCCCATTCCGATTAAATAAATAGTAAGAACATACAATAGTATCTTCAGTTGGTCCATATAAATTTAAAATATTCGCATTGGGAATACATTTACTCCATTCTTCTGTTAAATCCGAAGGAACTGCCTCACCTCCAGTCAAACATAACTTTACAGATTCAAAGTTGAGCTCACTGAAAAATGGCCTGAAATAGTAAATAGTTGATGGCATCAGAAGAACAACAGTTAAGTTGTGTTCATCTAATAATTCAAGGATGTAAAGATATTTCCTTCTATCTTTTGGAATAGTGTATATACACGCGCCCTTAAGCAATGGTACAAGAAATAACATTACTGATGCATCAAATGTAAGTTCAAACATTTGCAGGATTCTGTCATTCTCATCAATCGTATAGTCTAAATTTAAAAAACATTCTATAAAAGCTGTGATGTTAGCAATAGTAATAGGAACACCTTTCGGAGTACCTGTACTGCCAGACGTGAAAAGTATAAAGCTTAATTCGTCTTCTGAAACCGGAACAGGATTTAAAATGGCATCCGTTTCGGGCAGGTTACAGCTATCAATTATGGAGTAGTCAGAGGAAAGAGGGACTTTGGTCGAGCCAATTATTGCGTGTATTCCAATTTGACTTATCATGCTTTCATTTCTGGCAGCAGGCGCATCCGGGCTTATCGGAACATATGCTTTCCCTTCCAACCAAAGAGCAATAATTGATGCATAAGTTTCCAAATCATTATTGGCTACTAATCCTATGTTCTTTTCTGATTCTGGTATTGAGAGTTGTATTAATTTTCTAATACCTGAGATTGATTTTGCAAAATCATCGTATGTATAAAAAACTTCGTCTAAAAAGAATGCATTCCTTGCAGAATGTTTCAGTATTGATTCAGAGATTTCCTTTATTAGTTTCATATCTGATTTTTTAAAATTAAAGTACCCACTAAGTCGGAAGTCCAAAAGTAGTTTTTCAGACATTGTAATTCTGGCTTTTGAATTCTGTCTTGCGGCTCAAAAATATATAACATTAATTAGTTACAAATTAAATAATTAGGAATCAATATTTAAATCCATCAATTATCACAACTTCTTTAAATGCTTTTCTATCTGCCTTACCATTTATATTATTAATTTTTTCAGAACATTACGGTCTATCTTACCATTTAAATTCAAAGGGAATCTATTATTAAAAAGTATTTTTGAAGGAATCATATAGTACGGCATCTTTAATTTCAAATATTCCACTAACAATTTTGTATTGGTTGATTCACACTCAATAAAAAGTGCAATTTCCGTAGCTCCGCTATTGTTTTCAAACGATACGGCAACAGCATTCTGCCCTTTGGCAAATTCTCTTGCATGATGCTCTATCTCTCCCAGCTCAATACGATATCCCTGTATTTTTACCTGATAATCCAAACGGCCTGAATACATAATGTCACTTTCTTCATCCATATAACAAGAATCACCAGTTTTATAAAATCTTCGTTTAGCACCTTTGTATTCCATCTCAAAAAAAGATTCTGTAGTCTTGTCCGGACTATTCCAATAACCAGGAGTTAACTGACCACCAGATATACATAATTCTCCTTTTTGGTTAGCTCCAAGTATATTTCTCTCCTCGTCCACAATTACAGCAACCAATCCATTCATTGGTTTCCCTATCGAAGAAATACCATTAAACTGTTTATTGTGTTCATTCTTATTAAATTTATAATATGTACAATATATTGTGGCCTCTGTTGGTCCATAGAAATCATATACTTCAGCATTTGGAATGCATTTTGACCACTCATTTACCAATTCAAGCGGAGAGGCTTCAGCAGTTAGAATATTATATCTCATGCTGGGTACATCTATTTCATCAAAATAAGGTCGCAGATAACGTATCATTGAGGGTACCATGGCTCCAAATGTTAACTTATGCTCCTCAAATAAGCCATAAATATAACTGTATTTGATCTGATCATGCGGAATGGTGTATGTACATGCCCCTCTTGTCAAAGGAACCAGATAGGATTGAACAGACACATCAAATGTCAGGTCAAAACACTGAAGACATCGGTCAGTGTTATTAATATCAAATCCCACTTTCCAGAATGATTCAATAAAATTTGCAATATTACCTCTTGTTATTGGAACTCCTTTGGGTCTGCCAGTGCTTCCGGATGTAAAAAGAATATAAGCAAGAACAGCATCAGAGACTGATTTTGGCTCAAGCCATAATTCTCCAAAATGCAATTTCGCACTTTCCAGAACCCTGAACTTTGCAAACGTGGACTCAAGGCTTGAATCAATTATTAAATCAATATCAGACTGAGAAATTATTTCTATACTTCTGTCTATCGCCTGATTTGGGTTTAAGGGAACATAAGCACAGCCCTCCAACCAGGCTGCAAAAATGGAAGCGTAAGTTTCTATATCATCATTTGCAACCAGGCCAATATTCAAACCCTTTTCTGTATATGAAGCAAGTGCGTATCTGATTTTTGAAATATATTCCCCAAATTCTTTATAGGTATAGAAAACACCCTTTATACAAAAAGCATTCTCATTCTGAAATCTCTCGATGGCATTAAGTAATGGGCCAATTACTTGTTTGCTGAATGAATTTATGTTTTCCATAATCGTTAAAGGTTTAACTTTAAGATATCTGTTAAAAATGTGAATAAAAGGGAAAAATAAATCTGATTTTCAATGAAGGATTTTAATTGCCCTAATTTTATTTTAAATGACTAAGGAGTTAAAGCTGGATCAGCTTCCCGCTTTTTTTTAATACGGTTAATATCAATTAAATACAAAACTATGGCTTCAACTGCAAAGACGCCAGTCCTGTAGATTTCCATGGTAGTAAATGAAACTATGAGCAGGTACAGAAAGTAAAAATTAAGATATATCATTTCATTTGGAACCCTGGTAAGCATAGCTTTGACAGAATACCAGAGTAATCCGAGGGTTGCTACTGCTCCTACAACTATATAAAATCCTAATATACCAAGGTCCACCCAGTAAAATCCAAATTTATCTTCGATGAACTGATGCTTTCTTGTCTCTAAAGTTGTCCCGCTGGAAAAGCCTCCGCCAAAAATAAAATATGAGTTGTTAACAGGATATATGGTATAGTAGTAATTAAGACATCGGGCCCGGATATAATTTTGGCCTTCACTCGTTTGTTTTTGTGTTGTAGTAATCATATTCTTCAATATAGCAGACGTTCCCCTGCTGTAAAGAACTCCTGCAAAGAGTAACATTAAAAGAATAACTGTTAAAATGTTCTTTACCACATATGGGAACAACCTTATTGCCATCAAGGCCGTAAGTAACATTGTAGCAAATGTAAGAGAACGAAAACCTCCCTTTAACAAAATTATAAAGAAGAATGCCATCAGAAAAGCATTTTTCAATTTCTGCTCCATTAAATATCGATTTAGCAAAAGGAAGTAAGCAAGAACCAGGAATCCGTTACCAACAATCCTTAAACGAATTGTTCCTCTGTCTTTAATCATATCGGTGTAAAATATTGGTCTTGGATATGCGAAAAGCTGAAGAAGATAAAATAGTGAATATAATATAGCAAAAACAATGATAATATTCTCAAGGTATTTACGTTCAATCTTCATTTCGTGCAGGCTGAAGTAAAAGAGAATGAAGTAGAAGGGGCCAAACATGAAGAATGAATTACGCAAATGTTGTCCGGAATTAAAATATGCGGCTAAAATATTAATAATCAGGCCTATAAAATAAACGATAATAGCAGACCTGAAATATATGCTCTTTTTGCCAAGGGTCATAAGAAAATGAACTCCCATAACCAGCAATGAAACAGCCGTTGCAATCTTAAAAAAATTATCAGGCAGATAAACAAAACCCCAGAAGTTAATTGAACTTAACAACAGTAAAATTAATAGTGTCTTCTTCATCCTCTGACTTTTATTGATGAAATTATATTGTCCATCATAGCATTATATTTGGTTTGCTGACTTCTGCTGAAGTTTTCGCATTTTGAAAGGTCAAAATCTACTAGCTGGCCAAGAACTTCTTCAGGCCTGGGCGGTTTGTATCCCCTGCTAAGTATTCCGATTCTCTTTTCAGGAAAGCCAGCCCTGATTAATATATCGTAAACCTTACTGGATTTTTCATTCACAAAATATTTAAATCTGACTATACCATAGGAGTCGAACGAATAGAAAGGGATGCCATTGTGCAAAGCGACAACAATTGGATGCATGTTTTCTCCAATATAACCAGAGGAATATTTTATTATACCATACCATTCCTCGGGGCTTAAAGGAATATCAATAATATTCTTAATCTGATGGTCAAATTTAATCCCGTCCGGCATAGGTAAAACAACGCAATGCAAATTGTTTTTTTCAGCCATAACCTGAAATGAATTCAGCCATTCCTTGGTAACGCATTTGCGGTTCCTGAAACTTATAAGTATGTACTTTTCAGGCAAGTTAAACTTCCTGGTCAATTCATCTTTTGAGTACTGCTCTTTAATATTCTGGTTATAGGCAAAGACAGGGTCGGGTGTTATGTCAGGAACAATTGAACTAAATGTCAGATACCTAACCATTTTTTTTGTCCATTCGTCCCTTACTGTTATGGATTTAAACTGTTTAAGAGAAATGCACATGCGTTTTCTAAGGTTTCCTCTGAATAATCTGAAATTTGCATTTTGTGACGAGGCTGACATTATAATAACTGGTATTTTTTCATCCATCAAATGGATAAAGCTTCCCCAGAAAGGATTCGGAAAAAGCACATCAACTGCAGGTTTCTTTCTGAGAACAATTCCTTTCTTTGATAAATGAATCCTTGATAAAAAATGTACATGCTGCAATACAGCATCACTTCCTATTATAATTCCCTTAATATCATGTTTTGGGATAACAATTGCAAGGTCATTATCATTTCTGCAAATCTCTGTGCATGGCAGGTTTTTCTTAAAGAAGATTTTGTGAGCCTCTATTTGACCATCAGGTACAGTCCTGTTATATCTTTCTTCCAGATCCTCAGGCAACCAGTTTATAATAATCGGGTCAAATCCATTGTTTTTCAAATATCCAACTGTTGAATAAACCTGAAGGTTTGCCCCAAAATTATAAACAGAATGATATGTAAGAATGCCTATTTTCATATTGTACTTTTTTTATCGATCTTTCTTACAATCTGATTATTTCTGAATCAATATTTTCTTAATTTTCCTGAATGCTCTGACAGGCAGGTTTCCATAGAGCGCGGTATGGTATTTCTTCCTCAAGGGTTCAATCTCCATGAAGAAAATATTCAAATCACCTGCTTTTAAAGCTTTCAAAGCAGAGAGATGACTTTGTTCAGCAATTTTTTCTCTTAAAGAATATATCTTCTTTCTCTTTCTTGTAATTTTATATTGATTAGCCTTTACTCTTTTAGGAGGATACCATTCACCTTTTCTCTCTTTTTTCGCGATCCTGTAGGAAAGAGCGTCTCTTCTCTGCCTGAAGCCTCCTTCCTGGGCCTTAACAACATCTTCCGGAGTCAAATCATATAAAGTAATCTTCTTACTCTTAAAATACCTCTCCAGTAAATTTAGAAGTTCAGTGTTACGCACAATTATAAGGGATGTGCCCCGGGGGTCACTTTCAAACCTAGGCAACCAGCTATCGCCAAAGCTTATATCAGCTGTTTCCCCCACAACATCATCGCAGTAATCACAAGCCTTGGGTTTAAAATAGCCTGATCCCCAATCTGTTCCGTATATCTCGCCTGCATCTTTGTATCTTTCTTTATCATCAATATTTGACCATACCTGGTAGATCTTATATCCGGCAGGCTTATCCTTATGTTTTCTCCTGAAGTCGATTGCCACAAGATTTTCAGGCTTTATACCCAGTTGCCAGCCTATTATTTTTGACTGGTTGGCACTTTTCATTCCTCCGCAGATTATACCGAATGTATATTTAATCCTGCTCTTAATTACTTCATCTTCACAAGAGAGTAATCTGAGTGCTTTAATAAAACACGGAACGCCGGTAATTGCATATCTTCCGTCTGTTTCCCTGACGGTTTTTATAATGTCAGCCAGTGAAACAGGATAATAAGATGATTTTGATCCGTTTACAACATCCTCCTTATCTGAAACAATAGAATAATCAAACAAAGGTCTGGATGGATCGTTAGTCTGATTAGGATAAACCTGAATGAAATAATCTATGATATTCTCCTTTAAAAGAGTATAACCAAGCCATTTTCCGAAGCCACCAGAGCTTCCTTTTTCTCTGAAGGCACCTTCCTCAACAAATCCTGCATAGCAATTCAGGTACCTGCCAATCTTTGAATTTTTATTTTTTATGTCCGGGAAAAATATTTCACTTATTTCATCTTCATTTTTAGCCTGTTCTGAAAATGGACAAAACTTCAGCACCTTTATATCACTTTTATCCGGATCATCTTCTGATTCTGCAACAATATTTCCATATTCATTCATATGTATTTTAAAAGGAGAACCTTTAAGAGATGCACAGGATCCGCATCCTATGCAATAATCATTCTTAATAATTCTTTCTAATAATTCCCTTGATTCAGTCATAAATCCAAATAGTTGTTATTTTTTGGGCCCTGTCTGTTTATAATACTTTTGGTTTTAGAATAGAAAGTTGCGATAAGCTCCTTAATAATAGTGCTTTCATAATTTGTCAATGCAATTAATCTCCCGAAGATAATAAGTGCGATTGTACTTGTAAGACCTGCAAGTACAGCTCTTAAAATACCTTCAGCTAAAAAAATTCTTGGCAATATAGCAAAACCTGTAGCAAGAAATAAAACAGATAAAGAACTTAATACATTCCTGACTAAAAATTCTTTCACTTTCAAACCGCCCAGAATTTTAGAGAACCAGATTCGTGAACCACCGGCCATAATTTCCAGAGCAATAGAACCCACCAAAACTGAATATGCAGGTAACCCAAGTTTAATTAATCCCCATGAAACCGGTACGTTCATAATTAGCAGGGATCCCGTTACTGTCTGAGACATTTTAATTCTGCCAACTGCCTGTATTAATACATTCAATCCTGCTGTCATCAACAATATTAAGGTTAATATGATCATTAGCTGGCAAAAAATAATTGTGTTATCTGGTACAGTCTTTAACCATAATTTTAGTAAGAATGGCATTTCTAAGACTGCAGGAATGGCAAGAAGGGCTAAAAGGAAGAAAGACAATTTACATGCAAGTGTTGTAAGGCGTAAGGTTCTCTGACGATCTCCACTTCCCTCACTTTTTACAATTTGCGGATTTATTGATTTAAGTACATTAACAGAAAACATCAATAAATTAGAATTCACCTGGCTGGCAATACCATAGGCAGCATTTATTATTATTCCAAAAAAATGATTTAAAATGACTGCCAGCCCTTGATTTCTTGCAATATTACAAAAGGATCCGAATAAATTCCACCCGGCAAAAGATAACATCTCCTTTGTTAAAGGAATATTTATCCCGGATCTTATCCTGGTACGACATTCATCATATTTCCTGTAGCAGTAGATACTTTTAACGACTCTGATTAATATAGTGAGCAGAGCTATTAATAATCCATACAAAATAAGTTTGTCGAAAGATGAAAAAAGCAAAGAGATTGCAATTCCCAGTTTAAGAATTGATTCTAAAATACCAGAAAGAGCATCGAAAAGGAAATTCTCATGTGAATTAATTGCTGCATCGTAAGGTACTGCATTAATAGCAAAGAATGTACTTACAACCATAAAATGATATACAATTTTTGCAGATCTCATTCTCTCGGCCGGAATTTTTAAAAGTCCATCGAAAAGAAAAATACCTCCAAATTCCAGCAAAAGAACTATAATAATTCCAATCACCAGATGAAGTACAACACTTGAAGAAAATATTGATATCAGCTTTTCTTTATTGCCTTCCCCGAGACTATAGGACATATACCGCTGAGTTGCATTGGCCATCGCACCGTTCAGAAAAGACAGCATCGAAACTACGCCACCAACAAGGTTGAAAACTCCGTAGTCTGTTTCCCCAAGAGCATTTAATATTAACCGGGTTGAATATAATGAAATAAGGATTGTAATAAACATCTTACCATAAAGGAAACCTGTATTAACGACAACCCTATTTGCTGTTTGCATATATTAAAATAACTAAATGTAATATTAAGCTCTTCTTTTGATAGCAGATGAATTGGAAAAACAGGTTAATTAAAAAGCATAAAAATTATAATAGAAGAATTGTTCATGTGTCTGAGAAAAATTGATAAATAACCCTGAGAGGTTATGTAATCAATTTAAATAATCAGTAAAATATTTTCATCT
>Ga0315536_1001867_pt1 | contig 10372 bp, 3 predicted proteins | sample SalMarSW160230MG_FD_203093 | JGI IMG/M metagenome (GOLD analysis project Ga0315536, IMG submission 203093) | Salt marsh sediment microbial communities from the Plum Island Ecosystem LTER, Massachusetts, United States - Salt Marsh Sediment SW1602-30 ... | reverse complement strand
AAGTCAACCGGGCACTGCTGGAGCTGGCCCCCCATGCAAACGTGCCCTTCCTGGCGACGAACGACGTGCATTATGTCCGCCGGGAGGACGCCAACCCGCACGACGTGCTGCTGTGTATCGGGACGGGCAACCTGGTCAGCGACGCCAAACGGCTGCGCTTCAGCGATGACAGCTATTACCTGCGCTCGCCCCAGGAGATGATGGACATCTTCGCCGAGGTGCCTGAGGCGGTGCACAACACGCTGAAGGTCGCTGAGATGTGCGACGTGAACCTGGACGACAAGACCTACAAGCTCCCCAACTTCCCGGTGCCGGAGGGATATGACGCCCAGAGCTATCTGCGCCACCTGTGCGAAAGCGGACTGCGCCAGCGTTATGGGGAGCAGGCGGAGAGCGCCGAGGTGCAGAGCCGTCTGGAGCACGAGCTGAAGATCATCCACGAGATGGGGTTTGATACCTACTTCCTGATCGTCTGGGACCTGTGCCAATTTGCCCTCGAACAGGATATCTGGTGGAACGTGCGCGGCTCTGGCGCAGGCTCGGTGGTGGCCTATTCGCTGGGGATTACCAACATCGACCCGCTGCAAAATGGCCTCATCTTCGAGCGATTCCTGAACCCAGGCCGGGTCAGCATGCCCGATATCGACCTGGACTACCCGGACGACCGCCGGGCGGAGATGATCGATTACTGCGTGCACAAGTACGGCGAGGAGAAAGTAGCCCAGATCATCACCTTTGGGACGCTGGGCGCGCGGGCCGCGCTGCGGGACGTGGCTCGCACGCTGGATATCCCCCTGGGAGAGGTCGACCAGCTGGCCCGCCTGATACCGGCCATCCCTGGCAAAGCGGTTTCCATCGACAAAGCCCTCGAAGAAGTGCCGGATTTGCGGGCCGCCTACGAAGACCAGGATCGCCCCTACGTCGCCCGGCTGATCGATACCGCGCGTCAACTGGAAGGCATTTCCCGCCATGCCAGCACCCACGCCGCCGGGGTGCTGGTGGCCGACAAACCCCTGGTGGAGTACATCCCGCTGAACCGCCCGACTAAAGGCGACGAGGGCGATGGGCTGGGAGTGATCTCGCAGTGGCCGATGGAGATCGTGGAATCCATTGGGCTGCTGAAGGTCGACTTCCTTGGGCTGCGCACGCTGACCATCATGCGCAAAGCGGCGGAGCTTATCGAGCGCTATCACGGCTACCACTACGATTTGAGCAACATCCCCTACCGGCACCGCCCCGACGACCCGGAACACAACGAGGCGCTGGATAAGGCGTTTCAGCTTCTCTCGGAAGGCGATACCGGAGGCGTCTTCCAGGTTGAAGGGTCCGGGATGAGGCGCGTGCTTACCGAGATGCAGCCCTCGCGCTTCGAGCACATCATCGCGGCCATCTCGCTGTTCCGCCCCGGCCCGATCGAGTACATCCCGGCCTACATCCGCCGGATGCACGGCGAGGAAGCGATCAGCTACCATCACCCTGCCCTGGAGTCGATCCTGGACGAGACGTTCGGCATTATCGTCTACCAGGAGCAGATCATGCAGATCGCCTCCAATCTGTTTGGATACAGCATGGCCGACGCAGACTTGATGCGCCGCGCGGTGGCGAAGAAGAAGGAAAAAGACCTCAAGAAACACCGGGCTACATTCCAGAAGCGCGGCCCAGCGAACGGTATCCCAGAGGAGGCCGGGGCCAAGATATTCGACGATATCGAGTTCTTCGCGCGCTACGGGTTCAACAAATCCCACGCCGCCGATTATGCGGTCTTGACCGTGCAAACCGCCTTTTTGAAGGCGCATTTCCGTGAAGAGTATATGACGGCCCTGCTCACCATCGAGCGAGGCAGCATCGAGAAGGTGGGGACGTACATCGCCGACTGCCGCCGCCAGGGCATCGAGGTGCTGTCGCCTGACGTTAACCTGAGCGAAAGCGAGTTCACTATCGAGCCGCAGCCCAGCGGACGCCGGGCGATCCGGTATGGGCTGAGCGCGATCAAGAACGTGGGCGAGGGAGCCGTTCAGGCCATCCTGTCCGGGCGTCAGGATCAGCCCTTCGCCAGTGTCAGCGATCTCTGCGACCGGGTCGACCTGCGGGAAGTCGGCAAGCGCGCCCTGGAATGCCTGATCAAGGTGGGCGCGCTGGACGCCCTGGCCGACCGGCAGATACTGCTTGCCTCGCTTGAACGGATCATGGGGTACAGCAACAGCCTGCACAAGGCCGCCGACGTCGGCCAGATGAGCCTGTTCGGCGAGGCGACAGGCGTGAAGCTGGAGACAGATGAAGGTGGCGTGCTGGTGGCGGAGGTCACGCAGCAGGTCGGGCGGCGGGAGATGCTGCAATGGGAGCGCGAGCTGGTGGGCGCTTACGTGACCGAGCACCCCCTGCAAAACGTGATCGATCAGATTGAGAACGTCGTGACCGCCTACAGCACCCAGATCACAGAGAGCGACCATGGCCGCGAGGTGACGATGGCGGGCACGGTGACCTACGTCCGGCCCCACACCACGCGCTCAGGCAAGCCGATGGCTTTTGCCGGTCTGGAAGACCTGTATGGGTATATTGAGGTGGTGGTGTGGCCCCGCACCTGGGATGAGACGCGCGACCTGTGGCAGCCCGATCGCCTCCTTCTTCTGAAAGGGAAACTCGACTCGGAGTCGGGCGAGCCGAAGCTGCTGTGTGAGGATGCTACCAATAATTTCACCACCTTCGAGGCGGCAGCCGACCCCTTTGCCGAAGAGCCACCTTTTGAAGCGCCGGAATCCTCTTCGCTCTATGAGTCACAACCTTACGAGGCGGACGACGAGCCGGACTGGGAGCAGATGCCTCCCCCGCCCCTGGTCGAGGCTGCCCTGGCGAATGGGGGGAGGAATGGCCGGGAGGAGGCTAAGCCAACGAAGCCGCCGCCCCCAGCCTCTGAGCGTGACGACTGGCAGGCCGAGGAGACGCCTGCCGATGACAACCCACCTCCTCCTGTCGAAGAAGCCGCGCCTGCTGCGCCCGAACCTGATGAGAGGATGGAAGCCCCCCAGGGTGTCGAGCCTGGCTCCGGGGAGCCGCTGCGCTTATTGATCCGTGTGAGGCGCTGCGGCGACGACAAGCTGGACACGCTGAAAATCCAGCGTATCCACGGCACTTTACAAAGCTGTTCCGGTCAGGACACCTTTTCGATTATCCTGATGGGGGATGGGCGTGATGTCGAGATCGGTTTTCCGGCGGTGACGACCAGCTATCGCCACGTGGCAGACAAGTTAGTCGAGATACTGGGCGATACCGATGCAGTTGATGTTTATCCGACATCGTAGTCATGCACCTGGGACTTATCAATAACACAGAGGGGTGATTTCCATGAGTGACGAGATCAGACGTATTGCCGTGATGACCAGTGGTGGTGACTCGCCCGGGATGAACGCCGCGATTCGGGCTGTGGTACGCTCCGGCGTCTATCATGGCCTGGAGGTGTATGGCATCCGCCAGGCATACCGGGGTCTGGTCAACGGCGACATCGAGCGAATGGAGACCAGGGATGTGGGCGGCATCATTCAACGTGGTGGAACGATCCTGCAAACAGCCCGCCTGCCAGAGTTTAAAGAGGAGAAACAGCAGCGGCTCGCCATTCGCCGCTTAAACGAACATGGCATCGACGCCCTGATCGTGATCGGCGGAGACGGCAGCCTGAGCGGCGCCCTCGCCCTGCACCGGCATGGGATAAAGGTGGTGGGCATTCCGGGCAGTATTGACAATGACATCTGGGGAACGGCCAGCTCGATTGGTGTGGACACGGCGCTGAACACGATTCTCGAATCCATCGACCGCCTGCGTGATACCGCCTCGTCTCACGAGCGGGTGTTTCTGGTCGAGACGATGGGGCGGAGCTGCGGCTACCTGGCGACGGTCGCGGGTGTGGTGTCTGGCGCGGAGATGGTTTTGATCCCGGAACAGGAGGTATCGCTCGACGAGCTGGACGAAGTGATCGAGGCGGCTTACATGAAAGGCCACTCCCACGCGATGGTGCTGGTCGCCGAGGGGGCGAACCTGAGCTGCCATGAGATTGAAACGTTCTTGAATCAGCACAACATCGGGTTTGAGGTGCGGGTGACGATCCTGGGACACGTGCAACGTGGTGGCCGTCCCACCGCGTTTGACCGTATGTTAGCCACCCGTATGGGGGTGGCTGCTGTGGAGGCGCTGCTACGGGGCGAGGATGGGGTAATGGTGGCACTGGATGGCACGGACATTGTCACCCTCAAGCTTGAGGATGTGATTGGCAAGCAGCACCCCGTCAATCCGAAGCATATTGAGCTGGCGAGAATCTTAACCAGATAAGAAATTCGGTGCCCGCCCGCAAATCGGGTAAAATGGTGCGCCAATGAGACTATCAAGCCCGTCTCTTTTCCTCTGGCGGGTTTTTGATTGGCATCGTTTACACAACATCTTTCTTCGGCGTTGAGGAGGAATGCCCTTATGAAAATCGGTATCTTGACAGGCGGCGGTGATGTTCCTGGGCTTAATCCCTGCATTAAGGCCCTGGTAGACAGAGGCGTTGAGGCAGGCCACACCATCGTCGGATTGAGGCGCGGCTGGGCTGGGTTGTTGGATTACAACCTGGACGACGAAGAGGAGAACTGGCGCTGTATAATGGCGCTTGACAAGATGGTCGTGCGAAAGATCCACCGGACAGGCGGGACGTTCTTACACACTTCGCGCACCAATCCGGGCCGCGTCCCGGCCCACGACGTGCCCAAGCATCTCCGCGATGAGAGCTGGTCACCCGATCAAGGGAAAACCGACCACACGCCGTACGTCCTGAAAGTGATCGAACACCTTGGCCTGGATGTGATCGTGTCGATTGGCGGTGACGATACGCTCAGTTATGCCGAACGGCTGCACAACGAAGGCGTGCGGATCATGAGCATCCCCAAGACGATGGACAATGACGTCTTTGGCACCGACTACTGCATCGGCTTCAGCACAGCCGTCACGCGCAGCGTTGACTTCATCAACAACCTGCGAACCAGCACCGGCTCGCACGAGCGTATCGCCGTGATAGAGCTGTTTGGCCGTAACTCCGGTGAGACCTCACTGATCGCTGCTTACCTGTCGGGTGTGGATCGGGCGATCATCTCTGAGGTGCCTTTTGACGTGGAAAAGCTGGCGAATTTCCTCGTGGCGGATCGGGAGGCTAACCCGAGTCACTACTCTATGATGACCATCTCCGAAGGCGCTCGCATGGAAGGGGGAGAAATCATCGAGTCCGGTGAAGCCGACCACTACGGACACCGCAAGCTGGGTGGCATTGGGCTTACCACCGGTGAGGAGATCAAGCGGCTGACCGGTGATAGCATCATCTACCAGCAGATCGCCTATCTGATGCGCTCCGGTGTGCCCGACTCGCTGGACTTGATGGTGGCGTACAACTATGCCCACATGACGATGGATATGGTCCTCAAAGGACAGAGCGGGCGTATGGTTGCCCTGCGGGGCGGCATCTACACCGACATCCCGATCAGCATGATCATGCAGGGGCGTAAAGTGGTCGACGTCGGCGAGTTATATGACATCGAGCAGTACCGCCCCAAGGTGCGCCACGTGGCCGGAATGCCGATGTTCTTGAGCTAGCGTGTTCAACTGACCCGGCTGTCTACTCTCCCCCTCTGGCCTGTTCAACAGGCAGAGGGGGTTTTGTAGACCCGGCTTGTGCCGGGAGGGATTGGTCTGCCGTGATTCCAGTGAAGCTGGAAGTGCACAATTTTTTACCTTTCCGCGACCCCGCTCCGCTTGACCTGACCGGGCTGCACGTCGCCTGCCTGGCCGGGGCGAATGGCGCGGGGAAGTCGTCGCTGCTCGACGCTATGACCTGGGCGCTGTGGGGGAAGGCGCGCGTTCAGCGCGATGACGACCTGATCCACCTCGGCGAGACGGAAATGCAGGTCATTCTGACTTTTATGCTGAACGACCAGCTCTACCGGGTCATCCGGCAGCGTTCCAGCAAAGGGCGCGGCAGCAGCGCCTTGAACGTGCACATCCAGGATGGTGATACCTGGCGGTTAATCTCCGACAAAGCGATCCGGCAGACGCAGCAGCAGATCATCGACCTGCTGCGGCTTGACTACACCACGTTTATCAACTCCGCTTTTCTAGTGCAGGGGCACGCCGACGAGTTCACCACACGCACCCCGGCAGAGCGCAAAGAGGTGCTGAGCAACATCCTTGGCCTGGAAGCCTGGCAGCGGTACGAAGAGTACGCCAAGCTGCGCATCCGCGAGATCGATCACCAGGTCGGGCAGACCGACGCGCAAATCACCAGCATTGACGACGAGCTGGCACGAAAATTGGATTATCAGGAAGACCTGATCGAGGCCCAACGGAGTCTTGAAGCGCTCACCGAGCAGGTTCATGCCGCCGAGCTGAACTACCGCGAGCTGGAAACCGCCCGGCAGAGCCGTGACGATCTGCGCGTCCGGCAGATAGACCTTCAGCGCCGCATCGAGCAGAACCGGCAGGAATTAGAGCTTACCCACTCCCAGCACGAGCGACAGAGCGATCGCCTGGCCGGGTTCCAGGAAGTGATCGAAGCGCGTACCGAGATAGAGGCGGGATACAGCGCGCTTCAAGAGGCCCGTCGCCAGGAGCAGGAGCTTGGCGCGCGCCTGTTGGAGCAGCACGAACTGTCTCAGCGGCAGAATGCGCTGGGGCGCGCCATCCAGGCAGCGGAAAGCGAGCTGTTGGCCCAGAAGCAGGCGCTGCTTCAACGCCAGGACGACCTGGAGCGGGCGGTTACGACCGGCCCGGAAGGTGATGCCTTAGGCGAGATGCAGGACAGGATCGCTGCGCTGGAGGAGCGTGAGAGACAGCGGGGCGAGTGGGAAGAAGAGCTGGCGGGCATCCGCGAGCAGCTCGCCGAGCTGGATGGGATGAATCGAGGTTTGAAAGTCGATATGGATGCCCTGGCGTCGCAGCGCGACCAGATCGCGGCAGTGACCGAGCCGCTGTGCCCCTTATGCGGCCAGAGCCTGAGCGATGCCCATCGGGCCGATCTGCTGGAGAGGCTGGAACGCGAAGGGAGCGAGAAGGCAGAGACCTGGCGCGCCAACCGCGAACGGATGGAGGCGCTTGAGTCCAGCCGCGCCCGGCTTGGCCGTGAGATTGGGGATGTGACCCAGGAGCTGCGCAATCTCCCGCCCCTGCGGGTACACGTCGCCCGCCTGACCGAGCGCCTGGGCCGGGCCACCGATGCCCAGGTCGAGCTGGAGGAAACACGGGCGAGGCTGGACGCTCTAGAAGGCAGGCTTGCGAGCCGGGACTATGCCGACGACGAGCAGGCCGAATTGGGCGAGCTGATGGCCCAACTGGCCGAGCTGGGCTATGACGAGGCCGCCCACCACGCTGCTCGTGAAGCGGTCGGCGAGTACCAGCCGTTCGAAATGCGCAAGGCCGACCTCGACCGCGCGCTGGAGGCGCTTCCTGAGGTCGAGGCCGAGATCGACCGCCTGACCGAGCAGGCGATCAACTGGGAAGGGCGTCTGGCCGAGGACGAGGCACTGTATGAGGCTCTCTCGGCTGAGGTGGCCCGGCTGGACGAGCAGCTTGCCGAGCTGGCGCGCTGCGAAGAAGAATTGAAACGTCTGCGAGACCAGGAAGGGCAGGCCCGCTATCTGGTGGGCGCGGTGCAGCAGAAGCTCACCACCCTGGAACAACTGCGCATGCGCCGGGGTGAGCTGGTTGACCATCGCCAGCAGTTCGGCCAGGAACGGGGTATATACGAAGAGCTGCGCTTGGCCTTTGGCAAGGATGGCATCCCGGCCATGATCATCGAAGCGGCCATCCCGGAGATTGAGGAAGAAGCAAACCAGGTGCTATCCCGCATGACCGATGGCCGGATGCACCTGCGTTTTGAGACGCAGCGCGAGAAGGTGACCGGCGGCGTCAAGGAGACGCTTGACATCCGCATCGCCGACGAGCTGGGCACCCGCGATTACGGCACCTTCAGTGGGGGCGAGGCGTTCCGCGTGAACTTCGCCATCCGGCTGGCGCTCTCCCGGCTGCTGGCTCGCCGGGCCGGGGCGCAGCTTCGTACCCTGTTCATCGACGAAGGGTTTGGCACGCAGGACACCCAGGGGCGAGAGCGTCTCGTCGAGGCGATCCACGCCATCCAGGATGAGTTTGACCTGATCCTGGTCATCACCCACATCGAGGAATTAAAGGAAGCTTTCCCTGCCCGCATCGAGGTCACCAAGACCGATTCAGGCTCCCAGGTTGAGCTGGCGTGACAGTGTGGCTGGGTGGGCCTCCTGCCAGATCGATCCCAACAGATGAGGTGAATGTGCCAGAACACAGGTTGGTTGACTTGTACTGCGCACCCTGACGACACTCTCCCTAGTCCTCTTTGGTTACCGACTAGTATCCGGGACATGTAACACAATGAAGGCCGATCGGATCATTGAGCGCCTGCCAATCCTCAGACAGCTACAGAGAGTCAGCGATCGGCTGTCTACACGCCCAAACCTCGTTGCTATCACGACTATCACACTGCTGGTTGGTCTGTACTTTTTCCCAGTAATCTCTCAGCCTGGGAAGATGTTCTTTGGCATTGATATTGTTGGGCAGGTTTACGTTTACGAAAACTACGTCGTTGACTCGATCGGATCAGGCAGCCTGCCACACTGGAACCCTTACCTGTTCTGTGGCTACCCGGCGCTGGCACAACCACAGTATCTTGTGTTTTATCCCCCGCAAATGCTTCTGCGCCTTTTCCTTCCCCCTCATCAGTCAATCTCCTGGGCGATTATTCTCCACGCCTGGATTGCCGGTCTGGGCATGTATGCATTAGGTCGCCGTCTCAAACTGCATCCATGGATCGCGCTGGCGTGTGGGGTGGCCTTCGCATTTAACGGCGCGTTGATTTTGAGAGCATATGCTGGACATGTGTGGAATGTCTACGCATTGGCCTGGGTACCGCTGGCCTGGCTGCTGATTACCATAGCCATTGAGGATCGTCATCTAATCGCCACAATTGGGGCGGGGGCGGTCGTCGCGCTGATACTGCTGACTGGGCATCCGGCTTTTCCGGCTTATATTCTGATCTTCCTGAGTCTATACGGCGGTTTTCTTAGCGTCAAAGCAGGTCGAGAGGAGGGGAGCTGGCGGCATTTCTTAGGCGCTCTTTCCCGGTTAGCAGCAATCCTCGCTCTAGGAATGGCCCTCTCAGCCGTTCAGATTGTTCCTACTGCCGTGCTGGCATCACATACCACGTTGAGCGGCGGATACGACCTCGAACAAGCCAACATCTTTGCTCTATCATTAAAATCCTTGGTTACCTTTGTGGTTCCTGGTATTCAGTTTGTATCTGGCCTCTGGGAATGGGTGACTTATGTAGGAATAATGATTATGCTGGCTGTGCCCTTTGCCTTCATGGGCAAAGACGCAAAACCGTTGGCCTGGTTCCTCGCCTTTGTGGTGATTTTCGCCTTTTGGCTTGCTTTAGGGAAATCCGCTGGCTTATACACCCTCCTTTACCGGCTGATTCCGCCTTTCCGTATCTTGCGCATTCCTCCCCGCGCGCTCGTGATGGCAGCTCCGGCCTTAATTGTGTTGGGCGGGCTGGGTTTTCAGTCGCTGTTTGAAGGACGCCCAACTGCCAGGCAGATCGAGCGCAGCACTTACGTGTATGGAAACTCGATTCTCCTTGGCGTTGGCGCATTGGCCGGTTTCATGTTGGCCTGGCGGGCTGAGCTGCCTCTATTGGCATCCTCTCAATTGCTGGCAAGGCTTTCGATCTTACTCGCTTATCTTGTCATTGCTGGGGCAATTCTTCTCCCCCTGAATCGATTTTCGGGCTGGTTGGTTAGGGCGGCCTCATTTGTGGTTGGTGTTTTGGCCGGTGGTAGCACTCACTACGCTCTCGGTAATGCTGTGCAGCAGGTGCCAACAGCATTTGGGATTATTGCAGCATGTTTCTCTATAGGTATGGGCATTGCCCTTATTTATGCCCTGCGACTGGTTGAAGTGTCGGAAGCGGCGATGGTATTGATCGGGTTATTTGTCTTTCTTGACATGTATATTTACGGGATCGGCTATGTGTATTTAGTTGATCCATTGCAGGTGTTGGTTGACGATGTTAATGCCGTGCCTCACACTTATCACGGTCGGGTTCAGCTAGAAGATGAATCCCCATTGCAGTATTACCTCATCAATCGCTTTATGTTGTCTGAAACAAGTGTTATCAGTGGCTATGATTCGGTAGAGTTGAGTGACTACGCAGCATTTGTCAGAGCATCAGGGCTTGATGAGCGGGCGTTAGATTTCCTGAACGTCACCCACTTCATTTCTTTTGAAGAGACTCCAGAGAATGTAGAGGCACTCGCCGAAAGCGCTCTCC
>Ga0315536_1001864_pt1 | contig 10382 bp, 7 predicted proteins | sample SalMarSW160230MG_FD_203093 | JGI IMG/M metagenome (GOLD analysis project Ga0315536, IMG submission 203093) | Salt marsh sediment microbial communities from the Plum Island Ecosystem LTER, Massachusetts, United States - Salt Marsh Sediment SW1602-30 ... | reverse complement strand
GACGGGACTGTGTAACCGTCCCATGATTTTGCACTATATTCAGACGTTCAAAAGTCCACAAACCCGATATCGCTCGTGAACAGCCGCAGTTCCGCAATACAGGTGTCATCATAGCGGCTGCCTTTATACACGTCCAGAATGGTCACGGTAAAACTTGATATTTTAACGGGATGGGGGAATTTAAGGTACTGCATGTCCATGGTATCCCGCAGCGTAAACACCTTGCTTTCCCGCATATTCTTGGGCTCTCCGTTCTCAACGTACCGGCTTTCATAATCAACCTGCAGGCGCTTGACGCGGTTGTTCTTATGAAAAATATCTGCGCTCGATGCATACCCGCCGATAATCCCTATTTTATCAACCACATAATAGCCGCTGATCTTGCCGCCCGCCGTATACGGAGTAATATCAATTGAAAGCGACTGCCCGATGCCCGCCCCTTTTACGCCCTCAACCCAGGCTGTGGCGGGATCCCCGTCAAACACGTTCTCAGGGGAATAATCAAACGAGGCGTCCTTCAGCACGGAACTGGCTTTGACGGAATTGTATAACAACGGCGGCATGGTAATAACAATATCAAAATCCGGTTCGATATTTTTAAACTCCATTTTATAACCGTGAGGGGTCTTTTCATAGGATGCGGGGCTGATGTCGATCCCTTTAAAGCCTTCGCCGTCGGGCATTTTAAAATACGGGGAGGTTTGATTTATTTCATCAGGCGTAACGTTCTCCAGCAGTAAATTCACCGTAACCGCTTCGATTTTCCCTTTCCATAAACTGCCGGTACTGAGGATATACTTCAACCTGCGCATGTTACCGTCATAATCTCTTTCATAGAAATTAGAGTAGGTATTCTTTATATACTTGGTCTGTCCTTTTTTAAAAGAAACGGTAAAACACTCAAAATATTTTGTATAATAATCGGTTTTTTCGGAAAGCTTTTTTTCAACCTTCAACTGTTTTCCTTGGTCAAAGGCTTTGAAGTCTTTGAATCCCTCCGTCTCCGCTCCCTCTTCATTGGGAAATCCCATCACCACATCCCGGGCACTCCCATGATTTTCGAAAACATAATCTACCGCCACCTCATAGATATTTCTGTAGATATGAATATTAATGATTTCGCTTTTCAAAGCGATATCGTCATTTCCCTGCGGCATGACGGAGCCCCCCGGTGCCGGTATGACCGGGGCGGAATCGGAGCTTGCGGAAAAACAAAAACAGAAAAGACAGAACAGCAAAATCGATATTTTTTTCATATCCATCCTCCGGATGTTTTTAGGGGATATGCGGCAGGACAAATTCCGCCGCGCAAGCAATTATTCAGCCTGCCCAATTATTTTTTTTGAAAAGTCAGGATGCACTCTTCCTTATCCGCCTTCAAGATGACCGCGGGCATATTTGTATAGCGATACACTATTTTCGCGCCACTAACCTTGCTCAAGGTGTATCGATTGGGACGTATGCGGAAAAACTGCCCCGGTACGGTTCGGACAACCAACTCCGCCCGGTTCGCACCTCCCGCTCCGGGAAGCCATGTAAAGCTGAACTGGGCTTCATCCTGGGCCGAAAGACGGTAGTAAACCTCCCTCATATTCTTCCACTTCATCCACGGATAATGATAACCGATAAAATCAAGAATGCGGCGAAACGAAGTTTTTAAGGCATCCCAGGACAGGCCCTGTGAACGGTCGGGATCATACACGTCATCAGGATGAATAAAATGACTGATGACTCCGGGTGCGGTGGCACCGGCGATAATCAGTTTTTCATTGTCATAGGAGTCCACATACCCCGATGATATCCTGGGGAAGTAATACATACCGGGAAACTGCGGATTGGGGCCCATCTCGGTTGAGGTCTCATCCGTCCCGCTCCAGTACATGGCCGATATTACCTTGATACTCGGAAACACACGATGCAGGGCGATGATCCCCTCCTGGGAGATGATGTTGTTCGGGGCGACATACGAAAACGGCAGGGTGGCCCTGGGCAGCATGGCCGTCCAGTAGCGCTTTCCTTCCTTCAGGGCGCCGACCATATCTTCAATAGAGGCCCACTTATATTCGTTTGCCTCGGTTTTTTGACGGGTAAGCGACATATGATTGTAACCATGGAGGCCCATGTCCATGTCCTCGTCAAGCATTGTTCTTGCCAACCGCAGAGAAGCCTCATTTTCCGCGGCAAAAAATTCGGCACCGGTAAACGGCGGCTCTACACGGGCGTTATAATTAAAAATAATATACGTACTGGCCGGTATATCATATTCATCAAGAATTTGTTTTACCTGCGGCCACCAATCCTGAAGATAAAAATCCGTATCCGTAATCTGTTCAAGCGGTTCCTTTTTTACATTGTACATTGGCAGGGGGCAGTCATCGATAAACAAATGAGCAAACCCTAATGTCGCCGCCGCGCCCACCGGGCGTACACGCAGAAAGGACTCGAACGCCAACCCGATAAACTCAGGAATAATAAAGGCATGCCAGTTCCAGGTCATAATCCGGCCGTCGGCGGAGGTCCAGACAATGGGTTCTGAATTATTATCCGTACCCAGGACCACGGCCTCCTTGTCGGGTTTCAGGTTCCCGCGTCCCCAGCCCAGGTCGTTATCCTGCATTACAAAGCCCCGGCTTAACAGCATATCCGGAGCAAACTTATACCCGATACCCTCTCCCGCCTCCTGCTCTTCAATCGGCTCGGAGGCCAGGTAAGGCGCGATATTGACAAAATACCCCCCAAACAATGAAATAAGGGACCCCCCGTTTTCATAATAATCCGCAACAACCTGAGGATTTAAGCCTTGCGCGTTCGGAAGAATCAGGGCCACGGTGGTGTAATGCGCCAGATCACCCGGAAGAAGCCCGGAAAAATCCTTTTTTTCAATGACCTCAAAAGTACACTGAGTGCGTTTCAACTGCTCCGCGATGTTTAAACAGATTTTTTTAGTCTGCTCATGGGTAAGATCGGCCAGAATACCGATCCGTTCCTGTTTGGCACGGGGAAACAGGGCATGGCGTAAAAACTTCCTGAAATCAATAAGCATGACCACCTGCCCGTTTTCCATACGATAGACATAATTTGCCAGAATAAATCCTCCATTGCGGTTGGTGACCACAAAGGGACTGGGCGGCAGGTCCTTGTCTTTTCTCCGTACGGAAAGATACACATCCAGGTCTTTATCGATGATCTGGAAGTAATAATAGAATGCCGAAACCGCCGCATCCTGCCGCCCGTTGGCCTCCACTACAGATGAATCTTTACTGACAATCTCCAAGAGTGAGCCATCATCGGTCCAGTTGCCGCTGTACCACAGTCCAAGCCGGGAGAGGGTCAGGTTCAGACGGGCGGGTTCCACAAATTTATCCTTCTCCAGGCGATACTGAAAGGCCCCGAAGTTACCGATGACGATATACTTGATCCCCGCGTCGATGGCGCGGTCGATGAAATCGAGGTACGCTTCCGGATCAGCCATACTTGCCCCGCGAAACCAGCTTATTATCACCCGTACACCGGCCAGTTTCTCCTCAGGCGTGATTCCGGCGTCGATATCCCAGTATTCCACGCTGAACCCCATTTCCACGAGAATGTTTTGCAGATGATAGTGAATTTCATTTTCCTGCTCGGTCTGACCATCCGTAGACTTATACAGGGCCAGGACCTTGTTTCCCAAGGGTTGCCGCTGCATGGTCCGTATCATGGCCAGAGTTCTGTCCCACCGGGACAGCTTTGTGTAATCCGGAATTCGGCTTTTTTCTGAATTATTTGAACATGAGAGCATAAAGCCGCAGAGAAAAGCCAAGACCATGGCGGCGGCTTTGTATCTTTGTTTCATCATTACACCACCTGTGAAATCTTACTTTCAATAATAGTAAACTCCCGCGCAATTTGCAAATAAATGGATAAACATCACTTTGCTTTTTTCCGATAGTATTAATTGGTGGTGTTGTTATGAGATTTGGTCATGCCTATGCATTGAAGAATATCCTGCCTATCTGTTCGCACTGCAAAAGAGTGCGTAACCGGCACGGTTCATGGTTCCCGATCGAACCGGCAAACCTCCCGTCTCTGCATGTGGTACTCAGTCATGGGATCTGCCCTGATTGTGCACGTAAATATTATCCTGATTTTTTTACCAACAAGGGTTAATCGCTTTTCACTTCCGCTCCGCAACGCGGACAGCGGCCGTCCGTAAACCTGCTGACGGCATCTTCATAGCCGCAGCCGGGGCAGTGCAGGCCCTTAAGGACGGCGCCGCACTCCGGGCAGATCTCGGCCTCCGGCGAAACGCTTTTAGTGCAGTTGGCACAATAATATTCCGCCTGCTCCAATATACGCTTGGTTTGATCTTCCTGCTCACGGGGGCCACCCCATAATGGGGTCTCTGCCTTGGTAATAAAAAAAAGTACCAGGCTGTGCGCACTGAAGTATACAATACTTAACGCGGGGAGGATCACCGAAAAGATAAAGTGTATCTGTGCCGTGGTATGAATGATTTCCTGACTGGGTTTTATCAAGAAAAAATCACTGACCGCACTGATCATGGCAAAGAGCGCCAGAAAAAATCCCATTACCCGCGCCCAATCCTTTTTAAGCAGGATCCCCACTCCGACAAGGAGAATTAAAAACGGAAAAGCCAGGGAAACCAGCATGGATTCACTGAGGAACACTTGGTCACGGTATCCGGTTATTAAAATCGGCAGTATACGGGGCAGGACCATAATGCATACGCCCAGGAATATATCGGTGATACCGGTAATAATCATAACAAGCCTGTTTTTAAATATCATATAATAACCCTTTACTCCTTTTCCTTGATGATAACCTCAAGTTTGCCCGCCAATAGCTCCTTAAACCTGAATGCATCCTGCTTTGTGCCCTCATACGAACCATAATGCATGGGAATGGCTATCCCGGCACCCACGTCCAATGCGCACTGCGCTGCCTCCGCGACACTGTTCATGGTATAGGTCTGCCCCAGGGGCAGCAGGGCGATATCACAGTGGAACGATTTCATCTCAGGGATACGTTCGGTGTCTCCGGCGTGATAAACCCGGATTCCGTCAAGCGTCACAATGTAGCCGAGCCAACCCATGGCCTTGGGATGTCCCTGATGTGTTTTTATATTATACGCCGGAACGGCCTCTACTTTTATTCCCTTTATATATTTTTGTTCACCGGGCTGCAACGTGATAGGTTCCCTGCCGAACAGCTTTTTTATCGTATTAATACAGGTACGGTCACGGGGGGTTACAAACACGGTCCCGGCGGTTGCCACCTTCTTAAGATCGGGAGCAGACAGGTGATCAAAATGCGGATGGGAAATAAACACAATATCAGCCCCGAGCCTGAAGGAAAGCTTAAACGGATCAAAAAAAAGAATCTTTTCCCCGTCGGTTATCTTTATCGCCGCGTTCCCGTACCAATGGATATTGGCTGCGATATCCGCTGCGGTCACCCGGACGGTCGAAGACTCCGCCGCCGGTGAGACATTTCCGCTCTTCGGCGTTTGGGGGGTACAGCTGATGTGAATAAAAGCAAAAAGGCAGAGAACGGTTACAGAAAGGCGTACCGCATCTTTATAACGTACCGATATCATGCGAAAACCTTCGAATTATACGGCCTGCTTGGAACGGCTGATCTTCTGATCGGAGATTTTTATCTTTTTTTCCGTTACCTGCTGATTATAGCAGTTGCCCATTTTCAATTTGATTCCCTGTTTAATGGCTGAAATTGGCTGCTCCATAAAACAGGAAGCTGAGATAAACGCGGGAAGGTAACATTCACCCGGACACTCTATTTTCGAGCCCACATCCTGTTGCCCGCGCCTATAGGCCTCACGAATTGAGCCGGTTTCCAGCAGGTTGTAGCGCTGCCGGTTTAACACCTCGCAGGGATACAGCAGGTCGCCATTGGGATACACGGTGGGAATGAGGAGGGGGAAACAGGAATGGTCCCGGAACTTCAGCATTGTTTCATTGAACTGGGGCATACCCAGCACCGGATATCCCCTTCTGTTGCAGTCAAGGATATGTTCCACCAGCTTGAAATATTCCGGATTATCGCGCAGGTAAGGAATCGGATGGAAATTTTCCATCTGCCCGATCACGGAAATTCCAATGTCATAACGAAAACAAAAATCCATCAGATCATAAATATCGGAGATATTATCCTTACCGATCACCGCGTTCAGCAACAAAGTAAAACCCTTTTCCTTTTGCATGGCCGCGAAATCCTTTATGATCTGGATTATTTTGGCGGTAGTGCCCGCCCGCACCCCGCTGAGTGTATCATTTTTTTTCTCATCCAAAGTATCCAGGCTGATCGTCAGGTAGTTAAGGTAATCCACCACCTCGGGTTTTTTGGGAAGCAGAATCCCGTTGGTGGTCAATGACAGTGTGTGATAGTTCAACTCCCTGCAGGTTTTCAGGATATCGGTCATATCCTGCCGCAGCAGGGGTTCCCCCCCGGAGAAATAGATGTTGGAAACGTCTTTACGCATGATTTTCAGCAGCGCCACATTCTGCTCAAAATTAAGGTCCTCCGGTGAAACCGAGCAGATCCTGTCGTTTGATTCCGCATAACAATAGGTACAGCGAAAATTACAGCGCTTGGTCACCAGGTAAAGCGCAAAGATCGGGTCCATTTCCGAAGGATGGTTTGTCTTGATTTTCATCCAGTTATAAATGAATTTCCTGGAAAAATACATGGCCTGTTTCAGCTCTTCCAGTTTTACACTGATACTCTTCTTTTTCAGTGTGATAAAGCCCCTTACCTTTTTTAATCTTCCTTGTTTTATATTTTCCACGCTCTCTCCTCCGCTAAAATCTATTGTATTACCTCAGGTCACGATTTTCAATAACACGAATAAAAAAATACTAGTATACCGCTTACCCGGCCAGCTGTTTGTTTATTGTCCCCGCAGCGGTTCTCCCCTGGCCCATGGCAAGTATTACCGTGGCGGCCCCCAAAACAATATCACCACCTGCATACACCCGGTCCAGAGAGGTCTTACACTCGGCATCCACAAGGATATTTCCCCATTTGTTGGTTTCCAGTTCGGCGGTCGTCTGTTTGATAAGCGGATTGGAATCATTACCGATAGACACAATCACCGTATCCACGTCAAGATAACTTTCACTCCCCTTAACGGGTACCGGTCTGCGTCTCCCCGAGGCGTCGGGCTCACCCAACTCATACCTCAGGCATTCAAGACTTTTTACGCGGCCCCGCGCATCACCCAAAATTCGCTGTGCGTTTTTTAACAGATGGAAATTAATGCCCTCTTCTTTTGCATGGGCCACCTCCTCCACCCGTGCCGGCATCTCCACCTCCGTGCGGCGATAGACGATGTTTACCTCCTCCGCCCCGATTCGTTTGGCCATACGCGCGGCGTCCATGGCAACGTTTCCGCCGCCCAGGACCGCAACCCGCCTTGAGTGAAAGATAGGGGTATGTGCCTGTTCTTTGTCATATGCTTTCATCAGGTTGGTCCTGGTAAGATACTCGTTTGCCGAAAAAACACCCACAAGGTTTTCCCCCTCAATATGCATAAACTTCGGCAGTCCCGCACCGGTCCCGATAAAGATCGCGTCAAAGCCGTCGTCCTGCAGCAGTTTGATCAGCCGGCGCGTCCTTCCCACCAAAAAATTAGTCCGGAGTGTTACTCCCATCCTGGTCAGAATGTCGATCTCCGCCTGTACAATGGCCTTGGGCAGGCGGAACTCCGGAATGCCGTACACCATGACCCCTCCCGCCTTGTGAAACGCCTCAAAAATAACCACCTCATGTCCCTTACGCCTGACATCCGCGGCCACGGTAATGCCCGCCGGACCGCTGCCCACAATAGCCACCCGCTTTCCCGTGGATTCGGCCACATCAGGCAGCACAACCTTTGCCTGTTCCCGCTCCCAGTCCGCGACAAAGCGCTCAAGCCTGCCGATGGAAACGGCCTTGTTCACGTCTTTAAGTGCCTTGCCTAAAGTACAAGGGGCCTGGCACTGACTTTCCTGGGGGCACACCCTTCCGCAAATCGCCGGCAGCAGGCTGTCCTGTTTGATAATTCCAATCGCCTCGGCATAATCTTCCTCGGTGACGGCCTTGATAAACGCGGGGATATTTATTCCCACGGGACACCCGGCGATACACGGCGCTTTTTTGCATTGCAGGCAGCGTGCCGCCTCAACCCAGGCCTGTTCCGGTGAATAGCCGTAGGTTACCTCCCGCATATTCCTGATGCGCTGCCCGGGATCCTGGGCAGGCATCTCCTGTAGGGGGATGTTCATCCGCTCCTTATTACTTAATTCTTTGTTTTTAAGTTCTTTGTATAACTGCCGGGCCTGAGTTTGACGGTCATCGGTGGGTCTATGACTCATTCATCCTCCTCATGCACCTGCCGGATACCCTGCTGCAAACGGCATTCCTCAAAAACCTTATGCTCAAACTCCTTATACGATTGCAGCCGCAGCATCATATTATCAAAATCCACCAGATGACCGTCAAACTCAGGCCCGTCCACACAGACAAATTTGGTCTCCCCGCCGACACTGACCCGGCAGCCGCCGCACATTCCCGTGCCGTCCACCATAATGGTGTTCAGAGACACAACGGTGAATACCCCGAAAGGACGGGTGGTTTGGGCACAAAACTTCATCATAATCGCCGGACCGATCGCCACCACCTTGTTCGGCCCCGGTGTTGCCGCACATAACTCTTTCAGGGGTTCGGTTACCAGGGCTTTTCTGCCGTAGGAACCGTCATCCGTGCAGACAATAAACTCATCCGCAATAGCCCGCATCTCCTGCTCCAGGATCAACAGTTCTCTGGTCCGCGCGCCCAAAATCGTAATTACCCTGTTGCCCGCCTGTTTTAAGGCCTTGGCGATCGGGTGCAGCGGCGCAATCCCGATACCGCCGCCCACGCATATTACCGTACCGAAATTCTTGATATGGGTGGGTGTACCAAGGGGGCCGAGGACATTTTCTATAGCATCCCCTTTCTCCAATAATGCAAGTTTATGTGTGGTTTTCCCCACAACCTGAAAAATAAGGGTTATGGTTCCAAGCTCCGGATCGGCATCTGCAATTGTTAAAGGGATTCTCTCGGCGAAATTATTATCGGTCTGCACGATGACAAACTGCCCCGGTTTTCTCTCTTCGGAGATTAACGGCGCTCTGACCGTCAGCCGACATACATTTTCCGCCAGGGTGGTTTTATCGATGATAGTATTCATAATCCTATCCTCATATCTTACTTTATAACCGTCTACCGGAAAAGGGACGGAGATATGTCCGCCGGAAATAGGGTAAAATGCTCTACGGTTATAACATGTTTATTGTAAAAAGTCAAACAGAGGGTCGGCGTGGAGTCGATTGTCATTTTTGACAATTCAATTTTACATTACCGTCAAACAGAATAAACCGAGGCGGCGGTGCCGCCGCCCTCTCCCGTCCAGTCCGTATGAAATGATTCGCTTTCCGGCCTGTCAGTCCTGCGGTAGGTGTGTGCCCCAAAAAAATCGCGTTGGGCCTGAATCATATTGGCGGGCAGATTCGGACTGCGATACCCGTCGAAGTAACACAGTGCCGCGGTATAGGCAGGGACTGCCACACCCGCCGAAAGGGCCGTGGTAACCACCCTGCGCCAGGCGGTATGCGCGGAAAGTATTTTATCCCTGAAAAAGGGATCAAGCAGGAGATTCGGAAGATCCGGCTGGCGTTTGTATGCCTGTTTGATCTTTTTTAAGAATACCGAGCGGATAATACATCCGTTTCTCCAGATTGTGGCAATACTGCCGTAATCAAGCTTCCAGTGATACTGTGTCGCGGCCGCCCGCAGCAAGGTATATCCCTGGGTATAAGAGATGATTTTCGCCGCGTAAAGCGCCTGCTCCAGATCCGCACAAAAGGCTTTTTTATCCCCCTCAAAACGAGCTGCCGGAGTAGCAAATAGTTTCCCGGCGCGCATCCTCTCATCCTTCTGAGCGGAAAGACAGCGGGCAAAAACCGCTTCGGCGATGAGGGTCAGCGGAATGCCGCTGTCCAGCGCCTCCATGGCCGTCCATTTACCGGTTCCCTTCTGAGCCGCCTTGTCCAGTATTTTGTCGATCAGCGGGAGCCCGTCCGTATCTTTAAAGCCCAGAATATGTGCGCTTATTTCTATCAGGTAACTCTCCAGTTCCCGGGTGTTCCACTCCGCGAACACCTCCGCCATCTCATCCGGACTCATCCCCAGCAGCGTACGCATAATCTGGTACGATTCGGCGATCAGCTGCATATCACCATATTCAATGCCGTTATGCACCATCTTCACAAAATGCCCGGCCCCGCCCGTACCGATCCACTCGCAGCAGGGCGTTCCGTCTTCCATCCTGGCGGCGATATCCT
>Ga0315536_1001863_pt1 | contig 10384 bp, 6 predicted proteins | sample SalMarSW160230MG_FD_203093 | JGI IMG/M metagenome (GOLD analysis project Ga0315536, IMG submission 203093) | Salt marsh sediment microbial communities from the Plum Island Ecosystem LTER, Massachusetts, United States - Salt Marsh Sediment SW1602-30 ... | reverse complement strand
TTTTCATAAAGCTGTTTGTAAAATATAATTTGATTACTCCTTATTCCTTTTCTTTCAATCACCTTAAGCAGTCTCCTTCTGTCTTCACCTTTCGATTTCTCTAAAGCCTCGAGAAAAAGGAAAGTCTTCTTCCCTTCAACAAGATCACCACCGATTGTTTTTCCAAATTTCTTTTCATCAGCAGAAATATCGAGAAGATCGTCCTGAATCTGAAACGCTATACCGAGATTTAATCCATAATTACCGAGTGCTGTGACCTGATCTTTGCTTCCTCCGCCAAGAAGCGCACCAATCCTGCAGCACATTTCAGCCATTGCAGCAGTCTTCTTCTCTATCATTAGAATGTACTCTGATAAAGAAACGTTTTTTCTTGACTCGAAATCTGTATCCATACTCTGACCTTCACAAACTTCTATTAAGCCGTGAGTAAACGAACTGATCAATTCCTTTGCGCTGCCGTTACAATCTTTCAACAAATATTCATAGGCAACTGAAAGAAGACTATCCCCAGCAAGTATAGCAGTGTTGTGATCATATTTTTTATGAAGTGTCAATCTTCCTCTTCTTTTATCTGCATTATCCATTATATCATCGTGAACGAGAGTAAAATTATGGAGCATCTCAACAGCTGCTGCTGCGTTATAAGCGTTTTTAAAACTGCCACCAACTGCTTTTGCTGATAACAGAACAAGCAACGGTCTTAATCTCTTACCTCCGCTGTTAAGGATATAAGCACCCGGTTTGTAAAGGGAGACAGGTTTTCTTCCTTTAAGCGCTTGAGACAGAATTTTATTTATCTTTTTTCTTTCAGTCTCGTATATTTTTATATAATTATTTCTCATTAAATAAGAACTTCTTTTCTAATTAATTTATTTTTTCTAAAATCTTTAAATGATTTTGAACCTGTAAGAAACATAATTTTGCGGATTGTTTCAAACCAGCTTGTGACCAGTTTATTAACTCCATCTATGCCGGCTGCATCCAGTTCTTTTAATATTATTCTTGCTGAAGCGACAGAGTCAGCTCCCAGAGAAAAAGCTTTTGCAGCATCAACAGCAGAATTAATTCCGCCTGAACCAATCAAAGTAAATTTATAATTCTTTTTCAGTTTAGAGATTTCCCTAATACAAAAAGAAGTAGGTAAACCCCAATCCCAAAAATAATCGTTATCTGCCGATTGCTCCATTTGATTTAAGGATTTATTTCTTAACATTTCAATACCTGCCCAACTTGTTCCACCTGCTCCGGCAACATCAATTCCCTTAATACCTAATTCGACCAATATTTTTGCTGTCTTTCCTGATATTCCAGCACCAACTTCTTTAACAATAACAGGCACTTCAATTTCTTTTACTAACTTTTTTAAGCCCTTTAGAAATCCTTTAAATCTTGGAGTTCCTTCAGGTTGAAGCAGTTCCTGCAAAGGGTTACAATGAATTACAAAAGCATCAGCCTGGATTAGATCAATTAGCATCTTTACAGGATCAAAAGACTTTAATTTTACCAGTTCAGCAGCCCCAAGATTTCCGAGTACAGGTACAGATCTAGCATTTTGCCTGATTATTTTGTAAGTGTTCCTGAATTGTATATTTTCAAGTGCTTGCCGCTGACTTCCAACTCCGATTGGTATTTTTAATTCTTCTGCTGCTATTGCAAGCTGAGCATTAATATTTTCTGATTCTTCGGTCCCGCCTGTCATACAAGAAATTACAAAAGGATAGTTTATCCGCTTCTTAAAGAATTTAGTTTGAAAGGAAATTTTATCTAGTTCAACTTCGGTTATTGCATTGTGAATAAAATCATAATTCTCGAAGCCGGTTGTCTTTGTTTTGAAAGCAACATTTTCTTTCAGGCTAAGCCGCAAATGGTCTTTCTTTCTTTCTGATGTTTGATCGTTCAATTTACTCATAAAAGCTTTTTGAAATTAGAATTTTGGGGACACTGTAAATTATTAAAAAATATGCTTAAATACCTTATTTTAATAATCAAAGAAATGGACCTGAATTTTTATGAAAACAGATTCACCATTTTTACACTATTCATTACTCTTTATAAACTGTTCAAAACTTATTTCTTCATCTTCTTTTGGTTTTATTATACCAGTGAATTTCATATAATTGCATCGTTTCAAAAATATTAATACACTTCTAAAAATATTTAGGATTCAGTAATGCAAAAACCTCGTCTTTCCTTCTGGCAAATCTGGAACATGAGTTTTGGATTTCTTGGAATTCAATTCGGTTTCGCTCTTCAAAATGCTAATGTAAGCAGAATCTTTGAAACTTTGGGAGCAAGTATTGATAACATACCAATACTCTGGATAGCTGCTCCTGTAACAGGGTTGATTATTCAACCAATAATCGGACATATGAGCGATAAAACATGGAACAGACTTGGAAGAAGGAGACCATACTTTCTAGTTGGGGCTATTCTGGCTTCGATTGCTATTATCTTTATGCCGAACTCTCCTGCACTTTGGGTTGCTGCAGGAATGTTATGGATTATGGATGCCTCAATAAATATTTCAATGGAGCCATTCAGAGCTTTTGTAGGTGATATGCTTCCATCAGAACAACGTACTGCTGGATTTGCAATGCAGAGTTTTTTTATTGGAACCGGAGCTGTTATCGCATCGGCTTTACCATATATGATGACCAACTGGTTTGGAATTTCCAATGTTGCACCAGAAGGTGAAATTCCTGCTTCAGTTAAATTCTCATTCTATGTTGGTGCATTTGTATTTTTTCTTGCAGTTGTCTGGACGGTATTCAGTACAAAAGAATATTCTCCAGAAGAATTAAAAAGATTTAGCGAAGCAGAAGAAAGTCAAATGTCAAAAATCAAAAGTCAAAAGAGTGAATTAGTTACTGCATCAAGATTTTTTAAAGATGGTTCGATATGGTTGTTACTTGGAATTCTAATAACAATCATAATCACCTTGAGTGTAAAAGAAATTGATTATGGATTATATGTTTTATTTGTTGGTGGTGCTGCCTTTGGAATTTTACAAATTGTAGCTGGACTTTTAACAAAGAATGATAAAACGAAAAATGGTTTCGTTATTGTTCTTAACGATCTTTACAAAATGCCAAAGACAATGAAACAACTTGCTGTGGTTCAATTCTTTTCCTGGTTCGCTCTCTTTGCAATGTGGATTTATACAACACCTGCAGTAACTCATCATATTTACGGTGCAATAGATCCAGCATCCGTACTATACAATGAAGGTGCAGACTGGGTTGGAGTTTTGATGGCGGTCTATAATGGTTTTGCTGCAGTGATGGCTTTTATTCTTATCTGGCTTGCAAAGCTTACCAGTAGAAAAACAGTTCACTTAATAAGTCTTGTTGCAGGTGGCATTGGTTTAGCTTCATTTTATATTATTAAAGATCCGAATATTTTATTGGTGTCAGAATTAGGAATAGGATTAGCCTGGGCATCAATTCTTGCAATGCCTTACGCAATTCTCACAGGTTCTTTACCTCCTGAAAAAATGGGGGTTTATATGGGCATTTTCAACTTCTTTATTGTTATACCTCAAATTACTGCCGCGAGCATTCTTGGATTTTTTGTAAGAAATTTATTTGGACACGAGGCAATTTATGCTCTGGTTCTTGGTGGTGCTTCAATGATAGTGGCAGGAATTATGGTAATGCTTGTTGACGATGTTGATGAAGTTCACACTTAATTTTATCCGCCAAGACTTAAAAACAAAATTGCTAACAAGCCGCTGGTAAGTGCTAAAACTCCCCAGCGGTTTAATTTTTCTTTCCAGATTAAAAAAGCCAGCAAAGTTGTAAATACTATAATTCCCACATTCATTATTGGATAAACCAAAATAGCAGGTAGTATAGAAAGTGCGCCCAATAAAAAAATTGTGCTGAACACATTAGGCACCCCAAGAACCAACCCCCAATTAACAGTCTGTCGGGTAACTTTTATTTTTCTTATAATTATATAAGCTGTAGAGTAAATGAAAGCAGATGAAAAAATAAAAAACACAAAGAAAGGTTCTTCCTGTGCAGGTCTCCAGCTTTTAAATACCTTCATCGCAAAATCATTTATTCCGATTCCAATAAATACAGCAAGGAGAAATAAATATTTAAGCACTCCTGCACCAGCTTTATGGTTTTCTTTAACAGAAAAATAAAACAATACGAACGTGATTAATGCCAAAAAAAATCCAATAAAATGAAATTCATTTGGAACTTCATTAAAAATTATAATTGAAAATAAAATTGGAATTATTACGGATAATCTGGAGCTTGTTGTAGCCAATCCCGTTCCGGCAAAGCCGATCGCTTTTGCAAACGCAAAAAAAGAAAGTACAAATAGTAGTCCCAACCCCAGACCAAATCCAAAAGTTTGCAGAGAGAAAACTTTATCTTCCCAAAAAAATAAACTAACTAAGCTTATAATTGAAGCTACCAAATAATTTCCGGCAAGCAATACTATTGGTTCTCCATTTTTAGTATAACTGTACTTAAGAATTAAGGCAATGCTAGTTGAGCAAAGAATGGCTAACAGAAGAAAATGCATTTAGTCTCTTTATAATTTTATATTTAATTATTAGAGTTAAAAATAACAAAGCGACCACCGCATAAAAAAGCCCCGTTGGAAATCGGGGCTTATTAATATTTTTTCAAAAAATAATAAACGAAAGCCCTATTTCATGAGAATCATCTTCTTCGTTTGAATAAAATCTCCAGCCTGCAATTTATAAAAATAAATTCCGCTTGGTAACCCTGTAGCATTAAATTCAACTTCGTAATTACCAATTGGTTTCTCCTCATTAACTAATGTTGTTATTTCGTTACCTAATAAGTCATAGATTTTTAATGAAACAAATTGTTTACTGCTTATTGCATACTGGATACTAGTACTCGGATTGAATGGATTTGGGAAATTTTGTTCGAGTGAAAATTCAACTGGTGCTGAGATTTCAACCTTAACAATATCTGAATACTTAAAGCTTCCGTCGAAATCAATTTGTTTCAATCTGTATTGATAATTCCCTTGTTTAAGATTATTATCTTCAAAAGAATATGAATGAGTTTCTGTGGTTGTTCCGTAACCGGGAACAAATCCAATTGTTTCCCAGTCTTGCAATCCAGTAATCTTGTAATTTTGTAATTGTTCAACCTCAAATCCTTTATTGTTTGTTTCAGTTGCTGTCACCCAGTTCAAGGTTACAATTCCACTATTTAGACCAGCAGTAAATGAGAGTAATTCTACAGGTACGATACCACCGAATGAACCATCAACTTGAATATCCTGCGCATAGATTCCTCCATTATCCTGTCTGCCATCACTCCAAGCCAGTACACTCGCACCGTTACTATAAACATCACTTACCAATCTTGACTTTGAACTTACAACGCTGGAGAATGTAACTAAATTACCAGTCCAGTTAAAGTTTCCGTTTCCGTCCACTGAAAAAGCTTTAGCAAGATTATTTTGAGACGCCCCAATATATTCAAGATAGTAAACGTATGAGTTGCCATTCATGAAAAGAGATGATATATGCAAGTCTGTATTCGAATCCATTGCTTTGAAAGTCATTCCATTGTTTCCCCAGAGTTTCGTCCCGGTTATAGAAAATTTTTGTCCTGAAATACCTGCCATTGACTGCAGGTTATCCTGTTCAATCCAGAAAGTATAAATCTCATATGTTGAAGGATCTATTACAACGTCACAATTAAGATGCTGGTTAGTTGCCAAAGATGATGCTTCAACACCATTAGCAGTAAAAAGGACAGAACCGGAAGAATCCACTCGCTGAACAAATGTGCTGTAGTTATTGTTAAAATCTCTATCGTCGTACCAAACAAAAACAACTCCATAATTTCCATCGGGAATTATATTCGTAAGTTCATAGAATGGAAAACCTCCTGCGTCACAAACAGCAACCGGAGAGCTTCCCCATTGAGGTGTCCCTGCAGAGGAATATTTTTGTGCGTACAAATGAACAGTTAAACCGGGGAACGATCCGGTTGTACCCTCAAAGCCGATTATATAACTTCCATTAACTCCCGGTATCGGGATTGGGTAAGTATATTGTTCATTTGTACCGGAAGAGATATACATCGGATCATTACCGTAAAGTTTATTTCCTGCAACATCGAGTTTTTGTACGGCTATTTTTGATGGAGTTGAAAGTGAAGGCCAGGCAAATATATAATAGCCATCAGTAGTTTGAGTAATTCTTGGATTGGGCTGCATATCTGCTGCAGTCGATAATGAAACACCATCTGCACCCCATAGAAAATCTCCGGTTGGACTAATAAGGTAAGCATACACTTTAAAATCGCCGCCTGCCCGAATATCTGAAAATGCGATTACTGCATTGTCTGAATTGTCTGTCATCATATCCCAGTCAACTATCCAAGTATTCGAAGGGTTATCGCTGATAAGCAATCCATCAGTAGCGAACATTTTATTACCCGCCGGATCCAGTCTTTGCAGATAAACGTTGTAGTTTCCAGTTCGAGTATCAAACCATGCAATGTAACATCCTCCATCTGATGTTAAGGAAATCTGTGGAAGAACCTGCTCTCCGTTCATATCACTTATCATGAGATTTGTATTTGGATCGTTTGACCACTGGGAATATAAGCCAGGTACAAAAAGCAGTGAGAGAATTGTAAAAAGAATGTAAAACTTTTTCATTGTATCACCTGTTTTATTGTTTAATGAAAACGAGAGAGAGAAAGAAATTTTAGAATTTGTCAGATAAAATAAGTATATAGTTTACTAGTCCCTCTCAAATAATTAAATATTGTGATATTAAATCAGCTACTAATTTAAAACAAAGTCAAGTCGAATCGAGTCCTGATTATCAAATATTATGAATCTCAACCATAGGATCAACTATTATTGATGCAATCAAAGTAAAAATAACAATGCCTGCTCTACAGGGCACATAGCGCAGGCATTTGGGTTTTTCTCTTCTAACAATTAACCTAAGAGAAGATTCAATAATTAATAAAAATGAAATTGTATGGTACGCTGATCAAAAAGATTAATACATAGATCGTTAAGATGTAAATATTCTCTATTGTATTTTGTAAGAATATCTTTCAATTCCTGAAAGTATTCATCCTTTGTTTCTTCCGGGCAATTGCAAGGATTACAATTACAATCAGCTACTTTTTTGTTGATTACATCATGAATTTCCTCAATGAGTAATAAATTATGATCCATTGTTCTCTCCTTATAAACAACCTAGAACCACCATTCTAGTATTAAATTTATTTTTTAATCATTTACGGGTTAAAAGTTAAGAATGGATCATTAAGATTAGATTAAAATTTTATTAAAAAATTTTAATGAAGCTGAGAATTATTATTTATAATTAATCGATTAATCCTCAAAATTGCACGAAATCATTCACCTATTTATAAAGATGACCCCATGAAAAAGTGGGACAAATTTTTACCTGATATTATTTAAGCAGAACCATCTTTTTTATATCAGTGAAAGAACCAGCCTGAATTTTGTAAAAGTAAATCCCACTTGGAAGTGAAGAAGCATCGAACTCAACAGCATAATAACCTGCAGATTTTACTTCATCAACAAGTATGGTAACTTCTTTTCCAATAACATCGTAAACTTCTAACGTAACAAAATCCGAGGAAGGAATTGAGAAGCTTATTTTCGTATTTGGATTAAATGGGTTTGGATAGTTTTGACTTAATTCAAATTCTGCTGGGATACCCACTTCTACACTTACTTCATTTGAATATTTATAGCTGCCATCGAAATCAGTTTGCTTTAATCGATAAGTATAACTTCCTGATGGAATATTCATATCAATAAATGTGTATGAACGAGATTCGGTTGTAGTTCCGTACCCTGCAACGAAACCGATTTTTTCATATTCTCTGTTACCTGATTTTCTTTGTACTTCAAAACCATGATTATTTTTTTCAGTAGAAGTTATCCAGTTCAGGTTAATGTTCCCCTGACTTACGCTAGCCGTAAATGAGATTAATTCTACAGGGATTATATTGTATTCATTATCAAATTCTAATACTGATATCTGATCTAGCAAAGGGGATAACAAAGTCGTCATCCCGGTATTCGGATCCATTGTTCTCAATTCTCCGCTATTGGTATTAGAATTAAAAGCAGCGAGATAAATTATACCAGATTCTATGTCTATATCCATATCCTGACCATATTGGGCATTAAATCCTATAGAACCTAATAAAGCAGATGTCCCGGTTACCGGATCAAATGTGTAAGCATTATTGTCCGGCATCAGTTCATAACCATAGCCTATCCCACTGGAATTAATTGCAATAGCGATCATAGAACTTCCCGGTGAGCCAATGTTGGAAATTAGTGTAGCAGTCAGAGTATTAACATCGAGTTTATACAAATTATTTATTGATTCTGAGTATCCGCATAAATAGTACGAGTTATTGACAGCGTCATAAGCTATACCATTAGCTGAAGCGCTTCCCATACCTGAAATCTGACCAAGTACCGTTACATCACCATTGCTTGTATCCAGTTGACATATGGAATTTGGTGGACCAGCATCAAGAATATAAAAATTTCCGTTTCCTCCTTGCACTCCACCGGAAGCAAAAGTGGGTGGTGTCCAGAAAGCAAGATCTCCGCCGAGACAACCGCTTTCAAAGGAAAATCTCCCTATCATTGAAGTAGTCGCATCGTAGTAGTATACATAACGACAAGGAGTATTTATACCAACCGGTATTTTTATATGAGCAATGTTTGAAATTTGATGTGAGCCAGGTGCCTTGCTGGTACTGGAGGAATTATTTTGAGTAAAGTAAGTAGTTGAAAAACAAATTACAATCAATAATACAAAACAACAAAACAGTAAATCCTTTTTCATATTGATCCTCCACTATTTACGTCGTAAAAAATTTATATGTTTATTTTTTTATATTATGCTAACCAACTATAATTCTGAAAATAAATGTTTTTTCAAATAATACTGTCCAATTAAGTCTGATTTACAGAAATCAGAAAAAGTTTTTTATTTTGTCAAAACCATCTTCTTCACTGCAGAATAATTTGCTGTTTGAAGCTTATAGAAATATACTCCGCTTGGCAAGTTTACTGCATTCCAGATTATTTCATATGTACCCATCGGCTTTTCTTCATTAACTAATGTTTCTATTTTATTACCTAAAACATCGAAAATACTAATTTGAACTTGCGATAACTGAGGAACTGAATATTTTATTTTTGTACTTGGATTAAACGGATTTGGATAGTTCTGACCTAAAAAATAATTATTAACTGAATTGAAATTAATTTCTATCAAATCAGAATATTCAAACTGACCATTAAAATCAATTTGCTTCAAACGGTAGTATTGTGTTCCGTTTACAGGGTGTTCATCTACGAATAGATAGTTGTTTGGTTCAGTAGTCGTTCCCTTCCCTTCCATGAATCCTATAGTTATCCACTCACTTTCATTTTCATTAGCTTTCAATTTTCTTTCAATCTCAAACCCAAGATTGTTTACTTCTGTTGCAGTCTGCCATTTAAGTAGTACTTTATTGCCACTACTTTCGGCTGTAAATGAAATAAGTTCAACTGGAACAATCGTTGGATCAACAAACACTCCATTATGTCCGGTGTTATACTGAAACACAGGTATTGTAATTCTTGTTGGCTCATATGGGACTTCAAGATTCCATAGATAAACATGTGTCATAGGATTGGTTGCAATATCTGAAATACCTGCACCGAGCATATCAAGAATATTATCACCATTAACGTCAGCTAAAGCAGGAGTATTGAAGAATGTAATTCCATTGGTAACTATCGGCCAGCCAGATACAGGAGTCCCATTATTGTTATATGCGTGATATTCACCATAAGCATTATCATCAAAAACAAGCTCGGGTTCATTGTCATTATCAATATCAGCAATAACAACCTGATCATTTATAGCCCAGAGTGGTCCTACGGGAAAGCCGGAAAGAAACTGTCCGTTTACATTCCAGGCATATAATTTATCCACCGCTGAACCGCTAAGCACCTGATCACCGATTGCAATATCAAGAATATTGTCCCCATCTATATAACCTACTGCAGGTGGACCGTAAATCCAATAGCTTGTTATTTTTGGAAAATTTGGAATTTCTGTACCATTATTTTTGATGACATGTAATCGTCCAACTCCGCTGCCAATATCGTGTGTGCCGAAGACAATTTCGCGGATATTATCATTGTCAACATCAACAAGTACCGGTGAGGAGTAAGATGTTTTATCATTTCCTGTAAGCATAAATGGAAATCCGCTTAATAGATTTCCGTTTAAAGCCCAGGCGTATATAGATCCGTAAGCTTCAGCCACTATCTCAGCGAAATTATCATTGTTAATATCACCGACTGCTGA
>Ga0315536_1001862_pt1 | contig 10385 bp, 6 predicted proteins | sample SalMarSW160230MG_FD_203093 | JGI IMG/M metagenome (GOLD analysis project Ga0315536, IMG submission 203093) | Salt marsh sediment microbial communities from the Plum Island Ecosystem LTER, Massachusetts, United States - Salt Marsh Sediment SW1602-30 ... | reverse complement strand
TGAATTAAAGCTATGCATTTAGATAAATATTTTCTTTTTTCTTCTTCAGAGACAGCGCCTAAAAATTCAATATTAGATTTGGCCATTTTCTTTAATCTGTTTTCCTCCTCGCCAATGCCAATAATTTTTAGAGGGATATTAAGCTTGTTAAAAGCTTTAATGGTTAAATCCACTTTTTTATAAGGCTTAAGGCGGGAAATTATTAGATAGTAATCGCCCAATTGATCAGCAATATAAAAATTTTCCGTATCAACTGGCGGGTAAATGACAGTGCTTTCCCGATTATAATAATTCTTAATTCTTTGAGCAATGAAGTTTGAATTGGCAATAAAATAATTAACTCTTTGTGCGGCAATTTGATCCCAAAGCCGAAGTTTATTTAAAATGTAAGGTAAAAAGTTTCTAACAATTTTACCCTCTTTAATTTCTTTGTGATATTGATGGGCTTCACTCCAAAGATAGCGAGTAGGGGTATGGCAATAGCAAAGATGCAGAGTCTTGGGATGAGTGATTACCCCTTTAATTAAAGCTGAAGTTGAGGAAATAACTACGTCATATTCGTTTAAATCAATTTGTTCTACTGCTGAGGGCATTAAAGGTAAATACCAGCGGATGTGAGAACTGGAAAAAGGCATTTTTTGCAAATATGAAGTTTTAATGTTTTTATCTTCAAAGCCGGTTAAGCGTTTCTTGTCATGAATTAAGGTATAAATTGGTGCATCAGGAAAAAGTTCTGCTAAAGCTAACAGAACTCGTTCAGCGCCTCCGGCTTGATTTAAATAATCATGAAGTAATGCGACTTTCATATTGATACGAATCTACTAATGAAATACGAATATAAGAATGTTAATATTTTAGGATATATTTAGTTGCTGATCTAATGGTGGATTTGAAAAATATGCACGTATATTAAATTCTGGATCCATTAACTCAATCATGTAAAAATTTTCTTTTGGCATTAATTTAAAGCCTTTTTTCGATAAATATTTTTTTTCAAACTCAGGGAAATTAGAAATTGTGAAATCAGCATCACCACGTTCTGGCCTAGTAGGGTCAGGAATACGAATTTTTAATAATTTCAAATTGCCTGAAACTGTTTGTATCGGTTTAATATGGAAAAGAAACCCAGATGGCGTTTCTTTTATGGCCTTGCCTATTTTTTGTATAACTTTCAGTAATTCCTCGTATTCTTCTTGGCTTTGAGAGAAAATACAGGCATAATTTACAGGGGCATTTTTTTCTTTTGTATGTTTATTTTTTAATTCTTTCGCTTCTTGTACTATTTTCTGTGTGATTTCTTCTAATTTTTCTATATTCATATTAATTATATGAAAAATTATATATTCGTATTTTAGCTTATTTGAGAGGAAAAATCAAGCGCAAAAAAACAGCTTATTAAGCTGTTTTTTTGCGCTGAGATTATTATTGTTTTTATAGTGCTTCTCGTTTCGGGAATAGGACTACTTTCGGCGTTTTTAAGAGAATTTGGATGTCCAGGCCAAGTGACCAGTTTTCAATATAGTAAGTATCTAATTTAACTTCTTCATCAAAATCCAAATCAGAGCGGCCAGAAACCTGGGCCAAGCCAGTAATACCCGGCTTAATATCAAGAACCTTTTTTTGATAATCCTTATATTTAGCAACTTCTTCTGGTAAATGTGGTCTGGGACCGACCAGACTCATTTTGCCTGTCAAAACCAATAATAATTCTGGCAGTTCATCAATGCTATATTTGCGGATAAATTTGCCAACCCGAGTAATCCTGGGATCATTCTTAATTTTAACTAAAGGGCCTTCTCTTAAATTTAATTCTTGCAGTGCCTGGGAATACCTTAAAGAATCAGATTTATCAATCATTGATCTGAATTTAAAGTAGCGAAAAGGTTTGCCATATTGGCCCATTCTTTTAACTGGCGAACCGTCATCTAAACGGCTAAAAAATACAGGGCCTTTTGAATCAAGCTTGATGGCAATCGCAGTTATTAACATAATAGGCGAAATCAGAATTATAAAAATTAAAGAAATAATAGTATCAAAAATTCTTTTGTAAATTCTGCCCCAGCCCTCTAATTTTGTTTTTTTAATTTCAAAAATAGGAATACCAGCCAGCGTATCAATGCCTAAATGGCTGGTTTTAGTTTTAAAAATATCAGCTGAGAATTTGAATGTAATATTGTTGGCTTCTGTAAAATCTATTAAACTTAAAGTGATTTCTTTGGCCAAATTAGGATCAGCCTGGATAATCTCATCAATTCTTTCTTGTCTGTGTAAATTTAAAATTTCATTTTTAATTTCTTCATTGAAGGTAGGATAATTTTTCACTATCTGATAGCCTAAAGTCGGTTTGTTTTTTAAAGTTTTAATCAGAGCATTAGTATTTTTATCATTGCCAATAATAATAATTCTTTTACTGCCCAGACCCCTTTTTAATAATGATTTTTGGATTTGATAAATAATAACGCGGCCGATAGTGACATATAAAACAGCAAAGCCCCAGGCAGCTAAAATAATAAAGCGAGAAGAAAAAAGTTCACGTTTTAAAAAGATGGCAACAATTATTGCTAAAACGCCTGTAGAACAGGCTAGAAATATTTTGGCAAATTCTTGGGAAAATTTACGGCCGGTTTGGATAGCATAAAGTCCGGCAATGGCAAAAATAACAAGCATGGCTAATGCCATTAAAAGCGTATAGCTGAAATATTCACCAAATGATAAGGCATAAATAACTGGTCTTATTTCCGTGACAAAACTGCCGACTCTAAGATAATAAGCGCTTAAAGCAGCCAAGATTAGCATTAAGAAATCAATGGGAATTAAAATTATTGCAAATAATAGATCGATTTTTTTCATATATTTATAAAAAGGCCCAAGGCGGGCCCTAAAAGTCTAATCAAGATATCTAAATAAGTAAGCCGGATTTTGTCTCTCCTTTGCTTAAAGCTAGGGATAGAGATCATCTATCTAGGCCTGGCATTACTGCCAAGGCTCGAGCGGATTACTTGTCTTCACCAAAAAGGTGAGTTTATCCTTGCACCAGGTAGAGTTTACCACAACGCCTTGTTGCCAAGGGTTGAGTCTTGTAGCCATTTGTCTCGAGAACAAATAACACCAAGACACTTTTCATCTTTGGTCCTCCTTCGCACAAAGGCTACGGAGGGCTAGTATAGTTTCTGTGGCACTAGTCCTAACTAGACATTGCTGGCTAGTTGGTGGGCGTTACCCATTACCATAAAGGGTGTCCGGACTTTCCTCCCCGCGCTACGCGGGGCGACCTCTGTTTATTTAGATATCTAGAACAGCTGCGAATTAAATAATTCGCTAATATCCCATATTTTAGGGGATATCTATATTTTACTATATTTTTAACTTTTTGTCAATACTAATAGCTAAGCAACTCCGATTAACTTTTTGACTTCTTTAAGCGTTTTTTGCGCAACTTTTTGAGCTTTTTGTGCGCCATCTTTAAGGACTTTTTCAATATACTGCGGCTTTTTAGCCAGCTCTTTTCTTTTAGCCCTAAAATCAGCAAAATATTCTAAAATAGCTTGGGCTAAAGTTTGTTTTAATTCTCCATATTTAACATTTTTATTTTTAATTTGATTTTTAAATTTATTAATATCTTTTATTGAGCCAAATTCTTCTAATAAAATTATTAAATTTTTTCCGCCTGGTGGTAGAATTGTTTCTGTGCCGGTACCGGTCACAGCTCTCATTATTTTTTCTTTGATAATTGCTGGCTCGTCATTGATCGCAATATAATGTTTAGAGCCTGCGCTTTTGGACATCTTTTTTTCCGGCTCAATTAAAGACATAACTTTCGGCACTTTGGTGAGTAATGGTTTAATTGGCTGGAAATAGTCGCCAAATTTATTATTAAATAAGCGGACAATGGTATTAGTTAATTCTAAATGCTGGATTTGGTCCTGGCCTACTGGCACAAAATTAGGATGATAAATCAAAATATCCGCGGCCTGCAAAACAGGATAATCTAAAAGTCCGACATTAATATTCTTTGCTTGTTTGGCTGCTTTGTCTTTAAATTGGGTCATTCTTTCTAATTCGGCTAAAGGTGTAATAGTATTAAAAATCCAGGCTAGCTCAGTACATTCAGGTACAGCGCTTTGGTTGAAAATTATGCATTTTTCAGGATCCAGGCCAGCAGCTAAGAAATCCAGAGTTAAATTAAAAATATCTTGTTTTTTAGTCTTAGGATTATAATCTTCGGTGATGGAATGGTAAGTAGCTAAGAAAAAATAGCACTTATACTCATTTTGCAATTCTACAAAATTTTTTAATGAACCTAAATAATTGCCAATGTGCAGTTCGCCGCTGGGTTGTATTCCCGATAGTATGATTTGTTTATTTTTCGCCATATATTTAATTTTACTGATAAATGGGGATTATGTAAAGATTTTTTATCATAAATAAAAAAACCGGACAAAGTTTTTCAACTTGTCCGGTTTGTAGTAAGGTCATTGAACTGGTCAATGGACGTTGGGATCATTGGGATCCGCATCCGACACATCGAGCCAGCCATCGTTGTCGGTATCAATGCCGACGCAGACATCGCCGACGCCATTGCTGTCCAGGTCTTCCTGTAAAGGATTAGCGACCCGGATGCAGTTGTCGTCGGGATTAAGAATCCCGTCATTGTCAGTGTCCTGAAGGATACCGACGATGACTGTGATGTCATTGCCATCATCATCAGTTCCTGAATTAAGGTAGACAATGAAGTTGGCGCCGCCCTGGCCATTGTCAATGACATCCCAGTCAAGGACTAAAATGTCATTGCCCAAACCAGAGGGACTGAGATAGACTTGGAGTCCACCCAGTCCATCGCCATCCAGACCCGAGAAAAGGGCCTGATCGCCGCTCTGGCAGGGAAACCAGTTGACTTCGTCCCCGCAATGGTTGGAAACCGGCGGAGTGAAGTTTATGGCAAAGATGCAATAGCCGGTTGCTATGGCTTCGGGATTAACCGCGCCAAGGCAGCTGCCTTCATGAGACTGGCCTTCGCACATTTCCGGGAAATTATCCGGAGGGGCTGGGTCAGGGAAGCAAGTCCCATAGACTGTCCATTCCGGAGTTCCCGTGGCAAAGGCGAAATCGATCTGCAGGTAGGGTACGCTCGGAACGCCGCAAGTGTTGTCATGATCCCCGGGACAAGGATCCAGGGGAGGTGGCGCATTCGGCGTGTAGCCATTCGGGTAAGTGCTGGGAGCGCCTACGCAGAAAAGCTGGCTGTTCCCGGAATCGGGGAGTCCGTCGCCGTCGGCGTCAGGCCAGAAAGAAACGTTGTTGTAACGTGTGCTGTCATTGGGCGCGCAGTCATAAGGATCGGCCACGCCATCGCCGTCAGTGTCGTTGGCAGTGTTGCCATTATTCACTGTTTTGCGATTGTCGTCGCCGCCGCCGCCAGCGCAGCCATTCCAGAAAATCAAGGAAAACGATACGAAAATCACCATAATTAGCCATCTTATCTTCATGGTAAGCCTCCTTTTTTGATTTGATTTTTTTTCAAAGGTCAATGACCTCAACTTTTATTTATAAGTAGCTTTAAGCCACTAAGAAAAACTAATTTTTATATACTAAATATATAGCACTTAGCTTATCTTAATAGCTTATAAGAGTCTATAATAATGTTAATATAAAAGCTTAGCATATAGCAAAATTTTTGTCAATAGAAGCTTAAATTTAATAAAAAAACCGGGCTAGCTTTTCTTGGTGAAAAGCTTAGCCCGGTTAGGGTTAGAAATGGTTACTCGTGACGGGTGGGGTCATTCGGGAAAAGGTCGTCGGCGTTGGGCCAGCCATCGTTATCATCGTCGACGCCTTCACAGATATCTCCCACTCCATCACCATCCGTGTCCGGTTGGATTGCGGGATAACCACCCTCACCCGGATTGTAGAACAGTCGGCAGTTGTCCCGGTGACAACCAGTGGCTCCGACTGCGCAGACGTTCGGATAGCCGTCATTGTCTGCATCGGTCAGGTCAATGGCCACGGTGGCGCCGGAGGAATTCGTGCCCTGATCCAAATAGACTAGGTAGTTCGCTCCGTTGCCGGATGTGTTGACATCGATCTCCCAGTCCAGTGTGAGCTGATCGCTGGAGCCCCAAATGTCCGAGTCTCCGGTTTTGGAGTAGACAAAGTGAGGGTAGCCGCTGGGCAGGCTGGAACAAAACCCATAGGTCGGGGTTCCGGCCGGGAACCAGTCGTCATTCCAGCCATTGCACTGATTCAGTCCCGAATCGGGAACATGAATGTTGGCGATGCATGTGCCGTAGCGCAGAACAGCCGGGTTAGGGCTATCCATAACGCGGTTTTGCGGCGGTGCATTGCCAGTGACCGTACCTGCGGCCTGCCATTGCTGGGCGAATGTGTCGGGAAAACCGCAGTCCCAATAGACCGTGGATTCCCAGGTTCCTGCCGTGTCGCCATAGGCCCACTCCACTCCGAAATGACCAGTGACGCAAGCGTTATACTTGTCGTCCAGGCAGGGATCAAGAGGAGAGGTCCAGGTGGTGGTTCTTTGCGGATAAGTGTCCGGATCGCCGACGCAGTAATTGTTTGGAGTGCTGCTGTCAGGCAGATAATCCTGGTCATTGTCCGGTCGGAACGGCATTTTGGTCCAGGTATCGGGATCCAAAGGATCACAATCCACGTCGTCGGGGACGCCATCACCATCCGTATCGCCGGTGTTGACTGTGATGGTCACGCTGTTGGAAGTGGTGCTGGCCCCGCTGTTGTCATAGGCGATGGCGGTCAGGACATAAGTCCCGGCGGGCACATTGCTCCAGACAATGGAGTAGGGAGCGACCAAGTCCGTGCCGATCAGGATGCCATTGCCGTTAATGTCGACCTCGGTGATGTTGCCATCCGGGTCGCTGGCAGTGGCGGTGGGCGTGATGTTGGCTGGTGCCGTGAAAGTGGCACCATTGGCCGGTGCGGTCAGAGTGACCGTCGGTGCCTGGTTCGGCTGGGTGACTGTGATGGTCACACTGTTGGACGTGGTGCTGGCCCCGTCGTCGTCATAGGCGATGGCTGTCAGCACATAAGTTCCGGCAGGCACATTGTTCCAGACAACGGAGTAGGACCCAGAGGACGCCACCAAATCTATGCCGATCAGTACGCCGTCGCGGTAAAACTCGACCTGGGTGACGTTGCCATCCAGATCGGTGGCGTTGGCGTTGACCGTGATATTGGCCGGCGCCGTGAAAGTGGCGCCATTGGTCGGCGCGGTGATGCTGACGGTCGGGGGTTGGTTGTTCGGCTGTGGCTGATTGACCGTGATGGTCACGGCCGCTGAAGTGGTTTTGGCGCCTAGGTTGTCCGTGGCTACGGCAGTCAGGGTGTATTGCCCCTGAGTGACGTCGGACCAGAGAACAGAATAGGGCGTTTGCGTGGCAATGCCCAGGGAATTGCTTCCCCAGAAAAATTCCACGCTGACCACTTGGCCATCGTCCGAAGCGTTGGCGCTGATCATGATGTTAGCCGGTGTGTTGAAGATAGCGCCGTTAGCCGGCGCAGTTATGGTTACGGAGGGAGGGGTATTCCCGTCGCCTCCGTTACCGCCGCCGCCATTGGTGGTTTTGCTTGAAGAGTTGTCGTCACCGCCTTTGCCAGCACAGCCGGCAAGGAGGCTTATAACTACCAACAAGATCCAAAACATTTTTTTCATGACCTTCCTCCTTATTGATTGGTTGCGAAGTTTTTTTTCAAAGTTCGGCTGGCTGGCCTAAATTTTAACCATTTCTATAATTTAAAGTAGCTTTTTAGCTACTGAAAAAAAGTTATTTTTGAATGTAAATCGCCTTTTTTCAGGAGTTAAGTTTAATTGAGAAGTTTAGCATATTTTTGACATTTTGTCAATAGTATTGTTTTTCTTAAAAAGAAAAGACCCAGAAACTGTGATTCCTGGGTCTGAAAATGTTGAGATACTAAGGATTATTTTTTGTGTTCTTTGTACTCCTTGTGGTGCTTGGAGATTTTGCAACTCAGGTAGCTGGTGCCCGCACCCAAGAGAGCTCCGCCCACAATGCAGCCAGTGGGATTGTCTCCGCAAATGGAGACATCCCCGCCATTACCCGCACTGCCGGCGCCTTGGCCACCTTCGACCTGGATCTGGGAAACGCCCCAGCCCAGTCCTCCACCACCCAGGCCGCCGGCCAATGCCCATTTCCAGCAATCATCACCTTCATCGTTTTTTGTTGAGGCTGGGGCTGGCGGAGTAGTGCTGTTGAGGAAACAGATAACGGTCACTGTCCAGCGGCCGTTGTCGTTTTGCCGGCTGGCGACAAAGCAGTCGCCATGAATGTTAATGATGGGAGGCTCGGCCTGGTTGCAGGTCGGGCATTCGGCGGCCGGCGGAGCATTGTTGCTGATGACCGGACCGTTTGTTTCGATGTTGACTGAGCTTCTGCTGATGACAAAGGCCACGACCGCTTGGTTTTCGTAGTTGGTGCCTGGCCTGATGCCCCAGCTGGCGTGCGTGAGCCAGAAAACCCGCTCTTTGGGCACGCCCATTTCCACGAGTTTTTTGGCCGCATTCATGGCACGGATCTGAGCCAGCTCTTCGTTGCAGTTGCGGTCACCTTTGACCAGCTGGGCATTGGGATGCTCGCTGGGGTTGTGGCCGCTGGGTGGGGCAATATAACCCTCGTCCATGTCAACGTAGCAAGCGCTGTAACTCAGGCGCGAGGCCTGGCCTTCAAGAATGCAAAGGACATCATTGTCCTTGCAGACTTTGACCAAGTGCGCCATCTGCTGTTCGATGGCCGCGGTTACCGTGGCATAGCCGGTCGGAAACCCGGTCAAGATCGTGTGAGGCGAAGCTTTCTGACTCATGCCTTCGGGAATTACGCCCGGCGGCAGGTCCTGCTTGGCTTGCCGAACCCCGGGGCCGGGCGTGGAGTTGTTGCCGACCATGTTCGTGTTGACAACTTTCCAGCCGGTTTGGGGATCAGCGCCGGGCAGGAGGAAGTACACTTCCCACTTGCCGTCGCTTCTTTGTTTTCGGCCGGACTGAGTGTCGGGCGGAAAAGCGGTCTGCTGACCATTCAAGATGTAATACGTTTTGTCGCCGGCCTGGACAACGAGCATGGAGCCGCCGTCGATTTTCTGCCACGACAAGGTGGGCATGCTGTCGAGAACCAGCGGCGTGTCCGCTGTCTGGGGCAATGCCGGAGTTACCGGCGCACTCAAGAGACAAAAGATTGCCAAAAAGACCAACATTTTTCTCATTTCAAAACCTCCTTTGATTTGTTTTTTCCTGATTTTAAAGATCAAACTGATCTCTAGTTCCCTTAATATCTAAAAGTAGCCTAAGCTACCAAAAATAATTAATTTATAATTTTAATTAATTCTTTTTGAAAGCTTAAACATAATGTTTAATAAAGCATTTTAGCATTTTTTTGTTTTTTTGTCAAGTATTTTAATGTTTTTGTTTTGCTTGTAAGTTTTTTAAAAATAAAGAAAAGACCCAGAAGTTGAAACTTCCGGGTCTGAAAATATTAAGGTCTAGGAGATCTAGTGGCGGCTTTTGTAGATTCTGCAGCCCACGTAGGCGCCACCGGCTCCCAAAAGGACGCCGCCGCCAATGCAGGCCGCAGGGTTGTCGCCACAAACGGAGACGCTACCGCCATCCCCGGCGTTATTAGCGCCTTTGCCGCCATCCACCTGGATTTGGGAAACTCCCCAGCCCAGTCCGGCGCCGCCCAGCCCGCCACCCAGCGCCCATTTCCAGCATTCGTCGCTTTCGCTGGATGCCGGAGGAGGGGGCGCGGTATAGGATTGCGGTCCGGGTTCAGTGTTTATCTGGTAGATGTCAATGACTGGTGCCGGAGGCGGTGGGTCCTTTTTCAGCTGTTCATAGATGGTGATCGGTATCAAAAGGACCCTGACCCCGCGGTTATTGAAATGCGTGTTGTCAATGTCTATGATGCCGCCCCATCTGGAGAGCTGAATCATGTCCGGGTTAATGCCATGGTTGACCAGATAGTCGCGAAAAGTTTTTTCGCGGCCATCGGCCAGCAACGCCTGACAGGCAACGTTGTCGCCTTCGCTGTTGATCTCGCCGGTCACTTTTTGAAAGTTTTCGGCTCCGTCTTTGGGCAGGTAGTACGGGGACGTTTCTCCCCGATAACATTCGGCATGCCTGATGTTCTCATCGGACACGCCGCCCAGGACATAGACCTTGATTTTAATGACCGAGATCTGAATGTTCTGGATGAGTTCATCGATTTTGGGCATGGTGCTAGCCGGGATTTCGGCCCGGTCGCGTTCCCAGCCCACGAAATCGAATTCCTGAATCTGCGCGTTTGCGTTGACGCTGCCAGTCTGGGCATCGCGCACCATGTTGGCCATGACCAAGGTGGTAGCCCCAG
>Ga0315536_1001861_pt1 | contig 10385 bp, 10 predicted proteins | sample SalMarSW160230MG_FD_203093 | JGI IMG/M metagenome (GOLD analysis project Ga0315536, IMG submission 203093) | Salt marsh sediment microbial communities from the Plum Island Ecosystem LTER, Massachusetts, United States - Salt Marsh Sediment SW1602-30 ... | reverse complement strand
TGCGATGCTTGACCTGGAGGATTCGGTGGTACAATCAGCCGATATCGCATTCTAATTTGCCTTCTACGGCAGAATTTTCACCACCTCGGGGAAATGCTTCCTGTTTTTTTTCAGCTTTTTTCCCATTAATACGATCATAAAAATCGCTATCGAGAAAGCAGCCAGGGCTGAAAGAAGAGAGGCCAGTTCGGGGTCGTTCATGTACCGCGGTCCGAATTTCATTCCCAAAACGGCGCCGCCCACGAGTGCGATTGCGGGAAACATGTAAAAGACAAACGCGATGCCCAGGAGGGACTTGGTTTGAATCTTTAGCAGGACCCTGTCGCCTTCGTGTGCGCCCGCGACGTTGAAGGATTCAGCCTCTATTTCCTTGTCTCCGCCGAGGGTATGGCACGCATGTTTGCTGTCGCAATGGTCGCACATGGTGGTCTGATGAATCAACACCCACGCCTTTTCACCTTCCACCCTGGTTACGGTTCCTTCTTCTGTGTCCATGATTATCCTGCGTTATTGATAATATACATATGCCGTCCGATGCAGGCAAATATATACTGGCGATTTTTTAATTAACGCAGGCTCCCTTCCTTGATGGGAGGCCCCCAACCAATGCGGTGCTCCCATGAACAATGGACGAGTATTTTTCCCCCAGATTAAAAAATTATTGCGAAAAACAGAGTATTAAATTCTAATCATCATACATTCTAATTCTAAATGTTTTAGAATCGTTGCAAAACCCGTTGTCAATGTGCAGGGTGCTGCGCCCTCCATATTAATAATTTATCGTAAAGGAAATATCACATGGAAAAAAAGAAACTTATCGTGGCTATCGATGATGATCCCGAGATTTTGCAGTCCATAAAAATCACGCTTGAATCCAAGGGCCATGAGGTGAAGACCGCTCTGAGCGGCGAAGAGGGGATTGCGCTGCTTGAACAGTGCTCGCCGAATCTCATTCTCTGCGATATGATGATGGAGCGGATCGATACGGGCGTGGGGGTAGCCACCAAAATAAGGATGAAGGATAAGAGCGTTCCCATTTATCTGATGAGCAGCGTCGGGGAGACCATGGCCGCCAACGTTGACATTCATGAGCTCGGTTTCAACGGGTTGCTTCAGAAGCCGATCGCTCCTGACGATCTCATTACGCACGTCGACCGCGCATTGAGAATCGGGTGATTCATAGTCCCGACCTTCCTCTTTTATTGAAAAACTCTCTGATATGATTCAGCACCAGCGGATTGGTGATGCTCACATCCTCCAATCCCGCTTTGATTTCCCTGGTGTTCAGCTCCACCTCTTCTCCGCCTATCTTGGTTCGTATTATGAAATCGATTCGGGGATTGCCGGTGATGAGCGTCGTCACGGTCGAACCGAGGTCTCCGATCGGCTTTCTGTCGATGTGGCTTGCCTTGAAAGTGGCGATGATCTCCGTACCCTTCCCGGGTCTCGATGAAATTTTCAATTCGCCCTGCGCCTCGATGACGGCCTGCTCGAGAAGCGAGATCCCCATGCCGACCCTCCTGGTCGTCCTCGTGGTGGTGAACGGATCCCGGGCCTTTTTGAGGAGGCTTTTATTCATTCCCCTCCCGTCGTCCATTACTTTCAGTGTAAGCAGATCATTCTCCCTGTCCTCGATAAGAGTTATTTCAACCAGCGTCGCGCCGGCGCGAGTCGAATTCTCGACAATATCAAGGATATGAAGGGAGATGTCTTCCATTTGCGCGTCCCGAAGAATTAATTCTTTTCGATTTTTCTGCCGCTTTCTCCTTTCAGAGCCATGCGAATTTCATTTAAATTCAATTCTTCAATCAGAAATTCAGTCGTGGCGGTCCCGATATCCCTCAACTCATGGGAATCGGATGATCTGATGAAAGGATATTGCTCATATTCTCTGAAACGCACGCGCGCCTGCTCCATGCCGGTATGCCTCGATATCTCTATTCCGTCGATCGGCGCGTCTGCGGGGATGAATCCAAGCTGGCCGATGATGCTGTTCGCCTCCCTGTCTATATGCGAGAAAATTGCGATTCCATTATTCCCGTGTATGCAATCGATCGTCCGGCTTACGTCCAGAGAGGAAGAGCCGATGAGAAGCCTTTTATCGAATCCCTCCACCTCGTCATGTTCATTGGCGATGATCTGCAGGCCGAAAAGCTTTTCGTCATTTTCTCCCTGCATAAGATGATCGAATACGATATCTTGGACGCTCAGGGCGGCCCGGCATGATTCAAACAGGCCCACGATATGCACTTCCTCTGATGTCGTTATTTCAATTCCCGGAATGACGTACAAACCGGTGCCCCGCGCGGCTGCGGTGACCGAGGTGACATTTTCGGCGCTGTTGTGGTCCGTTATGGCGATTATGGATAATCCCGCCGCGACGGCATGACGTACGATTTTAATCGGCGTCATGCCCAGATCGGCGCAAGGGGAGAGGCACGTGTGTATGTGAAGATCCGCGGACACAATCTGAAGCACGTCGGTTCAATATCTCCTTATCCGCCTTTGCCCGTGCGGGCGTAATCGTATGATTCCCCGTCCGTAGATTGAATCAGTTTCCCTTAATGCCCATCTCGTAAAGCTTGCCCACAATTTCAAACGTGGTGAGTTTTGTAGTCATAATAGGGATATTTTCTTCGTTTGCCTTCGCCAGCGTGCCCTCTTCGGGAGTTCTGTTGTTCACGAGCACGATGCCGGCTAGATTTTTCAGCACGGCGACTGCGACTATGTTGCTGTGCGTCTGCAGGGTGATCCACAGGTTGCCGTCCTTGGCGTGCGCCATTACATCGCTCAGGAGATCGCTCGAGTACCCGCCCGTCACATCCCGGATAAGCTCGCCGTGTTGGGTTTTCATCTCAAATCCGCATTGCTTAATAATTTCCTGTAGCTTCATCGTCTTCTCCGATAAATATTTCAATTTTTAATGTGGTGCCCGCTCCGACCGTGGACTGCAGATCCATTGTGTCGGAGCATTTTTTTATGTTAGGGAGGCCCATACCCGCGCCAAATCCCAGCTCCTTGACCCATGATTCGGAGGTCGTGAAACCCGGCTGCATCGCCTTCTCGATGTCCTCGATGCCTGGCCCGTTGTCCGTCACCTCTATCGAGATGTGATCCTCGGCGATGTTGTATTGCATGGTGCCGCCGTCCGTGTAGATGACGACGTTCATTTCCGCCTCATATGAGGCGATGGCGACGCGCTGAATGATGTCCGGCCGTATGCCCAGCCGCTTGAGGTTTTTCTTCATGGTGGTCGAGGCTTTTCCGGCGTTATCGAAATCATTGCCCTTGATTTTAAACTGAAGCGAGACGTTTTTCTCGTCCGCCGTTATGTCACCGAAAAAGTGGCTTGCCCGGTATTGCCGGATTTCCTCTTCTTTATATTCCATTTCGAGCTTTTTCAGCGTCCCGTTGATAATGACCCCCCTGGTTATGATGCCTGCGAGCCTTCCGCTCTCCCTTTCGAGGACCGGGAAGCGGCCGTATCCGTACTGGTCGAATTTTTTCACCGCATGCATCAGCGGCTGGTCGGCGTAGAGGCACTGAAGGTTTTTCGACATTATATCTTCAATATAGCAGTCGCGGCCTTCGTCGCTGAGCCACTTTATTAAATCTTCGATGCTGACAACCCCGACAAGGGCGCCCCCATCAACAACGGGGACTCCGGAAATCCGGTGTTTCTGAAGGGTGCTTTTCAGCACGCTCATCTTATCCTTGGGGCCGAGGGTGATTATATCCCTCCTCATGACATCGGATATTTTCAGCTCAAAAAGTATTTCGACTGTTTTATCGAATTTTGTTTCCATTGATGCGGCGCGCATAAATCTGTGATTAACCGGTTATCGTAGCCTCACGAGCTTAACGCGGACGATTGTTTGCTCTACGAGCGCTCCTTCCATTGATAACCGGCCTAAGGTTTCTTTATTACGTTGTCCCGTCGTCCCTTTCATTTCGGGCCCGGCAGGCCCTTCAGGAACAACCGTCGCATACTCGATGCCCTTTTGGGTGTCATGTATATTCAGCGTGAGTTGTTCACGACATTCATAAATGAAAACAGCTCACTATTCAACCAAAACGAATACAAGATGGAGCTTTTATCATGATTTTGCTGAGCGTCCCCGGGAACATGTTTGCAGATTTAAGAATATACATTAAAGAGTTTTATGAATTCCTTATATATATCACTCGTTTGTTATTAATACCTGGAAAAAATTTGCGATTATGTCAAGAATAAAAAGCATGGTGTTTTTTTTTAAAATTAATTCTTGACATTAATTTATTATCGCGGTTATGTTACCGACACTGGAAATTTTTTTTTATATCGTGCAGATGAATACTGTTTTAAACCAAACGTCCATTACTTCCGCTTTTCATATTTTTTTATTTTTTGGCATTATACCAGAACAGCTTATAATTCCGTGGCAACGGGCTGCAAGCCCGGGTAATAATTTATGTGAATAGAGTCTTTCTTTCGTATAGAAAAGTGAGAAGAGTTTCCCCTTCGTAACTGCTATTCATTGTTATTGTGGGAAATTAAGCTGTGCCAGGAGCATGTATGGTACTGGGTAAGCCACGGCATAAACGAATATATGGGTGCTCGTGTAAGGTATCAAAAATATATAAAAAAAACATTATTGTAATGATAGTATAATTATTCTTGTTATAGCGATTTAATACCGAGGAGCAGAGTTCATTCATATTTCGATCAAATAATCTTATCAACATCAAGGCGGGGAAATTATGACCGGAAAAAATAAGATCGCCGTATACATTCACCATGATGGAAATGGAAGCCATGGTGGGGTCGACTTTCAGGCGGTTGCCGAATACGCAAAGGGGATATCGAATGTCGCCCGGGTCCAATTGTTCACCGAGGGAAAAAAATTGGATCCTCCGGCCCTTGCGGATGATTTTCAAAAATCTGGTTTTACCAGAATTGTCATCGGAGGAACATCGCCCGGGTATTTCAAACCCGCCTTTACCCGTGCCATGGCGGAGGCCGGAGCGGACCCGGACGAGGTGAGGCTGGCCTCATTCAAGGAATTCGGCGCAAGCCTGGAGGGACAGACCGAGCGCGCCAAGGCGATTCTGGCGTGCGCCGTATACGGAGTGCCCTTCGGCCTGGCTGCGGTGCCCGAGAACCTACCCGTCAATCCGGCCACGCTGATCATCGGCGGGGGGATTGCGGGTATTCAGGCCGCGCTTGAAATAGCGGACTCCGGCCACAAGGTGCACCTGGTCGAGCGGCTCGGGACGATCGGCGGCCATATGGCCATGTTTGACAAGACCTTTCCCACCCTCGACTGCGCCGCGTGTATTCTCACTCCCAAGATGGTGGCGGTCGGGCAGCATCCGAACATTGATCTGATGGTCTATTCCGAAATTCAGGAAGTAACCGGCAGGCCCGGGGAATATCGCGTCAACGTGCTGAAGCGCGCGACCAGGGTCGACCCCAAGGCGTGCGTGGCGTGTAACACCTGTGCTGAGGTTTGTCCGGTTTCCGTACCCAGCGAGTTTGATGTCGGCATCAGCAACCGAAAGGCGATCTACATCCCCTTCCCCCAGGCGGTTCCGAATTCATACCTCATCGACGCCGAAACCTGCCTGTATATCCAGAGCGAAGGTAAAAAGTGCGGCGCATGCCTGAAAAAGTGCGCCAAGGAAGCGATCCGCTTCGACGAGAAAGACCAGACTGTTGAATTGCAGGTGGGCAACATCATCGTGGCCACCGGTTATGATACCTTTGACGCCCACCGCATCGAGCGTTATGGATACGGCGTGCTGCCGAACGTTCTCACCTCACTGGAATTCGAACGCTTGACCAATGCCTCCGGACCCACCGGCGGCAAGATCGTGATGAAGACGAAGAAGTACAACAAGCGCACCAAGACCGACGAGTGGGTGTTCGATTCCGAGGGTCCGCAACCCAAGGCTGTCGCCATCATCCACTGCGTGGGATCGCGCGATCAGAATTACAATTCCTACTGTTCGCGGGTGTGCTGCATGTATTCCCTCAAGTTCGGGCATCTGGTACGCGAGAAGCTGCCGGACGCCATATGCTACGAGTATTACATCGACATGCGCGCGTTCGGCAAGGGCTATGAGGATTTCTTCGAACGGGTCAAGGACGAGGGGGTATTTGTCATCCGGGGCCGGTCGGCCAATATCACCGAGAGGGACGGCCAGATGATCGTCAAGGGCGAGGACATCATCGCCGATACCGTGGTGGAGATTCCCGTCGACATGGTCCTGCTCGCAGTGGGACTGCAGCCGACCGCGGATGCGGCTCATCTTGCGTCGATGATCGGGATCGATCGGGTCCAGGACGGCTGGTACCAGGAGATGGAATACAACGTCGAGCCGACGAGCACCGATAGGGGGGGCGTCTTCGTGGCCGGGGTTTGTCAGGGCCCGAAGGACATTCCCGACACGGTCGCGCAGGCATCTGCGGTCGCCGCCAAGGTGCTCAAGAGCATCGTCAGCGGAAAGGCGATAGGCAGCAGGGAGCGGCTCACGTTGATAGATATCGAGCAGAGAGCCGCGGCTCTTGCAAATAAATGATAGGAAGGAGATGATCATGGCGGTGCGGGTAAATCACAAGCTGATCGACGAATTGGAGCATTACGGGGCCCAGGACGTCGTTAAATGTTACCACTGCGGGAATTGCAGTGCCGCGTGTCCATTTTCAAAGGAACCATTTATCTTTCCAAGAAGGTCAATGCGGCATCTTCAGATGGGCCTCGAGGCGAGATTGAAGGCCAATCTCGAACCATGGCTCTGCTACTACTGCGGAGAGTGTTCGGAGCAGTGCCCGCGGGGAGCGGAGCCGGGCGAGACCATGATGAGCATGCGGCGCTGGCTCACCGCAAAGTATGATTTTTCAGGAATTTCAAGGCTTTTTTATCGTTCAGGGAAAATAGAGGTACTTGCCGTCTTTCTTTTGGCCATACTGACAGGGCTGGGATTATTATGGTACGGCTTCAATTTCGGAGGAAAGAGTCTTTCCGTGTACCATGGAGATGGGGCTTTCCTGCCGAGCTCCGCGATTCATATTTTTGACTGGTCTATGGCCGGGGTTTTAACCCTTTTCTTGTCGATAAACTGCATACGAATGTGGTGGTTTACCATGATGGGCGAGCGGGGCCCGAAGTTCAGGCTCTGGCCGTATATAAAGCATATATTTCTCCTGCCGATCCACTTTATCACCCAGAAGCGGTACGCCCAATGCAGCAGAAAGCGGCCGTGGTTTCTGCACCTGATGCTTATGCTCAGCTATGTGACCATGTTCGTGCTGATCATGTTCTTTTTGAGAGATATGCAGACGGGGCCGGAGATCGATTGGAACGTGCACACATTCGGATATATCGCGACCGCGGGTCTCCTGATCGCGGTCATTTTCGCGATCCAGGGCCGTATCAGGAAGACTGAGCCCTATCACGTCCATTCCCACGAAACGGACTGGATATTCCTGATTCTGCTCTTAATAATCACCGTTACCGGTATAGGCCAGCATGTACTGCACCGGATGGGAATGTACGAGGCCGCCAACATTACGTATATCGTTCATCTGATGGGCGTGGTCCCCATGCTGGTGCTGGAGGTTCCCTTCAGCAAGTGGGCGCATCTCGCGTACCGGCCGCTGGCCATGTACTTTGCCGCGATTCAGACCGATGCCATTACGGTTCCGGAAAAACAACCGGTCATGGCTCCGGGAACGCAGTTAGCCTTTTCAGGAAGTCGGAGGTAGATATGTCTGGACATAGAATAGGCGTTTACGTATGCAATTGCGGCACCAACATCGCCAAGACGGTCAAGGTCGATGAGGTCGCGGAAGCCATGGGGAAATTGGACGAGGTCGCGATCGCCCGCTCGTATAAATACATGTGCTCGAACCCCGGCCAGGAGATGATCGTCAACGATATCAAGGAGTTAAAACTGGACCGGGTGGTGGTGGCTGCGTGCAGCCCCCGCATGCATGAACCCACGTTCAGGAAAGCGCTGGAAACCGCGGGGCTGAATCCCTATTTCGTGGAGATGGCCAACATCAGGGAGCAGTGCAGCTGGGTCCACGACGACATCCTCGAAGCGACCGAAAAGGCGAAGGCCCTCACCCATGCGGCGGTTGCAAGGGTCGCATACAATGAACCTCTGGAAAAGCGTTCGGTGCAAATGTCCCCGGCGACGCTGGTCCTGGGCGGTGGAATCGCCGGCATGACCGCCGCGCTGGAGCTAGCCGATTCCGACCAGACAGTCTATCTGATCGAACGAAAAGACGTCCTGGGAGGCAACGTCGCCCGAGTCGATCTTACCGCTCCCTATCTTGATTCCGCGCGCGATATTCTTTCCGAGTTGATTACAAAGACGACAAGACACTCCAAGATAAATGTCATGCTCGGAACCGAGCTGGTTCATATGGGCGGATTTATCGGCAATTTCGTGTGCAAGGTTAAAGACGCCGAGGGTGACGAGACGGAGCTCTCGGTCGGCTCCGTGGTCGTGTGCACCGGATATAAGGAATTCGATGCTTCACGCATCAAACAGTACGGTTACGGCAAGTTCCCGGATGTCATTACCTCTTTTGAGCTGGAAACCATGATCCGCAAGGGGAGGATCACGAAAAAAGACGGTACCCTTCCGAAATACGTATCCATAATACACTGCGTGGGGAGCAGGAGCGAGGAATTTAATACGTACTGCTCGCGCGTATGCTGCATGACCGCGCTCAAATATGCGCATGAGATAAAGTCCGCCATACCTTCCGCGTATGTGGACGACCTCTACATCGACATGCATGCGTTCGGGAAGGGATGCGAGGATTTTTACCGCAAGAGCTCGGAAGTAAAAACCATGTTTCTCATGTACAAGAAGAACTCAACGCCGCAGGTGAAACTCGCCGATCCGAAGAAAGACGACTGCAGCATGCTCATCACCGTACAGGAGCAGCTGTCGGGCGAGGAGATAGAGATCCCCGCCGATCTCATCGTGCTCATGGTGGGCATGGAGCCGAGGGAGGATTCTACTGATGTCGCCCACCTGGTCAACATCAGCAGGGACAAGGACGGCTGGTTTATCGAGAGCCATCCGAAGCTGGATCCGGTGGCCACCACCACGGACGGGGTCTTCATCGCCGGGGCGTGCTCTTCGCCCAAGGACATCCCGGACTCGGTCGCACAGGCGCGCGCCGCATCCGCGCGCATTCTCGCGCGGATTTCAATGGGCGAGATATGGACCGATGCGGTGTATGCCGAAATAGACGAGGAGCTCTGCTCCGGCTGCCGCATGTGCAACGACCTTTGTCCCTACACGGCCATCGAATTCGATGAGGAGAAAAAGCGCAGCCACGTGATCAGCGCCGTGTGCAAGGCCTGCGGGGCCTGTGTCGCCGCCTGTCCCTCGGGGGCCATCAAGGCGCGGCATTTTACTGATGAACAAATTTATGCTCAAATAGAGGGGGTGCTGTGATGGGATTCGAGCCCCGAATTGTCGGATTTTTATGTAACTGGTGTTCCTATACCGGCGCCGACCTGGCGGGAACGAGCCGGGTGAAGTATCCGCACAATATCCGGATCATCCGGGTGATGTGCACGGCGCGGATAGACCCGACCTTCGTTCTCAAGGCCATGGCCGACGGCGCCGACGGCGTGCTCATCTGCGGGTGCCATCCGGGGGATTGCCACTATGTTGAGGGCAACTTCAAGGCCATGCGCAGATACGCCCTGCTCAAGAGAACGCTGCGCGATTTCGGCATCGATGATTCGCGGGTGCGGCTGGAGTGGGTGAGCGCGAGCGAAGGCGTCCGCTTCGCGGAGGTGGTCAAGGACATGACCGAGAAGATAAGAAGCCTCGGCCCGAATAAAGTAAAGGTGGAACTCGCCACCGACGCTGTCGAGAGGTGACAACATGGCTGATAAAAAGTTGCAAATCGCTCTTTACTGGGCGGCCGCATGCGGCGGATGCGATGTCGCGGTTCTTGACACCCACGAGTTCATACTCGACGTCGCCGCCCTGGCCGACATACGGCTGTGGCCCATCGCGGTAGACGGCAAATACAAGGACGTGGAGAAGATGGCTGACGGGGAGCTCGACCTCGCCATCTTCAACGGCGCGGTCCGCAACAGCGAGAATGAAAAGCTGGCCAGGCTTCTTCGAAAAAAGAGCAAGGTGCTCATCGCCTTCGGGTCGTGCGCGCATCTTGGCGGCATTCCGGGACTGGCCAACTTTGTGAAAAAGGAAGAGATTTTCAAGACCGCATACCTGGACAATCCCTCGATCGAGTCCGGGAACAGAGCGGTTCCGCAGCCTGCCACGAAAGTCGACGCAGGCGAGCTGGATATTCCGAGCTTCTACAAGCGGGTTTACAAGCTCGATCAGATAGTGGATGTCGA
>Ga0315536_1001859_pt1 | contig 10396 bp, 7 predicted proteins | sample SalMarSW160230MG_FD_203093 | JGI IMG/M metagenome (GOLD analysis project Ga0315536, IMG submission 203093) | Salt marsh sediment microbial communities from the Plum Island Ecosystem LTER, Massachusetts, United States - Salt Marsh Sediment SW1602-30 ... | reverse complement strand
CAAGAATCCAGTCCCTGGGGCGTTCAGTAAGCACAAAATAGATCGCAATGACAAGCGGCGTAGCAGCCATTGTGTGCCGTGTCAGGACGGTCACAACAGCAAAAAAAGAAGTCAATGCTACCCTCAACCACCCAGGAAGCTGTGCCCCGGCGATCCATAGGATAATACTCAGCCAGAGTATCACGGCAGCAAATTGAAAGCCAATGCTCCACGATCGGATCGGTGTTGCGCATACCACCAGGAAGGCCAGAGTGGCCAGCCCAGCCCATTTACTGCCCTCACGCCGGGCGACTGAAAACAGCACTCTCAACCCAACAAGGGCTATCAGCGCCGATGATACCCGCGCCACCAGCAGGCTGGGGCCAAATAGGCCCTGGAACACGCCCTGTATATAAAACTCAAACGGCATGTATAAAGTGGGCAATCCATCTGCTTGATAGGGTTTGTACCAGCCCTGGATAAGCTGCACAGCCTGATAAGCGCGCGTACCCTCATCAAATGGGATCGCCAATCCGGTGACAAACATGACCCCAAGGGCCAGTTGAACGATGATGAGTCCAACGGCGGCGATCAGGGCTGGCCGGTAAACTGATTCGGGATTGACAGCTTGCTCTTGTCGCGATCGCAGCCCCAGAATGATTAAGCCACCGCTCACCAGGACGACGATCAGGCTGAGCAGACGGAGCAGGCTTCTCCAAAGGGGCAGGTTCAGATTCCACGCCGCGGCAAGAAACACCCAGGTCAATCCACTTATTAGCCAGTAGGCTGCGGGGTGCGCCAGCGCCAACGATACTCTCTCTAGCGCCTCCGTGCGCGCCTCCGGTTTCCCGGTTAGCAGCCACACAAGCGCCGCGCCGCTGACCAGCGTCATCCCCACGACTCCCAGGAAAAGCACGAAGACACTTGACGACCAGCGTCCGAGGATCGCACCGTCGACGCTCTGATGCAGAGCCAGATCGATCGCGGCCAGAGCGAGCAGGATCAGCACAATACAGGTTATTATCCGGGCAGCTCTCAGCATTCGAGCCAATGTCGGGTCCATATCGATTCTCTCTCTGTTGAATCCCGCTGCATAGCACTTACAGACGGTCTTGTAACCTCATCAAGCGGTAAACCCGACGGAGTGGCTCCAGCAAGGGTAGTTCGCCCAACTTCCGCCGCAGCGCTTTCCGCACCCGCTCGCGCCGCCAGGCGGCAACGTTCTGATCGATCACCTGGCGATCCGAGACCGGTAAGTCCACCTCAACCAACCCGTACCCTTCCTGCTTGAGCGTGGGGCCAATGGCCTTTTGGATGGCATAAATCACTGCTGGGGAGAGTTTCTCTCGCCAGCGCTGAGCAATAGCCTGGTCGGGAGGCTGGGCGATATTGGTATGTTGGTCGCGAAAATACGAGTCGGGGAGATGTTCATCGACCTGCTCATAATAGTGCAGCATCCCCTCGGCAAAAGGAGCCTCGATAAAGGCGCAGATTTGCTCTAACACAGCGTGCGGCTCAGCCAGCAGCCGCTCATACCCGATCTCCAGGTAGCGCGCACTGTTCGCCTGGGCCGATTGATGCCGCGCGATCTGGATGTAGCCGTGCCAGTCGGCAGCATAATTGAGCAGTTGGAACGATACCTGTTCCCCGGAAGGCGTTTCAAACGCCGGATAGGCGGGCGGCTCGGCCCCCTTGATCTGGGCCACCTTGATCTTTTTCCCTTGACGAGAGGCAGCTACCGCGCGGCCATCGCGGATGATGTGGATCACATACGCATCGGGATACAGGGCATAGATCGTATCCAGATGGTTGACGAAATTGGGGTTCTTTGCGCCCCAGCGCCCTTTCCCCTGTCGGCGCATCGGGACCTCTGAAAGCGCCGCCAACAGACTCGCATAGCTGCGTTCCCCGGCGGGCACCGCCAGCAGCGCGTCAAGGAACTCTCCTTCGGGGATGTCCTGCATGATGAGGGAGACATGGGATGTTTCCAGGAATTGAGCGAATAAACGCCTGACTTCCTCGTCTCCTCTCACTGAGGTAAGGCCAAGCGCTTCCCGGTTCTCCCATAACTCACGGAGATAAAAAGTCTCGTAGGGAATGAAAATAGCAGGATGGCTGTTGAGCATGGAGCGCAGCAGCGTCGTGCCAGACCCCCAACCTCCGGTAACAATGATAGGCGGCCAGGACAAGGTCATGCGATCACCTGTTAACCTGATTTGCGGACAACCGTGCCTGCGATAAGGCATCTGCGACGCCCACCAGTATAACCGGGGACTCCACCCTCATCCAAGTCGCTACCGGCCCAAATCCATCCCCAACTGGCTGCCGCCGCCACGCAGCGCGGTGATGATCTGCTGATCGGTCGCCGCGAAGGCGTAGTGATCCAGCTCGCCGAGCGTCACCCAGGCCCAATCCGCACATTCGATGGCCTGCGGCTCGCCACCGATGTGCTGGCACTCGAAAGCGTAGAGCGTGATCTTGAAGTGGGTGTAGGCGTGTTTGATGGTCGCTATCCCCCCGCCCACGTCGATCTCGATCCCCAGTTCCTCCTGGATCTCGCGCCGCAGGCATTCGGGCAGCGTCTCGCCCGGCTCACGCTTGCCGCCAGGGAACTCCCACAACCCCCCTAACATCCCATCAAGTGGGCGCTGGGCGATCAGGAAACGATCGCCTTCTCCCCGGATCACCCCGGCGGTCACCTCGAAGTGCGGGGTCTTTCTGCGGGGCGACCGGACGGGGCGCTCTTCCTGCGTGCCGCGCGCCCGCGCCAGACAGTCCTCGGCCAGCGGGCAGGACGCACAGCGGGGCGAGCGAGGCGTACAGATCAGGCGGCCCAGTTCCATCAGGCCTTCGTTCCAGGGACCCGCTTGGCCGGTGGGGAGCAGTTCCTCCGCCAGCGCCCACAGCGCCCGCCTGGCCGCCGATTGGGTAACGTCGTCCGTGAGGTCAAACAAGCGGGTGAGGACGCGGATCACGTTGCCGTCCAGCACGGGGGTATCCAGGCCAAGTGCCAGGCTGGCGATTGCCCCGGCGGTGTAGCGCCCCACGCCGGGCAGCGTCATCAACCCCTCGACCGCCGCCGGGAACTCGCCGCCCCACTCCCCGGCGACGGCCTGTGCCGCGCGGTGCAGGTTGCGCGCCCGGCTGTAATAGCCTAGGCCTTCCCACAACTTGAGCACCTCGTCCAGCGAGGCGGTGGCCAGCGCCTCGATCGAGGGAAAGCGCGCCAGAAAGCGCTCGTAGTAGGGGATCACCGTGGCAACCTGGGTCTGCTGGAGCATGGTCTCGGAGAGCCAGACCGTGTAGGGGGTGCGATCCCGCCGCCAGGGAAGGTCGGCCTGATTGGCCTCGAACCAGGCGATCAGCGCGTCGTGGAGGGGGGCTGGGTCAGTCATGGCACGATCATACCGCGCAAGGGGCATATCGGCCTGATCGAAACGCGGCCTGGAACCGATCGACCGGCTGGCGCGTAGTATTACGTAGAATTCAGAGGACACACAGGCAGCACAACAGATCGTGCGTGGCGACCTGTGTCGTTTGTGCATCGCCCGCTCAGACTCACCCAGGGGAATCCACGTGGAACAGCCCACCAGCACCCATCACTGCCTGCCGCGCCCGGCCCGGTCATGTGCCTACTGTGGCGAAGCACTCAGCGCGCCGCGCTTCTGTGCGACCTGCGGGGCCGACGTTACCCCGGCGCACCACTGTGCGCCTCACCCTCTCCCCCACATCTGCAAGCCGCATCCGGAGGTGGGCCGCTGCCTGGCCTGTGGCGAGCCGTTACCGGCGCATCGGTTCTGCGCGATCTGTGGAGCCGACGTCACCCCATCACACCGGTGCAGCGCCGCACCGGCCACCCACGTGCACCGGGCCGATCCCGTTCACGTCTGCCCGGTGCTGGACGTGCCGAAGTGCGGCCAATGTGGGGCGCTGCTGCCCCGCGCTTATTGCGAGCGCTGCGGCATGGACATCACATCGCCGCACGTCTGTCCGCCGGAGGAGGAAGCACACGTCTGCCCGCCGGTGGCGACGATGCCCCGGCGCTGCTCGAAGTGCGGCGAGCCGCTGCCCGCGCCCGTCTTCTGCGAGCAGTGCGGCGCAGACCTGACCCCGTCTCACCAGTGTGCCATTTGAATTGAGGCTTATTCCAGGGGAATGACCGCCTGGTCGAACACCTCGCCCCCCGGCCCGATCGCGGTCAGCTCGATTCGGTCGCCGTAGATCTCGACCAGCACAAAGTGCGTGCGCTGAGCAAAGAACTGGCTTTCGGGAAGCTGGTTCTCCATCTCGTACAGCGTGGCCGAGCCGCCGCCCGACACGATGTAGGTGATGCCGTTCGCCAGCAGGCGCTCGTAATCGTGATCGTGTCCGGAGAAAACCAGCGGGACGTTCGTCGTCTCGAACAACTGCGACCAGACAACGCGCGGCGGCATGCTGTCCGTATCGCCGTGCAGGCCGCTGCTGTAAGGCGGCACGTGCAGGACGGGGATGGTATAGGCGAATCGCCTGTCGGAGAGGCGGTCGATCAGCCATAAATCCTGCTCAGAGCGCCCCGCCTCGCCAAAGAAGGTCTGCGTATCCATCATCAAGAACTGGATACTCCCATAAGCAAAGGCGTACCACTGATTGCGCCCCTCGAATGGGGAGGGGTTGAAAAGCGGGTCGCTGAAGGGCGGGAACGCATAATAGTAAAATGGCGCATCCTCCCAATAGGTGGCCGTTTCGATGTCGTGGTTGCCCACCACCGGGTAGACCGGCATGCTGTGCAGCAGAGGCGCGAAGGGCAGGAACCACTTGAGGGCGAAGGCGGAGGGCGGGTTAGCGTACTCATCGACGTTATACGCCAGGTCGCCAGTATGCAGGACAAAATCCAGGTCGTAGTCGGCCATCTCCTGAGCGAGGTCGAAGGTAACCTGCTGCCCAAACCCCGAATCACCCACCACGCCGAAGCGGAGCGGCTCGCGCTCGGAGGCGGTCTGGAAATGCACTGCTCCCCAGGGCTTCTCGGCAAAAGGCGGCTGGAGATACTCCCCCCCTCCGGCGGCCAGGCCAACCGCCGCCCGGTACTCGACGCCGGGGGTTAGCCCCTCCAACGTGACCTGTTGCCGGGCGGTCAATGTCGAGAGGGGCATCCAGGATTGGTCTTCGACCGATCCTTCAAGCGGCGCGTAAAGCAAAATCCCCTCGGCAGGCTCCATCAGCTCGAAGAGCAGGGTGGCGCTCGTGTCAGTCACATGCTGGACGGTCAGCGGGAGCAGGTAAGCGTCGTCGGCGAGAGGCGCGCCGTCCAGGTCGATCGGGGTGGGGGTGGCGGTGACCAGCATGGGCGTGGAGTTGGGGACGAGCGGCTCAGCGGTGTAGGTGGAAGCGACCTCCTGCGACGGGGTAGGTGGTAGTAGAGTCGGCTCAGCCTCCTCCAGCACAGGAGTGGGATCGGGTGGTCGGCAGGCCAGCAGGGCCAGCGCCAACAACGCCTCCAACAAGACCGAAGCAAGCCGCCTCACGGCGCGCAACCCAATCATTCCGACTCGCCCTCCAGGAAACCTGTTAGCCTCGGTCAAAGACAAATTCCACCCAGGCCGTGCGCCCGGCGCGTACGTAGAACTCCTGGGTATAGGTGCGCCGGTCGGAGCGGGTTGACACCGTGTACCAGCCCTCCGGCAGATCGCCCAGAGTGAAGTTCTCCCCCCACTCGTCGTCGGGGATATTCTCAGACCCGGCGTACGTCCAGGCGTAGCGGGTCATGTCCGGCCCGGTGACCGTCAGCGCCACTTCCGGGAGATAATTCCCCGCTGCGTCGACCACCCGCCCGGCCAGCGATCCGTAACCGTAATAGGGCTTGATCCACAGGTCAGGGTTGCGCGTGCTGGTGAAATAGGACTGCGGATCGCCGATCCGCACCTCAAAGTGGAGGTGCGGGCCACCGTTCGCAGCCCCCGTCCCGCCCACTGCGCCCATAACCTCCCGAACCGGAACGGCCTGCCCGGATTCGACGTATACCTCGGAGAGGTGCCCGTACACCGCGTAGATTGCCTGCCCGTTATAGGTAAAATCGCTCAGCTCAAGGACGATCAGGTTGCCGTAGAAGCCGGTCTCTGGGCCAAACTGGTTCTCCCAGTCGTTCCCCGCGTAATAGACCCTGCCGTTGCCCACCGCCAGGACGGGCGTGCCGACCGGGTTCCAGAACTCGACCCCGGTGTGCGGGCGGTACTTTCCCCCGGCAGTGGCCCCATAGGCATACGTTCGGTCAAGGTAATCCGTCCAGGCGGGAGGGATAGGGCGCTCCAACCAGTAATGATCGGGCGGCAGGCCGTCGTCAGGCGTGGGTGGGGGCGGGGTAGGCGTCTCGGTCTCGTTATCCCCATCCTCATCCGGGGTTTCGGACACCTCAGCGCTGACAGCCTCGTCTGTAGCAGTCTCTTCCTCCGTCGGGGTGAGGGAAGGCAGTACAGCAGTCTGGATCAACGGGGTCGGGCTGGGCGTCACGGTGGGGATGGCGCTGGCCGTGCCGGTCGCATCCGCCCCGGCCTGGAGCAGCGCATAGGCAGGGTCGGGGGTGCGGGTGGGGGTAACGGTAGCCGCCGGGATCGTCCGGCAGGCGGCGACCCCCAGGGCGACCAGCGTGATGCTTATGACTGCCAGGCGACGCATCGACTAGCCAAGCCCCATCCGATCGGCTACCGTGGCAGTCACACCTGAGGCCAGCCTCCGACCGGCATCGCGCAGCACGGCAGCCTGCTCACCAAACGCCTGAACGGCGGCCTCATCAGACAGGTCTTGCAGATTAACCAGCACGTTTAGCACAGCGGATTCGAGCGCGGCCTGCGCCAGATATGCCCCCGCGGCGGCGTCGGTGGCGGCGTTGAGATTGCCCTGGGTGGCGACCACCTGGAGCTGCTCCAGGGCCTGCACGGCCAGCCGGGCGGTCTCCAGCGGCACCTCGGCGGCGTGGTAAAGCGCGTCCTGGATCGCCCCGTCGCGAGTAGGGTCGGTTTTGGGTAGCCGGTAGGCATCCATGACCGCCTCGAAGGCGACGCTGTCGTCGGTGATGGCCTGGGCCAGCCGCGCGCGCAGGTCGTCGGCGATGCGGGTGGCCTCCTGCATGGCTCCCTCAACCTCAGCGTACTTCTTTTTGCCGATCGTCGTCCGGGCCACCATACCCGCCAGCGCGGCGGCCAGTGCGCCTGCCAGTGCGGCGGCGGAGCCACCACCGGGCGCCGGGTCGCCGCTCGATACCGCGTCGAGGAAGGCGGCAGGCACGATGTCCCCCGCATCGGCGGTCTCGATCTGGCGCTCCAGAATCTGGTTGTCGTCAAATAAATCCAGCTGCAAATACCAGCGGGCGGCGTCGACTAGGGCCTGCCCTGGGATCAGACCGATCAGCTCGGCGTAGGCCACCTGGTAGCCATAGCGCGCCGCCTCGCGGCGCACCATCTCCTGCACGAGGGGAAGGGAGGTGCGGGTGTAATCGGTCAGGTTCATCGAGACCTGCGCCCGCCCTTCGACTAGCAGCCCCAGCGCCTTGATAAAGCGCAGCCCGCCGCCGGAATGGCGGATCGCACGGGCGATTTTCTTCGCCGCCTCCACGTCGTCGGTGTTGAGGTAAATGTTATAGGCGATCAGCGGCGCGCGCGCCCCGATCACGGTCGCGCCTGCGCTCCCCAGCTCGGCAGGGCCAAAATCCGGGGCGCGGTTCGGGTCGGTTGCAATCGCCTCGCGTAGGCCCTCGTATTCCCCTTTACGGAGGTTCGCCAGGTTGGCCCGCTCCGGGCGAGTGGCGGCCTCCTCATAGAGAAAGACCGGGATGCCCAGCTCTTCGCCCACGCGCTGGCCCAGGCGGCGCGCGATCGCCACACACTCGCCCATCTCCACCCCCCGGATCGGGATGAAGGGTACAACGTCGGTCGCCCCGATGCGAGGATGCTCGCCGCTGTGCCGGGTCATGTCGATCAACTCAGCCGCCCTGGCAATGGCTGCAAAGGCCGCGCTCTCGACCCCCTCCGGAGAACCGACAAAGGTCAGGACGGAGCGGTTGTGATCGGCGTCCGAGGTGGCGTCCAGCAAGGTGGCCCCAGGGGTCCGGCGCACGGCATCGGCGATTTGCTCAACGACTTCCGGGCGGCGGCCCTCGCTGAAGTTGGGGACGCACTCGACAAGCGGCTTCATGCGGCGACTCTCCTTTGGATGTGGCCGGGCAGGTTCTGGCGGACGGCTGTGGGCCGCGCGGATTATAGCGTGAGCGTAGATGAGCAACAAAAAAGCCCCACCCGCCGGGGTGAGGCTCTCTCAATCAAGAAAGCCGGTCAGCGACCGATGTGCATCGGCATGATCACGTGGGTGAACGAGTCGTCGCCCACCGGGCGGAGCACGCCCGGCTTATCCGGGGTGGAGGTGTTGAGCACGATCCGATCCTGCCGGATCACGCTGAGCACCTCGATCATGTAGCGCACGTTGAAGGCGATCTCCACCCCCTCACCCTCGATGGCGGCGGTCAGGATTCCCTCGTTATCGCCCGTCTCGGAGGACTGCGCTTTCACCCGCACGACACCCGCCATGCCATCCTGCGGCTCGATGCTCAGCCGGATGGTGTGGTTGGCCTCGCGGGCGAAGATGTCTGCCCGCTTGCAGGCGCGTAAGACGTCGGGCGTATCCAGCACGGTGTGCGTCATCAGGTCTTGAGGGATGATCCGGTGGTAGTCGGGGAAAGCCCCTTCAATCGTCTGGGTGATCACGTCCACGTTGCTCATGTGGAAGATGACCTGCGAGCGCTCCTCAGGCAGGATCAGATATACGTACTCGTCATCCTCCGGGATGATCCGCGCCAGCTCGGTCAGCGTCTTGTAGGGCACGATGATCGAGAATTCGTCGTAATAGTCCACTTCCAGGGACACCTCGCGCACCGACAGGCGGAATCCGTCCGCTGCGGCCATGGTCAGGATGCCGTCGTGGAAGGTCATCAGCACGCCGGTGAGCACCGGGCGGCTGTCGTCGCGGGCGGCGGACAGCGCAACCAGATTGATCGTCTCTCGCATCACGTCCGCGGGGATTCCCAGCACGTCGTCTTCGTCGCCGGGTTGCGGGAGGGGCGGAAACTCGTGCGGGTCGATGCCCTTGATATTCGCCGTCGTCGCCCCACAGGCCAGGCCCAACGTCTGGTTGCGGACGGAGACCTCCATGTCGACCCGCTCCGGGGAGAGCGTGTTCACCAGGTCGTTCAGCGTGCGTGCCGGAACCGTGATCGCGCCGTCCTCTTCTACCGAAGCGCCGATCCAGGCCGTGATGCTCAGCTCAAGGTTGGTGGCCGAGAGGCGAAGCCGCCCGTTGTCGGTCGCCAGCAGCACATTTGCCAGCACCGGCAGCGTGGTGCGGGTGCTGACCGCGCGGCTGACAATGCCCAGGCCGCGCGCCAGGTTGTCCTGGAGACAAGATACTCGCATGCCCATCTGAACCTCGCTTTCCAGCCAACGGAATCAAACTTTACACATACGAATAACGTCTATTTGATGTAATTATACAACACATGTTGTACCAACACAAGCAATGTTTAAGGCGCTCGCTCGATTGTAAAGCGTCTGTTAGGTATCGCTCATCGTGCCTGGAGCGGTTCAAGCCCACTATGGCGGCGATCACGCCTTCTCCTGTTCGAGCTTATCCCGGAACACGTTGATCTGGGCACTGTGCTCGCGTTTGTGGCCGTACTGGGTATAGACGAGATAATCGTCGAGGGAATACTCCTCGCCGTAAAAAGGAATCGTGCCGACCTGTCGCAGCGTCTCAGGCGGGATCTGGCCGATCAGATTCATGACTCGCTGATGGGCATCCCGGTACTCGGCGAGCACCTCTCTTCCCGGCTTCTCGCTGAACTCCGCGACGGTATCGTCGTTGAACGAAGCACCGCGGCTCACCCTCCGGTCGATGTAAGGGGTAGGGCCTCCTTTCTCCCCCTCGACAAACCGGCTGAGGACTTCTGCCGCCAGGTGTTCGAAGACGGTCAGGTGAGCGAGGATGTCTTTCACCGACCACACACCGCAGACGCCACCAACTCCCCACTCAGACTGAGAAACACCTCCCAACGCCCCCATCAGGGTTCCATCACCGTACATTAAGATATCGGATGCATTCATGCTGGCTCTTCCTTTGGCTGGATAGACATGTATTCGTTGACGTGGCTGTTATGGCAGTACGTGGCAATCAAGCGGCTCTACAATTATAGAGTAGGGAGGCAAACCATATCAACACCCTTCCCCCGTATCAATTGCACGAAAAGCCCTGGTAATAGCCTTTGTATTGTTGAAAGATTGTTGAAAACATGCCTAGCCACCGGACACTTGAACAAATGAGTGAGAGTTGAACAGCAAGCGGAACCTCGATAAGGTTGAGTTTCCCAACAAAACCAGATCGAGGAGGTCGCGCAAAT
>Ga0315536_1001856_pt1 | contig 10413 bp, 6 predicted proteins | sample SalMarSW160230MG_FD_203093 | JGI IMG/M metagenome (GOLD analysis project Ga0315536, IMG submission 203093) | Salt marsh sediment microbial communities from the Plum Island Ecosystem LTER, Massachusetts, United States - Salt Marsh Sediment SW1602-30 ... | reverse complement strand
GTCCAGATTACCAAATTGGTAAAAAAAACCTGGAAAATTCTGGGTATTCAGGATTGGTGCCGCATTGATATAAGAATGGACAAAGATGGAGTTCCCCATATTCTGGAAGTAAATCCGCTTCCCGGAATTTTGCCGAATCCGGAGGACAACTCCTGTTTCCCCAAAGCAGCACGAACGGCTGGATACACGTATGAAGCCATGTTGAACAAAGTTATAAACATTGCCTGTAGCAGGGCAGGGATATCGAATGGATCCGTCCAGAATAAGACGACGACTTCTCATCACCTATAACGAAACGGATCTCTCTCGGTCCGACAGCGATTTAGATAAATTGTCCGAAGTAGCTGTCCGAGACGAAGTTGAGTTAATATCAAAAACTACATCCCGGCTGGGATATACGGCAGAATGTTTGCCTCTTTTTGATTTTAAAGAGGCGATCAAAGCCATTGATGCATTCAATCCGGATGTGATTTTCAATCTTTGCGAAGGTTTTCAGGGTAAGGCCGGACATGAAATGCACATTGCCGGATTGTGGGAACTCATGGGAATTCCTTACACAGGCAACTCTGCACTGACGTTGGGGCTTGCGCAGAACAAGGTGCTGACAAAAAAGCTTCTTGAATCCAAAAAAATTCTCACACCTGCATATCAATTGTTTAAAACGACTCACCAGAATGTGTATCTTCCATTTCCACTTTTTGTAAAGCCCTCTCAAGAAGATGCCAGTCTGGGGATTACGCAGAAATCCATTGTTTACAATCTTGTGTCGTTAAAAAAACAGGTAAACGCTTTACTGAAAAAGTACAATCAATTTGTGCTTGTGGAAAGATTTATTCCAGGCAGGGAGTTCAATATCAGCATTCTGGACTGTCCGGATCCGAAGGTTCTCGCTATTTCAGAGATTGATTTTTCAAAATTGGACAAGGAATACGAATCAGTTGTCAGTTATGAGTCCAAATGGATTGAGAATCATCCCCTGTTTCGCCAGACACCGGCTGTGTGTCCTGCTCAAATAGAACCGGTATTAAAGAACCATCTTGAGGATATTGCACTTCAAGTTTATAAAATCTTAGGCTGCCGCGATTATGCAAGGATAGATGTAAGAATGGATCCGCAGGGACATGTCTATGTGCTTGAATGCAATCCAAATCCTGATATTTCAGAAGAAGCAGGCTTTTCAAGGGCAGTTAGAGCAGCGGGATTATCCTATTCCGATTTCGTGGAGACGGTACTCAATCAAACAATGCAGAGAAAATTAAATGATACACATAAGAGAAATGCGAAAAGAAGACCGTGAGTCTGTTCAAAAAATTCTTGTCGAAACAAACAAGTTTGTACAGAAAGAAATCGATATCGCAATGGAAACGATAGATGTCTATTTAAATAATCATTCCCAAAAGGATTATTTCGTTTTTTCGGTTGTTCTTGAAAACGGTTCAATAGCCGGATTTATTAATTTCGGTCCCGTACCGTTAACAGATGGGACGTACGATATTTATTGGATTGCGGTCGATCCGATATGTCAGGGACGCGGTATGGGGACAGTTCTGGTCTCTTTTGCAGAGGAAAAAATTAAAGCGATGGAGGGACATATGATATGTATTGAAACATCATCAACAGAAAAGTATATGCCCACACAGAAATTTTATGAGAAATTGGGTTATATTCTGGAATCACGGATTCGGAATTTTTACCGGATTGGTGATGACAGGATGATTTATGTCAAACGACTTAACACATTCATGTAGTAGGAGGGTTTTTTAAAATGGAAGAATGGCAACAACTCTTAAAACAAAGTGTCTCTGATGTTGACATCATCTCGAAAAGATTTGATTTGCCGCGTTATGATTTAGAAAGAGTTTCATCAATTTTTCCTTTCAAGATTAATCCCTATTATCTTTCATTAATCAAAACGAAAAACGATCCGATTTATAAACAGATCATTCCGGATGTTCTGGAACTGGAAGATCACGGCCTTTTTGTCGATCCTTTGGAAGAAGACCGGGATTCCCCCGTGCCGAATATCGTACATCGGTATCCGGACCGGTGTTTGTTCCTCATCTCCGCGGAGTGTGCCAGTTATTGCCGGTTTTGTACCCGAAAACGAAAGGTCGGGGATCCGAGAAAAATCAATCGCAGTTACATCCGGGAGGGAATTAAATACATTGCGGACCATCATGAAATCCGCGATGTGATTCTTTCGGGTGGAGATCCGCTGATTCTCACGGACGATGTTTTGGAATCCACACTTCAGGCATTACGGCAAATCCCTCATCTTGAGATTATTCGGATTGGTACACGTATGCCCTGTTTTTTACCGCAGCGGATTACACCGGAACTCGTCAACATGCTAAAAAAGTATCATCCTCTTTTTATAAACGTGCATTTTAACCATCCTGACGAGTTGTCCCCGATTGCTGTTGAGGCTCTCGGAAGGCTTGCTGATGCGGGTATTCCTTTGGGCAATCAGACAGTTTTACTTAAAGGCGTTAATGACAATCCGGAAGTTATGAAAAAGCTAATGCACAAACTGCTTATGGCAAGGGTACGTCCTTACTACATTTATCAGGCGGATATGGTTTTCGGGACGGATCATTTCCGGACTACCGTTGAAAAAGGCCTGGAAATTATGAAGTCACTGCGCGGGTTTACATCAGGCTTGGCTGTTCCGTACTATGTGATCGATGCTCCCGGCGGTGGTGGAAAGATCCCATTGTTGCCCGAATACCTGCATCACATGACGGACACGGATGTTGTACTGCATAATTATCAGGGACGTGTTTTCAAATATAAACAGGTCAAAAAAATAAATACATCTGTCTGTAACATGAAGAGTGAACATTAAAATAGGGATTTAAACTTAAAGAATTTATCTGTTCATATATGAAAGAAAATTGTCCTGCTCGGCATAAGTTCATTTCAAGAGTTGAAGAAAGGAGAAGTTACTCCTGGTAGAGTTTGTCCTGAAGAATCGAAAGACTCAGGATGAAAACTGTTTTTAAAATTATAAAAGGTTTATTTAAAGCATATGTTTAAAATTAGGCGGATATACGACAGCACTCTTGTGACAAACCGGACTGCCATTCAACAGGTGAAGCAAATTTCCAGAAAGCAGTTTCCCCGTCTAAATAAGTCGGCAATCAATAAAATAACGGATCAGTTACAAAACCCTTTCCGTCATGGATTCCGTATTGTACTATTTATAGCTGAAGATGCAGGAGGAGATGTTAAGGGATTCGCCATTCTTTCTCATGAGCCGCAATTGAAGTTTTGTTTTCTGGATTATATTTCGGCAGCGCCAAAATTGACGGGGCGGGGTATTGGTGGAGCTCTCTATACAAGATTAAGGCAGGAAGCCAGGCTGCTCAAAACTATCGGACTGTTCTTCGAATGTCTCCCGGACGATCCCAAGCTCAGTAGAGATCCGATTGTTTTGAAAGAGAACCGGTCACGATTAAAGTTTTACGAGGGATATGGCGCAAGGCCCATCGTTAATACCCTTTACGAGACTCCTCTCAATCCTGGAGATGATAATCCTCCCTATCTGGTTTATGATCCTGCCGGATACTCCAGGCCTTTGAGACGGGTGATTGCCAAAAAAATTGTAAGGGCTATTTTAGAGGGTAAGTATCAAAATCTTTGTCCGGAATCCTACATCAAAATAGTCGTGAATTCTTTTAAAGACGATCCGGTCATGATCAGGCCATTTCGTTATGTTAAAAAGGAAACACTTCAACAAGAAATCCCCCCTATCGCAGATGATCAGAAGATCATACTCTATGTTAACGATAAGCATGAAATCCATCACATTCGGGAACGTGGTTATGTGGAATCTCCGGCCAGGATTTCAGTTATTCTGAAGGGGATTGAAAGTACGGGACTTTTTGAAAGGAGAAGGGCAGGACGCTTTTCAGAAAAATATATCCGTGCCGTACACAAATCCGGATATGTCGAATATCTTCACAGGATGTGTGAAAAAATGGAACTCGGGAAGACGATTTATCCGTATGTATTCCCCCTGAGAAATCAGACCCGTCCGCCTCTGGATATGCCTGTCCGTGCGGGGTACTACTGTATGGATACATTCACGCCTATTCACAAGAATGTTTATATTGCGGCCCGGAAAGCTGTGGATTGCGCACTTTCAGGAGCCAAGTCTCTGCTCGAAGGATATCGTTTGTCTTACGCGCTTGTAAGGCCGCCGGGGCATCATGCCGAACGATCCGCTTTCGGTGGATTTTGTTATTTTAATTCTGTGGCTGTTGCAGCGAATTATCTCAGCGAGTACGGAAGGGTTGCTATACTGGATATCGATTATCATCACGGCAACGGCCAGGAAGATATTTTTTATGAACGCCAGGATGTGCTGACCATTTCAATTCATGGCAATCCTAAATTTGCCTACCCCTATTTCAGTGGTTTTAAAGATTCAACGGGATTGGGAATCGGTGAGAAGTACAATCTCAATCTGCCTTTGCCGGAGAATGTGGACGGTGAAATGTACGCCGAAGTTTTGAAAAAAGCGATCAAACGCATCCAAAAATTCTTCCCATATTATATGGTGGTCGCTCTGGGACTGGATTCGGCGAAGGGAGACCCGACAGGAACCTGGAATTTAACGGCTAAAGATTTCCAGCAAAACGGTCAATTGATCGGCTCATTAAGAATTCCCATTCTTGTTGTGCAGGAAGGTGGCTATAATCAAAAGAATTTGGGAAGAAATGCCAGGGCTTTTTTTCAAGGCCTCTGGAACTCTGCTTTTATACATTGACATTTGAGTATAATTTAAATGATATATGATATTGCCCTGGCTACAGATTGGGAATATGATTTTGATTTCATCGAGCTTATTCAGAGAGAAGCCCGTGTGGCCGGGCTAACCACAATTATAGTCAATGAAGATAATCTAGATCGATTCTTTGAGAAATTAAAAAACAAAACCTTACAATTCAGGTTTCTTTTCGACAGAGCCTCGGACACTTCTCCTGCTTTTTTAAAATTCCAGGAATATTTTCAAAAACATAATGGATATGTGATTGAGCCCATTTCAAACATCAAATGGGCTTCCGATAAAGCGACCATGCATCTTGAATTTCATCAAGCAGGAATTAGAACTCCGTTTACAATTATCCTGCCACCGTGGATCGAAAATGAATCTGTTCTTCTTTCGCTGTCCGAGCTTGCTCAACTTGGCAGACCATTCGTTGCCAAGCCGGCAAACACAACCGGTGGCAGTACAGGCGTGATGGAAAATGTTGAAATATTTGAAGATGTTTTAGATGCGCGCATTCATTTGATTAATGATAAATACCTTCTTCAGGAAAAAGTAATTCCTCTGGAAAAGGACGGAAAGCGTTTCTGGTTTAGGGGATTTTTTATATTTGATGAAGTGTTCTGTACATGGTGGCATGATCAAAAACATTCCTATGAAATGTTATCAACAGAAGATGTAAAAATTTACGGGTTGTCACCGATTTTTGAAATTGTTAAAAAAATTTCCCGGGTTTGCAAATTGCGTTTTTTTTCCTCTGAAATTGCCATGACTATAACCGAGGAATTTGTTGTTGTCGATTATGTGAATGAATCTTGTGATATGCGGCTAAAGTCAAAATGTGCAGATGGTGTCCCGGATATTCTTGTACAACGAATTGCGAATCGTATTATCCATTTTATAAAAGAAACCGAAATATGTATTTGATATTATTTTAGGTTTTTAATGGCGGGAGAAAACGATTATCCTGAAACTTCAGGACGAATTGAAATTCAATCAATAAAAAAGCCCTTTCATTTTTCAGAAGGGCTTTTTGATATTATATGGACAGGGTTTTGGGTCTAATTTTTTATGCATCCGTGAGTGTGTACATTATAGTTGGCTGTATTTCGTTTTTATTTTTTCGTCTGCTAATATTCGTGATAAGCTGGAATTGACAGTTGCCATTATTGGAACGATTCCCATTGACTAAATTGGCTGATACATTTGTAATCGGTATTTCTGAACGATTTGTTTTTCCAGAAATATCGGATGCTACGATTTTCAAATTATTTGAAAGTATGTTGTTTTCTGAAACGACTGTGATTTTCGATCCTTGATTATGAGATTTCCAATTAAGATTGAATTTGACAGCATCTTTTTGTACAACATTTTCAGCAAGTGTCATTTCATTGGGTCTAAGCACCACAATCTGTACGTTGTGGGAGGCCGAGCTCTGAGCGAAACCTGTTGATGCTGTTGCTAATAAGATTCCCACACTTACTAGATATTTTATTTTTTGTTTTTTCATCATCAGCCTTATTTCATTAACAACCAGTAAATTGACTAAAAACATGCCACATCTTTTTATAATCAGAAATAACATTCTCTAAGATGTTGATAATATATAGCATAATAGCCCATATTATTTTTAAAAACCTATTGGCATGTTTTGTAGAAATTTTAAATCTGTCAGATAAAAGATACATATGTTTTATTTGATAGTTCTATTTAATATCTAAAAATAAAGAGTTTATATCTGTACCTTTAACCATACAGGAAAATAATTTTATTCGAATAAATCTATCATGCCTTGTCTTATTTTATAAAATATGATAAAATCGATTTGCTTATATTTTTTAATAGCTTATAAAGGTTTTTCTTGACTTTTTATTAAAATATTATTATAATTAAAAGCCTTAGGGGAAGACACTATATCACTAATCCACATTCATGGATGAGAATGGACGGAACCAGAGACTTTTTGTGAGCAAGAGTACTTTAAGTTTGTCCATTAGTGATATAGACTGGGGAGAGAGTCTCTGGACTATAACAATATAGTTTAGTTGTGATGTGTGGCTTTGTGTGGGTGGTGGATTAAAACAACTGGTGTTGACTTATTAAAGAGGTTAACATGGTACAGAGACTCTTCAGGAAAGCATACAAGAACCGCTGTTTGTTCATATTCTTATTTTTTCTTTTTTTCATTCCTTTACTTTCGTTTGGACAACAAGATTCACTCAAGATTACATTTCATTTAACTTCAATAAGCGATACAACTCAGTTTCGCGATTTAATCGCAGATTTCCCAAATCCGGTTCTTTCTGTGATTTCTGTATTTAATGAAGAAAATCAATACGTTCACGATTTGGCCAATAAAGATAAATGGCTTGGGCCTGAGGATATATCCGAATCAGGTTACAAAGTGGACGATATCTGGGATATCATTCTTGAGTATCATGAGGAAAATCCGGCTTTTCCTCAAATTCAGGATGTAAAAATGATGACCCCTGAATATCGGGTTACTGAAATTCCGGAATATTCAGGAACCCTGCTATCTATCGCATTAGCAATGGATTACAGCTGGAGTTTAAGGGATGATGCTTATGTAATTGGTGACGCGGCAGTTGATTTTGTAAAACAATTTGATGAAAAAGATCGAGCGGCCGTTATAAAATTTTATGAAAAAGTTGTTTTCTTACAGGATTTTACAAGTGATAAAAATCTTTTAATTAAAGCCATTCAGGAGCGTTTGCCAGAACGGGGAGGAACTGCCCTGTATCAAGCTGCTTACAAGGCGGTTATTGAGTGTAGTGATGAACCAGGGAAAAGGGTGGTTGTGTTGTATACGGATGGGGAAGATGTCAGCGGGGGTGTCACGGTCGATCAAATTATCGATGCCGCAAAAGAGGGAAATGTGTCCATATTTACAATAGGATTGGGTGTGCGATTGATGGAAGATGAGCTTAAACGGATGGCAAAAGAGACGGGGGGATTTTATACACATGCCGAAACTGCGGAAGAAATGGCAGACATCTATTCGAAAATTTATCAAACAGTAAAAAGCCAGTATGTGCTGGCCCATACCACGACCGATCACCATACAAATGGAACTTGGCGCATCGTTGATTTGAAATTGAAATATGAAGATATCGAGGGAACAGGTCAGGGGAAATACTATGTGCCCATGCTTCGCCCGAGTATTTCAATCACCAAGAAAGTCGAAACAGATTCGATGGTTGTCTACGGATCTGATACGACACATTATGCCACGGCCGGAGATACCATCAGCTATGATTTGTATATATTAAACCAGGGTTCGGGCGTCGCCTATGATGTCAATGTCCGCGATGCATTACCTGATTCAGTGACATTCGTTGATTCTGATTTCACTCCAAGCATGGCGGGGACCGATTCGATATTCTGGGATATCGAAGAAATCCCTACAAATTCGACCACAAAGATTTCTTATCGTGTTTGCATACGGCCCACAATGCCAATGGGAGCCACACCTCTTACAAATCGTGTTGTCATCGAATGCGCTTATGATTCCATTCTGACAGACAATCAGGATGAAGCAACTTTTAATGCGATGGGATTTCCTGATTTCAATGTAACCTGTACTCAAACCGGGAAAATCCTGTCTCCTGGATACCCGGCCCAGCTTACTGCTGTCGTTGGAAATATTGGTCATTCGGATAATGATCAGATGTTTCGAGTCGGTTTTTATATTGGAACACTTGCTTCCGAACCGGTTGGAATCGATACGATTTATTCGCTGGAAGCAGGAAAAACACAGCAGGTGCAGTGCATTTGGGAGGAGCCGGAGACCGGTGTACAGCAATTGATTGTTATGGCAGATATGGATGATGCGATCTCCGAGTTGAGTGAAACCAATAATTATGATACATGTGATGTTTCTGTCAGGATTGATTCACTCGGTGTTCAAATCAGCGGGATTTCCTATACGAACCAATTAAAAGGTGTTCAAGGACAGTTCCCGAATTCTGTAATTAGCATGGTCACTGTAATCGATCAAAATCTCAATCCGATACATGAATTGGCCGATACTGATGTATGGCTGGGTATTTCGGATCAATGTGAACTGGGAACACCGGTTGGAAATGTCTGGCAGGAAATACGGGAATTTTATCGAGATGCGCCTTCGACTCCTTCAAATCCGGATGTACAGCCCGGCATCCGAGTGACAGAAATAGTGGATTCCGATTTGTCCGTGGTTTTTCTTGTGGATTTTACCAGTAATCTGAATTCAATGGGAGCAGATCTGAAAATAGCTCTTGAAAAATTTATCAGTCGGTTTAATCCAACCGATCAGGGAGCCGTCATTGGAATTCAGAATGGAGTGAATCTGCTTCAGGATTTTACATTTGACAGTGCTTTATTAACCAGCGCCGTGGATAAGCCTTTTTCTTATCAAAGCGGAATGATTTATGATGGATTCTATCAGGCAATTACACTGTCAAAGACCCGATCCGGGAGAAGTGTCGTTTTCGCTGTCATCGGCGAAGACAATATTACAAATAATTACAGCCTGAATGATGTCATTGAACATGCGCAGAGTTCTGGTGTTCCATTGTATGTTTTCGGATTAAAAGATCATGTCGGATCAAATCAACTCAATCAGCTCTGCGGGAAAACCGGAGGATATTATTACGAAGGGTCCGACATCAATGCATTTGAAAATGGCTTGATGGTCTCCGAAGCTCAAATGTGTAATTATTACGGTTTGGTACACTTTTCTTCTGATACGTTGCAAAATAATACATGGCGTGCCTTGGATCTTGAAATTGCCGCTTTCGAAAAAACAGGCAGGGATACCGGATATTATCGCGCTCCTCTGGGTGTGGCCGATTTGAGTGTTGAAAAAGCAGGAGTCGGGGATTCGTCCGTGGTTGTAAACGGGGATACGACCTGGTGGGTGCATCCCGGCGATAGTATTTTCTATGCGATCACCGTTCGGAATCAGGGGCATTTCGATATGCAAAATATCACAATAGAAGATATTCTGCCCGATTATATTATTCCCGAATCGCTTTGCGGGGACACGATACAATGGATGATTGCCGATCTGGACATTGGTCGTACGGCCCAATTCGAATATCACTGCCGGGTTGATACGCTCATGCCGCCATTGAATACGGCGATTGTCAATCGGGTGAAAATAATTTGCGATACGGATGTTATCCCTGAAAACAACCAGTTTCAGGATACAGTCTGGGCCGTGGCAATGATTTCTCCCGATCCAGAGGTTCATGTGTCTCCCGAATGGATCAGACCGGGAGATGATATTCAGGTCGATGTGATGAGTCCGGTTTTTGCAGAGAATTGGGATTTAAAAATTTATTTTGAAGATGGGACCTGGGATACTGCCTATGCTGATAATTTTATTCAATCCACGGAACTCCAACCCAATCTATGGACAGCTGTGGTGCCAAAGTTTGGAAACACAGAAAAACGTACCACACAAATCAACGAGAAGGTCGGTGTCATTTTTCAGACTACAGATATCTGGAATGTAACGAAACGGGATACCGCATTTTTTAATATCGCTGTTGAGGATCTGCTTATTGACAAGCACGGTACAGGAGACTCACTTTCGGTTTTGAATGGAGACTCCATCTGGTATGTACATGCGGGGGACA
>Ga0315536_1001854_pt1 | contig 10416 bp, 6 predicted proteins | sample SalMarSW160230MG_FD_203093 | JGI IMG/M metagenome (GOLD analysis project Ga0315536, IMG submission 203093) | Salt marsh sediment microbial communities from the Plum Island Ecosystem LTER, Massachusetts, United States - Salt Marsh Sediment SW1602-30 ... | reverse complement strand
CGACCTGCGGGGCGTGGTCAAAACCTACGAGACCCCGGCAGGCGATTTCGTCGCCCTCAAGCACATCGACCTGCAGATCAAGGGCGGCGAGTTCGTCGCCGTCATCGGCAAGTCGGGCAGCGGCAAGTCGACCCTGATCAACATGATCAGCGGCATCGACCGCCCCACGGCGGGTGAGATATTCGTCGGCGGCACCGCCGTCCACAACCTGAGCGAGGGCGAGATGGCGCTGTGGCGGGGCCGCAACCTGGGCATCGTCTTCCAGTTCTTCCAACTGCTGCCCACCCTCACCCTGGTCGAGAACATCATGCTGCCGATGGACTTCGTCGGGATGTACACCCCGCGCGAGCGGCGCGAGCGGGCGATGTACCTGCTTGAGCAGGTCGAGATGACCGAGCACGCCCACAAGCTGCCCACCGCCATCTCCGGCGGCCAGCAGCAGCGCGTGGCGATTGCCCGCGCCCTGGCGAACAACCCGCCGATCCTGGTCGCCGACGAGCCGACCGGCAACCTCGACTCCAAGACCTCCGAGAACGTGTTCCGCATCTTCGAGAACATGATCGCCGAGGGCAAGACGGTGTTGATGGTCACCCATGACGACGACCAGGCCAAGCGCGTGACGCGGGCGGTGATCGTCGCCGACGGCGAGATCGTCAACGAGTACCTGGCCCGCGCGCTGCCCTCCTTGAGCCAGCAGCAGCTTGCCGCCGCGACGAAAGAGCTTCAACCGCTGCGTTTCGCGCCCGGCGAGCCGATCATTACCCAGGACAGCCCAGCGGACTGCTTCTACATCGTCACCAAGGGCGAGGTTAACGTATACCTGCACGAGCCGGATGGCGGCGAGATGTTCGTCGACCGGATGGGGCCGGGAGAGTTTTTCGGTGAGATCGCCGTGCTGGAAGGCGGGACGCGCACCGCGACCGTCCGGGCCGCGCGCTACACCGACGTCGAGGTGGTCGCCCTCAGCGAGGAGGTGTTCATCTCCCTGGTGGACGAGTCGCAGATGACCAGAGAAGAGATGAAGCACGTGATGTTCGAGCGGCGCAAGCGCCTGGCCCGCACCGCGCGCGGCGAGCGCTACCCTGAAGACGACATGTGAGAGGCACGCGGCATTTATCGCGATTAAGGGTTAAGCAGACAATGGTTTCAATCCGACCGCGCTGGCGAAAAGTCCTGCGCGACTTATGGGACAACAAGGCCCGCACCGTCCTGGTGGTGCTGGCGATTGCCGTGGGGGTGTTCGCCTTCGGCGGCGTGTTCATCACCCAGGAAGTGCTGGTCGCCGACATGAACAACGGCTACCAGTCGATCAACCCGGCCAGCATCACGATGGAGGTCTCCAACTTCGACGATGAGCTGCTGAACGCTGTCCGGAGCTACCGCTCGGTGGAGAACGCCCAGGCCCGCGCCTCGTACTACGTCCAGCTCCTCACCGAGGACCGGCAGTACAACCTCCAACTGTTCGCCATCCGGGACTTCAACGACATCGAGATCAACCGCATCACGCCGGAAGCGGGCCGCTATCCGCCGGAGCGGCGCGAGATCGTCCTGGAGCGCACCGCCCTGCCCGTCACCGGCTACGACGTGGGCGACAACATCCTGATCGAGCTGGCCGACGGGGAGCAGCGCGAGCTGTCCCTGGTCGGCACCGTGCACGACTTCAACGCCGTGCCCGCCGGGCTGTTCCCGATCATCACCGGCTACATCTCCTTCGAGACCCTGCAATGGCTTGAGTTCCCCGGCGATTACACCCAGCTGAACATCGTCAACGCCGGGGGAGCGACCGACACCGAGACGCTGGAAGCTATCGCCTCGGACATCAAAGACCGGATCGAGATGGACGGATTCACCGTCGGCTCGGTGACCACGCAGGACCCCACCACACACTGGGCGGCGGACGTCACCAAAGCATTTACTACCATCCTGCTGGCGATTGGCTTCTTCTCCCTGTTCCTCAGCGGCTTCCTGGTGGTGAACACCATCTCGGCGGTCATCGCCCAGCAGAAGCGCCAGATCGGGATGATGAAATCGGTCGGGGCAACGGGCCGCCAGGTGTTGGGCCTGTACCTGACGATGGTGGCCGCCTTTGGCCTGCTGGGGCTGGTGGTCGCCGTGCCGCTCAGCCTGGTGCTGGGCTACATCTCGACCGTCTCCGTCGCCAACTTCTTGAACATCGACATTTTGAACTTCCGGCTCCCGTTCCGCATCTTCGTCCTGGAAGTGCTCGCCGCGCTGGTCGTGCCGCTGGTCGCCGCGCTGCTCCCGATCCTGAGCGGCACCCGCGTCACGGTGCGGGAGGCGGTCAGCGATTACGGGATCAGCGTCAAGAGCAAGTCGGGGCTGATCGACCGGCTCCTGGAGCGCCTGCGGGGCCTGCCCCGCCCGACGATGCTCTCGATCCGCAACACCTTCCGGCGCAAGGGGCGGCTGATGCTCACGCTGGGGACACTCACGCTGGCCGGGATGATGTTCATCTCCGTGATCAGCGTGCGCGGGGCGCTGCTGACCGAGCTGGATAACATCCTCAAGCTGTACGGCTTCAACATCCAGGTCTACCTGGACGACGCTTACCCGGTCAGCCGTTTACAGCGCGAAGCAGGCCGTGTTGCTGGCGTCAACTATGCTGAGGGCTGGGCCTTTGCCGAGCCGCAGATCATCCACGACGACAACAGCGAAGGCTCGACCTTTACCCTGTTCGGCCCGCCGATTGATACCCCGTTCGTCGAGCCAGTGATCGAGGAAGGGCGCTGGCTGGAGGAAGGTGACCAGAACGCGATCGTCATGAGCACCGAGGCGCTGCGCGACGAGCCGGACATCCACGTGGGCGACGAGATCACCATCCAGATCGGCGACGAGAAAAAGCGCTGGGAAGTGGTTGGCATCGTGCAGTCGGTGGGTGACGCGACCGCCTACGCCAACTTCGACTACCTCTCGCGCGTGCTGGGCGCGCCGGGCCGTGCCTATGGCCTGATGGTCGGCACCAACCGGGACGACGACGCCTACGAGACGGAGATCGCCCAGGCGCTTGAAGACCGGCTGAAGCGCTCCGGGATCGGGGTCGGCGTGGCCTTCACCCGCTCGACGATCATCGGGGCCAACATCAGCCAGTTCAACTTCCTGATCTCGTTCATGCTGAGCATGGCGATCTTCCTGGCAGTTGTTGGCGGCCTGGGGCTGGCCGGGACGATGAGCCTGAACGTGCTGGAGCGCACCCGCGAGATCGGAGTGATGCGCTCCATCGGGGCGAGACAGGGGGCGGTGCGCAGCGTGGTGATAGCCGAGGGGCTATTGATCGGGCTGATCAGCTGGGCGCTGGGCGCGGTGCTGGCCTTGCCCGGCAGCATCGCCTTTGGCTACGCGCTGGGGGTAGCCTTCTTCGAGCGCCCCTTGCCTTTCAGTTATTCGCTTGTTGGTGTGTTCATCTGGCTGCTGCTGGTGCTCGTGATCGCGGCGGTTGCCAGCCTGCTGCCTGCCCGGCGCGCGGCGCGGATCAGCGTGCGCGAGGCTCTGGCTTATGAATAATGTGTGAATTACGAATTAAACAGGGGAAAAAGAGGGTATCCTCTCTACTTAAGCAGACAGATTAGGATAGCCTATAGTATAAATTAGGCTATGCTAAACTCTTGTTGTATGGTATCATGTCGCCCAAGAATTACGGCGACACTCAGAAGAAGGAGAACGACGCTATGCGGCCTCGAATGCGCACTGGCAAACTCACACTCTTGGTACTGGGCGCTTTTCTTTCGCTCCTGTTCGCTGCCTGTTCGGGCGCGGCCCAGAATGGGGGCGATTCGGGGGGGGAAGCCGTCGTGCCGTCAGAAGTGCCGTCCACAGTGGTTCGGGCCACCGGCGAGGTCATCCCTAAGACCTACACCACGCTGAGCTTTCCCATCACGGGGCGGATAGCCGAGCTGATGGTGGAAGAAGGCGACGTGGTAGAAGAAGGGGACATCCTCGCCCAACTGGACACCACCGACCTGGACACCTCCGTAGCCGAAGCGGAGGCAGGGCTGACCGTCGCCAAGGCGAGGCTGGCCGAAGCCGAAGCCGGGCCGCGCGAGGAAGAGATCCAGGAAGCGCGTGACCAGGTGGCTGCGGCCAACGCCCGCATTGCGGAGGCGAGCGCCACTCGCGACCAGCTCTACAGTGCCGTCACCGAAGAGGAGATCATCACTGCCGAGACCAACCTGCGCCAGGCGCAGCAGAATTTGCTCACCGCGCAGGAAGGCTACGACTCGATCATGTACTATTTCAATAACTGGGACAGCATCCCCCACATCGACGAAATCGAGCCGGGCATGCGCACCCCACTGGATGGCGAGCAGGGCGCGCGCCGGGGCCTTGAATATGCGAAAGAAAACGCAGACGCTGCCCAGGCCATCCTGGACGACCTCCTGGACGGCCCCAACCCGGAATCAGTCGCCGCAGCCGACGCCACCGTCGCGGCGGCAGCAGCCCAGCGTGACGCCTCCCAGGCATATCTCGATCTGCTGCTGGCCGGGCCGATGCCCGAAGCGATCGCCGTTGCCGATGCGCAGGTCACGCAGGCTGGGGCGGCCTTAGAGGTCGCCCAGGCCGCCCGTGACCAGGCGGTGCTCGTCGCCCCGTTCTCCGGCACGATCACCTCGCTGCCTGTCGACCTCAACGAGTGGGTGACAAGCGGGACCACGGTCATGACGCTGGGCGACCTGAACACCCTGCGGGTAGAGACGACCGACCTGAACGAGATCGACGTGGCGCAGCTTGCGGAGGGCGACACGGTGGAGGTGTCTTTTGACGCGCTGCCCGGCGTGACAGAAACCGGCACGGTGCTGCAGATCGCTCCCAAGGCGGACGAAGGCTCCGGTGTCAACTATCGGGTGATCGTCGTGCTGGACAACCTGCCGGAGGAAGTTCGCTGGGGCATGACCGCTTTTGTCGACATTGACACTGAGGAGTAAGGAAGCATGGCGAAGAATTTGTTAGTAACAGCGAGGCGTGAAGGAGTGAAAAGAGCCATGCGGCATCAAAAGTGGATGATATTGGGCCTGATCATCATGCTGGCGCTGCTCGCCGTCGGGTGCGGGCAGGCTCCCGCAGAGCAGACGCAACCTGCCGGGACCGAGGTCGTGCCCACCGTGCCATTTACCCCTATCGTCAGCGCCACCGGCGAGGTGCTGCCCGCCCGGGAATCCACCCTCAGCTTCCAGACGGGAGGCCAGGTGGTCGAGCTGCTGGTCGAAGAGGGGGACGTGGTCGCCGGGGGGGACGTGCTGGCCCGGCTGGACACCGCGACTCTGGAGGCGAACCTCCACCAGGCCGAGGCCGCCCTGGCCCTGGCCGAAGCGGACCTGGCGCAGGCGAGCGCCAGCACGCGCGAGCAGGAGATCGCGCAGGCTGAGCACGAGCTGGCCGCGGCTCAGGCGGATACCGCCCAGGCAGCCAGGAGGCGTGACGAGCTGTACGCCTCGATCACCGACGCGGACATCCTGGCCGCTCAGCGCGATCTGCTGGGGGCGATCAACTCCCAGTGGGGCGCTCAGATCCGGCGTGACGTGGCGACCGGCTGGGCGACCAACCACAACCCGGACTTCCTGGACGACCAGCCGGAGGACTACAACCCGGAGGCCAGCCCGAACGCCCGGCGCGATACGCAGACCGAGTACGAGATCGCCACCCAGCAAGTGGCGGCAGCCCAGGCGCACCTGGACGACCTGCTCGACGGGCCTAACCCCGACGAGGTGCGGGTGAACGATGCCAGGGTGTGGGCGGCGTCGGCAAGCGCCCAGGCGGCCCAGTCGCGGCTCGATCTGCTGCGGGCAGGCCCGCTTGAGGAAACGGTTGCGGTGTACGCGGCGCAGGTCGAGGAGGCGCAGGCACAGCTGGACGCCGAGCGAGCGGCCCTGGCGAAGGCGACGCTGCTTGCCCCCTTCAGCGGCACGGTGAGTGAAGTGCAGATTCAACAGGGGCAGTACGTCGACCCAGGCACCGAGGTGCTGCTGCTTGCCGACCTGGAGTCCCTGCGGGTGGAGACGACCGACCTGAACGAGATCGACGTCGCCCGCATCCAGGAGGGCAACTCGGCCACGGTGACCTTTGACGCCCTGCCGGACGAGGTGCCCGGCACGGTGACACGCATCGCGCCCATGGCGGCGGAAGGCTCCGGCGTGAACTACACGGTGATCGTCGAGATGGACGAGGTGCCCGCCGCGGCGCGCTGGGGTATGACCGCCTTCGTCGACATCGAGGTCAGCGAGTAGCCGCGCCATCCCTATCGCAGACTGAGCAGGCCCGCCTCACGGTGGGCCTGTTTGATTCTGGGGAGGCGCATCACCCATCGCCCGGCGCAACCATTTGAACCGGACGGTAGAATAGCGGTACGATCCGGTATTACCGGCGTGCGGCGGTGGCATGCCGTCTTGAAGGGCAAACCTGCTGCTGGTGCCTTCAGGCAGGTCCTGGCCCCGTCCTGAGCCGGTTATTGTTGAGGCGATGCCCCACCGGGCTTCATCGATGCTGGATAGGCGCAGCGTGAGGAGGGGATCATTTCTCAAGCGGAGATCGACCAACTGAAGCGGCGGATCGAGGCGCTGGAACGGCGGGTGGAGGAGGACCGAATCATCATCGACGCGCTGCCGATGATGTTCTGGTATAAGGACACCCAGAACCGGTACCTGCGCGTCAACCGCGCGGCGGCCAGGTTAGAGGGCCTGCCGGTCACCGCCATCGAAGGCAAGACGGCGGAGGAGCTGTACTCGCCTGAGCAGGCCGAAATCCTCTTCAAGGACGACCAGGAAGTCATCCAGAGCGGGCGGCCCAGGCTGGGGATCATCGAGCGGCATGAGACGCCGTTGGGCGAGGTGATCTGGCTGGAAACCGGCAAGGTGCCCACCAGGGGCCCGGACGGCAGGGTAGACGGGGTGGTGGCCTTCGCCATCGACATCACCGTCCAGCGGCGCATGCGTGAGTTCCTGGGCGATTCCCTGAATCAGCTCACCGAGGCCGCCAGGCGTGGGGTCAGCCGGGAGGAAATGCTGATCTATCTCAAGGAGATCAACCGCCGGGCCGATGAATTAGGATGAATGGTAGGGATAACCGCGTAACGGATTGGTTAGCTAGTAAGGAAGACGGGTATGGGGATGCATGGTGGAGGCTGGTGGATTTACTTCCGCTCGGCGGCTGAGCCGGGCGAGGAGAAGCCGCGCGTAACCTGGGCGCTGTTGAAGCGGGTGTTGACTTACGCCCGCCCCTATAGGGGGATGATCGGCGCGACGCTGGTCACGATCGTGCTGACGACCGGCCTGGGGTTGATCACGCCGCTCATCTTCCGCGACCTGATCGACCGGACGCTGCCCGCCAAGGATGCGCCCCGCCTGAACCGGCTGGCGCTGGCGATGGTGCTCGTCCCGATCCTCAGCGGCGTGATCGGCGTGGTGCAGCGCCGCTTCACGGCCACGATCGGCGAGGGCGTGATCTACGACCTGCGCGTCAACCTGTATGCGCACCTCCAGCGCATGTCGCTGCACTTCTTCACCCATACCAAGGTCGGCGAGCTGATGAGCCGCCTGAACAACGACGTGGTGGGCGCGCAGCGGGCGATCAGCGTGACGACGATCGGCATCGTGACGAATATCATCCAGGTGGCGGCTACCCTGGTGGTGATGGCGACGCTGGAATGGCGGCTGACCGTGCTCGCCGTGGTCGTGCTGCCCCTGTTCATCGTGGCCGGACGCCGCCTGGGCACGCTGCTGCGCGACATCGCGCGGGAGGCCATGGAACACAACGCCCAGATGAACGCGATGATGAACGAGACGCTGAACGTCAGCGGGGCGCTGCTCGTCAAGCTGTTCGGGCACAGCCAGACCGAGACCAAGCGCTTCGCCGAGCGGGCCGCCAGGGTGCGTGACGTGGGCGTGCGGCGGGCGGTGGTGGGCAGCCAGTTTTTCGTCCTGATCGGGCTGGTGGGCGCGATCGGCACCGCCCTGGTCTACTGGCTGGGCGGCCACCTCGTGCTGCGCGGCGTGTTCACCATCGGGACGATCGTCGCCTTTGCCTCCTACCTGACCCAGCTTTACGGCTCGTTGCAGGGGCTGACCAACGCCCCGGTTGATTTCGCCACCTCGATGGTCAGCTTCGAGCGCGTGTTCGAGGTGATCGACCTGCCGCTCGACATCGCCGAGAAGGCCGACCCGGTGGAGATGGCGCAGGCGCGCGGCGAGCTGGTCTTTGAGGGGGTGACATTCAGTTACGCCGGGGACGACCACCTCCTGCTGCGCGACGTAGAGCGCCCTGGGCGGATGGATAACGTGCGGGCCGTCCTCTCCGGCGGAGAGCATCCTACCAATGGAGAGCACCCCTCTACCGGGGCGGGCCGGGAGGCGGACGGCGGCGAAGGGGAGCCGGAAGGGGCTGCCTCACCCCCCTCGCCGGAGGGCCTGTCACAGGCGCGGCGGCTGGCCCTGGAGAACGTCTCCTTCCGCATCGAGCCGGGGCAGCTTGCCGCGCTGGTCGGGCCGAGCGGGGCGGGCAAGACGACGATCACCTACCTGATCCCGCGCCTCTACGACCCGGAGGCGGGCCGCATCCTGCTCGACGGGCACGACCTGCGCGACATCAGCCTGCGCTCGCTGGCGCGCAATATCGGGATGGTCACCCAGGAGACCTACCTGTTCCACGACACGATCCTCACCAACCTGCTGTATGCCCGGCCCGACGCCACCCAGGCGGAGGTCGAGGCGGCCTGCCGGGCGGCCAACATCCACGATTTTATCAGCGGGCTGTCGGAGGGCTACGACACGATCGTCGGGGAGCGCGGCTACCGGCTGAGCGGGGGCGAGAAGCAGCGCATCGCGCTGGCGCGGGTGATCCTGAAAGACCCGCGCATCCTGGTGCTCGACGAGGCTACCAGCCACCTCGACAGCCAGTCCGAGTCCCTGATCCAGGACGCGCTCAAGCGGGTGATGGCCGGGCGGACGAGCATCGTGATCGCCCACCGGCTGAGCACCATCCTGGCGGCGGACGTGATCCTGGTGCTCGACCGCGGGCAGATCGTCGAGCAGGGCACGCACGAGACGCTGCTCGCCCAGGGGGGGCTGTACGCGAGCCTGTACGAGACGCAGTACAGCCGCGAGCATGAGGCGGGCGCGCTGCCCCTGTAACGCGCCCCCGGATCGGCCAGAAGGCGAGCCTCTTTCCTGCCTCCACTACTTCAATGGGCTATGGAGCCGCCTTCGGGCGGTTTTGGCCTTGCCGGATATAATTACCCATACTTCAATCCCCTGTCCACCTGGAAGGATCACCATGAAAACTGTCCTGTGTTACGGCGATTCGAACACCTGGGGCTATAACCCGTCGACCGGGGCGCGCTACGCGCCGGACGAGCGCTGGCCGGGCGTGATGCGCGCCGCGCTGGGCGAGGGCTATACCGTCATCGAGGAGGGGCTGAACGGGCGCACGACCGTCTGGGATGACCCCATCGAGCCGGGGCGGAACGGCAAGCCGTACTTCCTCCCCTGCCTGCTCACCCACCACCCGCTCGACCTAGTGATCATCCTGCTGGGCACCAACGACCTCAAGCACCGCTTTGGGCTGTCGGCCTACGACATCGCACGCGGGGCGGCGGTGCTGGTGGAGTTGGCCCAGGCGAGTGACGCCGGGCCGGAGGATGGCCCGCCAGAGGTGCTGCTGGTCGCGCCACCCCCGGTCGCCCGCCTGACCAACTTCTCGTTGGAGTTTGTGGGCGCGGAGGAGAAATCCAGGGCGCTCGGCAGGGAGTACCGGCTGCTTGCCGAAGAGCTGCGCTGCGCTTTCCTGGACGCAGGGAGCGTGGTCATCTCCAGCGACCGGGACGGCATCCACCTCGACCTCGACCAGCAGGCCGCGCTGGGCCGGGCGCTCGCCGCGGAGGTGGCGGCGCTGCTGGGGTAGGACGCCACGAGGTGCGGATGAAGCCAGGATAGCGAGCGATGAGAATCAAACCAGTTGCCATCGCCATCACCATCATACTCCCTATGATTGCCGCCTGTCGCCCGGCAGAGGATGCCCAACCTGAAGCCACCCCGGCACCTCCGACAGCGACGGTGGCAGCGGCGACCTGCCAGGACATCGATCGATACTGGAACAACGAGTGGCCCGCGCTGATTCGCACCTTGGAAGAGCTGCGCGCGGCGGGAATCACCTGTGGCGAGCAGCCCCTGAGCAGCAAGCAGTATGCCGCGCACATCAATTACGGCCAGGCGCTGGAAGCGTCGGGCGATCCGGGGGCGGCGGTCGATCAATACCAGATGGCGCTGTCCCTCGACGGCACCCGGAGCGAGGCCTATGAGGCTCTCATCCGCCTCGACGCCCTGCCCCCACCTACCCCTTATGCCTGCCTGGCAGAGGGGGAAATCGAGCAGCCTCCCGAAGAGACACTTGACCCCGCACTTTTTGTTCGGG
>Ga0315536_1001853_pt1 | contig 10419 bp, 7 predicted proteins | sample SalMarSW160230MG_FD_203093 | JGI IMG/M metagenome (GOLD analysis project Ga0315536, IMG submission 203093) | Salt marsh sediment microbial communities from the Plum Island Ecosystem LTER, Massachusetts, United States - Salt Marsh Sediment SW1602-30 ... | reverse complement strand
AAAGCCCCTTAACACACGCAGACTCGTATGTGCAAAGTCAGAAATTTTTTGTCAATACTTTTATCTGAATTTAGGAGGTTATTATACTCCTCTAATCGTTTTCGACCGGCGAGTCAATCTCCACCGCTGCCACGTGCTCTTCCGCCGGCTCCGCGTCCAGGTCTCCCGGAGCGTCCTCATATACCCCGATATTGTTATATCGCCGCAGCCCGGTGCCTGCAGGGATCAGGTGTCCTATGATGACGTTCTCCTTCAGGCCGTGCAGATGATCGACCTTCCCCTTTATCGCGGCGTCGGTCAACACCCTGGTGGTCTCCTGGAACGATGCCGCGGAGATGAACGACTCGGTGTTGAGCGCCGCCTTGGTGATCCCCATGAGCACCGGCATGGCGGTCGCGGACTTGCCTCCCTCGTCATGCACACGATCGTTTTCCTCCGAAAAATCGAACTTGTCCACGATCTGCTCAATCACGAAGGAGGAATCCCCCGGATCGGTCAACTTGACCTTCCTGAGCATCTGGCGCACGATGATTTCTATATGCTTGTCGTTTATGGACACGCCCTGGAGCCGGTATACCTCCTGGATCTCATTGACCAGGAACTTTTGCAGCTCCCTCGGGCCCTTTATCTTCAATATTTCGTGCGGGTCGACGGGCCCGTCGTCTATTTTCTCCCCCTTGGCGATGAAATCCCTGTCCTGCACGCGGAGGAATTTTGAGACCGGAATCGAATATTCCTTCTGCGTCCCGTCCGCGCCGGTCACGATGATCTTCCGCTTGTTCTTCACCGTATCGCCGATCTCCACGGTGCCGTCGATCTCGGAGAGGGTGGCGGAATCCTTGGGGGTGCGCGCCTCAAACAGCTCCGCGACCCTCGGAAGTCCTCCGGTGATGTCCTTTGTCTTTTCCGCGCCCCGGGGGATCTTGGCCAGGACCGTGCTCGCCATTGCCTTGTCGTTGTTCGCCACCATAAGGTGCGCGCCCTTGGGCAAGAGATAGGTGATGACCTGCTTGGACTGGCCGATGATATCGATCCTCGGCTGGAGCTTCTCGGTCTTGTACTCCACGATCACGCGCTTGGTCACGTTGGAGGCCACGTCGAGCTCCTCGCGCAGACTCTTGTTGAGCTCGATGTCGACGAACTCGACCTTCCCCGTGATTTCGGTCAGTATCGGTTCAAACCAGGGATCAAACGCGGCGAGTATCTCGTTCCGGTCGTAAAACTTGCCCGCCTTGGCGTATGTTTCGGTGCCGACGTTTATCGGGATCGAGTTCGGGTCGCCCAGTATATAGATCCTATTCTTCATGATTTTGATAAGCCCGGAATTTTTGGCGATGATCTCCTCCCCGTCCGCCTTTTTCCCGAGCAGCATGCCCGAATAGACCTTGTCGTTCTCGCTGACTTTCAGCTTGGCATCGTCCTTTATGCTTATCTCCGCGACCACGCGCTGGACGATGAGATATCCGCGCCTGACCGATATGGTCTTCTTGTCTTCGGTCCTGATGGTCTTCGAGGTGATCTCCTTGACGAAGATCGGATAGTTCAGCTTGATCTCGCTCTCCTCGACCGACCTCGACGCGATCCCACCGATGTGGAAGGTCCGCATGGTAAGCTGCGTGCCCGGTTGGCCGATCGACTGGGCGGCGATGATTCCGACCGCCTCCCCGAGGTCGACCGCTTTGGCGGTGGCCAGGTTCCTGCCGTAGCACTTCGAGCACACGCCGTGCTTCGCCTCGCACGTGAGGACCGAGCGGATTTCGATCGAATCGATGTTGAGCTGGTCGATCATCTCCGCGATCTCCTCGGTTACGATCTCGTCGGCCTTGCATATGGCCTTGTTCGTGACCGGGTGCAGTAGGTCGTACAGGAGCGTGCGGCCGAGCGCCCGGTCGCCGAGCGATTCGATCACGTCGTCCCCCTCTTTTATGGCGAATATATCGATGCCGATGGTGGTGCCGCAATCCTCCATGGAGATGACCACGTCTTGCGCGATATCCACAAGCCTCCGGGTGAGATAGCCCGCGTCTGCGGTCTTGAGCGCCGTGTCAGCCAGGCCCTTGCGCGCGCCGTTGGTGGAAATGAAGTATTCCAGCACCGTGAGTCCTTCCTTGAAGTTCGTCCTGATCGGGACCTCGATGATCTCACCGCTCGGCTTGGCCATGAGCCCGCGCATTCCCGCTAGCTGGCGTATCTGCTGCTTGCTCCCCCGGGATCCGGACTGCGCCATGATGTAGATCGGGTTGAATCCCCCCGAATCGACCGAAAGCTCCTCGAACATCTTTTCGGCGATGATTTCGTTCGCGTTCGTCCACAGGTTGATGACGCGGTTGTACCGCTCTTCGTTGGTTATGAAGCCGTTGCGGTACTCGTTCTCGATCTTCTCAAGCTTTTTATCCTCTTCGGTGATGATGCCCCTTTTTGCTTCGGGTACGATGATATCCGACATGGATATGGTCGGGGCGAACAGGGTGGCGTATTTATATCCGATCTCCTTGATGTCGTCGAGCATCTTGACCGTCACGTTGGGACCGTACTGCCTGAGGGTCGAGGATATGATCCCCGACAATTCCTTGTCGTTGATGACTTTGTTCACGAACAGCGTACCTTCGGGCAAGGCGTTGTTGAAAATGAGCCTGCCGGGTGTGGTTTCAAGGATGTCATTCCCCTGTATGAACTTTATCAGGGTGCGGAGCTTGACCTGGCCCGCATCCACCGCCCGAAATACTTCATCCTGGTCGTCGAAGAGCTTGCCTTCGCCCGGGGCATTGGGGAGCACCGAGGTCAGGTAATAAATTCCGAGGACGATGTCCTGCGTCGGCGAAACCACCGGATGGCCGTTGGCCGGGGACAGGAGGTTGAGGGACGAAAGCATGAGGGTCCAGCACTCGAGCTGCGCGCGGGGGGACAGCGGCACGTGCACCGCCATCTGGTCTCCGTCGAAGTCGGCGTTGTAGGCATGGCAGACGAGGGGATGGAGGCGGATTGCCTTCCCTTCAACCAGTATCGGCTCGAACGCCTGGATGCCGAGCCGGTGCAGCGTAGGCGCGCGGTTCAGGAGCACAGGATGTTCGGAAATGACCTCCTCGAGCACCTCCCATACCTCGGGACGCTCGTTCTCGACCATCTTTTTGGAGGATTTGATGTTCTGCACATAGTCCTTGTCAACGAGCCGCTTCATGATGAAGGGCTTGAAAAGCTCGACCGCCATCTTCTTCGGCAGGCCGCACTGGTACAGCTTCAACTCCGGCCCGATCACGATCACGGATCTGCCCGAATAATCCACCCGCTTGCCCAAAAGGTTCTGTCTGAAGCGGCCCTGCTTGCCCTTGAGCATGTCCGAAAGGGATTTGAGTGGCCGGTTTCCCTTTCCCTTGACCGCACGCTTCCTTCTTGAATTGTCGAACAGGGCGTCCACCGCCTCCTGAAGCATCCTCTTTTCATTGCGCACGATAATCTCAGGGGCGCGGAGCATGAGGAGGCGCTTGAGGCGGTTGTTCCGGTTGATGACGCGCCGGTACAGGTCGTTCAGGTCCGAGGTCGCGAACCTGCCGCCGTCGAGCTGGACCATGGGGCGCAGCTCCGGAGGTATGACGGGTATGACGTCAAGTATCATCCAATCGGTCTGGTTCCCCGATTCCTTGAAGGCCTCGATGATCTCGAGCCGCTTGATGAGCTTCTTGTCTATCTTCACGTCCTTGGCGGATTTCGCCTGGATCTCCGCGCGTATCTGCCGGGATTCCTCGTCCAGGTCGATCCTCACGAGAAGGTCCTTGATAGCCTGGGCCCCCATGCCGCATACCAGGGTTTCGCTGTACTTTTCATACAGGCCGTTGAAGGCGTCCTCATCAAGGACGTCCCCGATTTTGATGTCTTCCTCGGCCGCGTCCCCGGGATCGACGACGATATATTTTTCATAGTAGAGGACCGATTTCAGTGCGTTCACCGTGAGATCGAGAAGCAAGCCCATTCGCGACGGCACCGATCGGTAGTACCATATGTGGGCCACGGGGCACGCGAGCTCTATGTGCCCGCCCCGCTCGCGTCGTACCTTGTAGTGGGTCACCTCGACGCCGCACCGGTCGCATACGACCCCCTTATACCTGATGGACTTGAATTTGCCGCAATAGCACTCCCACTCCTTGGTGGTGCCGAAAATCTTCTCGCAGAAAAGTCCGTCGCGCTCCGGCTTCAGGGTCCGGTAATTTATGGTCTCGGGCTTCTTGACCTCGCCGTAAGACCACTCCCGGATCATGTCCGGAGACGCCAGCTTGATCTGTATGGAACTGAAATCGTTAAAATCTCTCATGGTTTTTCCTCTGCTTTCGCATCCCCTCTCGTCTGCAAGGGGCATGCGATATATTTGCTCATAATGCCCTCACCCGCGCTCTGCGCACCCTCTCCCATTAAACTCGGAAGAAAGGAGAGGGTTTCCGTCTCCATAGCAGCGTAGCGCGCTACAATGTTATGCCACCCCCTCTCCTTTTTTCAATTTTTAATGGGAGAGGGGGGCGGGGGGTGAGGGTCAAATATTCTTCAGCGAATCGATCTTGATCCTTCTCTTCGTCTTTCCGTATCCCTCGCTCCATTCCGAAAGGCTTATCTCCTTGCCATTCTCGTCATAGATGCGCACGTCAAGCGCCAGGCCGCGCAGCTCTTGGATGAGGACGTTGAACGACTCGGGTATGCCCGGCGCCGCGGTGTTGATCCCCTTCACAATCGCCTCGTAGATGCGGGCCCTCCCAAGCATGTCGTCGGATTTCACCGTGAGGAGCTCCTGCAGGGTGTACGCGGCCCCGTACGCCTCGAGCGCCCATACCTCCATCTCGCCAAGCCTCTGCCCGCCGAACTGCGCCTTGCCCCCGAGGGGCTGCTGGGTCACAAGCGAATACGGGCCGGTCGACCGTGCGTGGATCTTGTCGTCCACCATATGGGCCAGCTTCATCATGTAGATGTACCCGACCATGACCTCCTGCTCGAAGGGAATCCCGGTCCTGCCGTCATATAGCACGGACTTGGAGCTCTCCGGTAACCCGGCCTTCTTCAAATACTCGCGGATGTCGACCTCTTTCGCGCCGTCGAAAATGGGCGAATCGAATATGATGTTCAGCTCGTGAGCGGCCCATCCGAGCTCCGTCTCAAGGAGCTGTCCGAGGTTCATCCGCGACGGAACGGACAACGGGTTGAGCACGATATCGATTGGAGTGCCGTCGGGCAGATACGGCATGTCATATATGGGTACGATTTTAGAGATTACGCCCTTGTTGCCGTGGCGGCCCGCCATCTTGTCGCCGACCGATATCTTGCGCTTGTCCGCGATGTACACCTTGACGAGCTCCTCCACCCCCGGGGCGAGCTCGTCGCCGTTTTCGCGAGAAAAGCGCTTCACGTCCACGATGATCCCCTCGACGCCGTTAGGGACCCGAAGCGAGGTATCGCGCACCTCACGCGCCTTTTCCCCGAATATTGAGTGAAGCAGCTTGTACTCGGGCGTCAGGTCCTGCTCGCCCTTGGGCGTGACCTTCCCCACCAGAATGTCGTCCGGCTGCACGAACGCGCCCTTGCGTACAATCCCGTCCTGGTCCAGGTCGCGGAACGCCTTCTCGGATAGATTCGGGATGTCCCTCGTGATGACCTCCCTGCCGAGCTTGGTTTCACGCGCCTCGACCTCAAACTGCTCGATATGGATGGAGGTGTAGGTGTCCTCCTCCACGAGCTTCTCCGATATCAGAATGGCGTCCTCGAAGTTATATCCCATCCATGGCATGAATGCCACGAGTATGTTTTTGCCGAGGGCCAGCCTTCCGTTGTCCGTGGCGGGCCCGTCCGCGAGCACATCCCCCTTTTTGATCTTCTGCCCCTTACGCACCAGCGGCCGCTGGTTGAAGCAGGTGCCCTGATTGGTTCGCTTGAATTTCATCAGTGCATGCGAGACGGACTCTCCCGATGAAGTTTTTAATTTGATTTCATTCGCATCCACGGATTCGACCTCGCCGGCGCGGTCGGCTATGATCATCACGCCGGAATCGTATGCCGCCTTGGCCCCCATGCCGGTGCCTATGTAGGGGGCCTCCTCGATCATGAGGGGCACGGCCTGCCGCTGCATATTGGAGCCCATGAGCGCGCGGTTTGCATCGTTATGCTCAAGGAAGGGGATGAGGCAGGTTGATATTGAAAATATCTGGCTCGGCGACACGTCCATGTACTGGATCTCCTTCGGACGCTTGTACGGAAAGTTGCCCCGATTTCTACAAGGGATGAGGCTCTTGACGAAATTCCCCTTCTCATCCAGCTCGGCGTTGGCCTGGGCGATGAAGTAAAGATCCTCCCTGTTCGCGGTCAGGAACTCGATCTGGTCCGTCACCTTTCCGTTCTCGACGTACCGGTAAGGAGTTTCGAGAAAGCCGTAGCTGTTGATCTTGGCGTACGTGCTCAGCGATACGATAAGGCCGATGTTCGGGCCTTCAGGAGTCTCGATCGGGCACATCCTGCCGTAATGCGACGGGTGGACGTCCCGCACCTCGAAGCCCGCGCGCTCCCGGGAGAGCCCGCCCGGGCCCAGGGCGTTGAGCCTGCGTTTGTGCGTAAGCTCGGCCAGGGGGTTCGTCTGGTCCATGAACTGCGAAAGCTGGCTTGATCCGAAAAACTCATTGATCACCGCGGTGATCGGCTTTATGCTGATGAGCGCCTGCGGGGTGATCACGTCCAGGTCCTGGATGGTCATCCGCTCCTTGATGACCCGCTCCATCCGCTGGAACCCGACCTTGATCTGGTTCATGATGAGCTCGCCGACCGAGCGCACCCTGCGGTTTCCCAGGTGGTCGATGTCATCCACCACCGTGGGGATGAACCGCTTTTTCGTTTTCGCACGCGGATCGGGATCGTCTATCTCATACCCGTCCGCCTCGGCGATCAAATACAGGAAATACTTCAACGAATAGATGATGTCCTCGTTTTTAAGGGTCTGAGTCTCATAATCATTCAGGCCGAACTTGCTGGATATCTTATACCTTCCCACCGCCCCCAGGCTGTAGGTCTTCGGATTGAAGAAAAGCCTGTCAAGCTCGACCCGCGCGTTATCGAGGTTCGTGGGCTCACCCGGACGCATGATGGAATGAATGGCCAGGAGTGCAAGCTCCGAGTTTTTATACTGCTGGTCCGGTCCGATCCGCAGGTTCTTCTTGATGAACTCCTTCTCGACCTCAAGAGTGGTGGAGAGGAAGGAGTCTTCCTTATTATTGGGGAATTCAATGATCGCCACCTCGTGTACGTTCTCCTCCCGCAGGCGGTCGATGATATCGATGCCGATCCGTTCGCCGACCTCCACGATCACTTCGCCGGACTTCTTGCTCGCCACGGTCCGGGCCACCCGTTTCCCGCTCAGGAATTCGAAATCCTCGTCGCTGCGAAGCCGTACGGTCTTCGTGTCATAAAATAATTTCACGACCTCCTCATCGGTCTCATACCCGAGGGCCTTGATGAGGAGCGCGACCGGAAATTTCTTTTTCCGGTCGATCCTGGCTATGATGTACCCCTTCGGATCCATCTCGAATTCAAGCCACGATCCCCGATCCGGAATCACGCGGTAGTTGTAGCTCCGCTCCGCTTCCTCGTAAAAAAAGAAAATTCCGGGGGATCGGTGCAGCTGATTGACCACCACGCGCTCTGCGCCGTTTATGATAAAGGTCCCGCGCGGGGTCATGAGGGGAATGTCACCCATGTATACCGTCTGCTCGCGCACCTCCATGCTGTCCTTTCTGATCAGTCTGATCGTCGCCTTGAGGGGCGCCGCATACGTAACGTCGCGCTCCTTTGACTCTAACTCGGAATACTTCGGTGTGCCGATCTCGTAATCGATGAACTCGAGAACGACGTCCTCATGCGGGCTTTCGATGGGAAAAATCTCCTCGAATACGGCCTGGAGCCCCTGCGATTTTTTCTTGGCCGCGTCAGGCTGCAGGAACCAATCATAGGACTCAAGCTGCACCTCGATAAGGTTTGGGAGGTCCAATTTGGTTTTGATTTTCCCGAAATTTACGACTTTTTTCATTTCTTGCATGTGGGTTAAACCTTAATTATTCTTATGAAACACGAAAAGGTTTGATTGTTACCAACCAAACCTGAGGTCTCACGATTATGGGGAAAAACATGAATTCCTGGATGATTATTTGACCTCAACTGTTGCACCCGCTGCAACTAGCTGCTGCTTGATTTTTTCGGCTTCTTCCTTGGACACCTTTTCCTTGACCGTCTTTCCACCGGCCTCCACAAGCTCCTTCGCCTCTTTTAACCCAAGAGCGGTGATGGCACGCACCTCTTTAATGACCGCCACCTTCTGGTCGCCGAAACCCGTAAGAACTACATCAAACTCGGTCTTCTCTTCGGCCTGCTCAGCTCCTCCGGCGGGGCCTGCAACGGCCGCGATCGCAACGGGCGCCGCCGCCGAAATGCCGAACTTTTCCTCCATCGCTTTAACCAGCTCCGATGCCTCGAGCACCGTCAAACCGGCAATCGAATCCAACAACTCCTGCACTTTTGACATCTCAAACTCCTTTATACTTAGTGAATATTTTCAAGTTAGTACGACAGTGCGTAAAAACTTATAAAGGTACTGTATGCATATACAATACAATTTAAAGGCTGTTCAGGCAACCCCTATTTCCCTCTATTATTATTGGCCTCTTGATTCAGCCACGGCTTTGATTCCCCTGGCAAGTGATGCGATCGCCTGGTTTATGCCTGTGGCTATCCCCCTTGCGGGTCCGTTTATCAGCGACATGGTCTGGGAAAGCAGGACATCCCTCGACGGGAGATCCGCAATCCTTTTGATCTGATCACGGGTGAATATCGTCTGGTCCAGAATCCCCGCCGAATAGCTGAATTTTTCAAAATCCTTGGCAAAACCATCAAGGACCTTGGCGATTTCGCTGATCTCTTCGTTCATAAAGGCGACCGCGATCGGTCCTTTCAAATATTCCTCCAGTCCCTCGATCCCGGCTTCTTTCAGCGCGCGCTTGAAAAGCGTGTTTTTCACCACCCGGTACTCGGCATTTTTACTCTGGAGATTTTTACGAAGCCTGCTCAGGTCCTTCACCTTGATCCCCGAATAGTTCGTAAATATCAGATTGCTCCTCTCTTTCAGCCTGGAAACCAGGAACTCTACCTCGTCCACTTTGTTCTGCTTGACCATTACTTCTCAATCCCCTTATGATTGATTTTTATGCCCGGCCCCATGGAGGAGCTGATAAACACCGACTTGATATAATTGCCCTTTGCGTCCGATGGCTTGTCCTTCATGATCTGGTTGAAGAAGGACTTCACGTTGCCGACGATGGCTTCGTCGGGGAACGAGACCTTGGCGATTCCCATATGGATAACACCGGTCTTGTCCGCCTTGTATTCAACCCTGCCGCCCTTGAGATCCTTCACGATCCCCTTGATGTCTTCGGTCACGGTGCCCGATTTCGGCTTCGGCATGAGCCCTTTTTTGCCGAGAATGGGCCCGAGCTTGCCGACCTCCTTCATCATGTCCGGAGTGGCCACGATCGCATGGAAATCGATCCATCCTCCCTTGATCTTCTCAATCATGTCCTCCGCACCGATATAATCGGCCCCTGCTTCCCTGGCTTCTTTCTGCTTGTCGCCCTTGCAGATAACGAGCACCTTTTTCTCCTTGCCGGTGCCCGCGGGCAGGCTCGCTACACCACGGATATTCTGAAAGCTCTTATGGATCAGCTTGACCTGCATGTCTACGGTCTCGTCGAATTGGGAGTATTTGCATTCTTTCATCAATGAAACCGCTTCCTCGATGTTGTAAAGCCTGTTCTTATCGACCTTTTTACGCGCTTCAAGTATCTTTTTACCGCGATGCATTTTGTACATACCTCGAATTACTTTCTAATACAGAGCGATCAATCCTCTACGTCGATCCCCATGGAACGTGCCGTTCCGGCGATGATGTTGGCGCCCGCCTTTATATCATTCGCGTTGATGTCAGGCATCTTAATGGCGGCGATTTCTTCAAGCTGGGCCCTGGTGATCGTGCCCACCTTCTGCTTGTTCGGCTCGGGAGATCCCTTATCTATCTTCAACGCCTTCTTTATCAGAACAGACGCAGGCGGTGTCTTGATGATGAACGTGTACGATCGGTCGTTATACACGCTGATCACTACCGGGAGGATCGTCCCCTGCTGATCCTTCGTCCTTTCGTTGAAAGACTTGCAGAAATCCATGATGTTGAGCCCGTGCTGGCCCAGTGCGGGGCCCACCGGAGGTGCAGGATTCGCCTGCCCCCCAGGAATCTGGAGCTTGATTTCGGTCACGATGGTCTTTATCTTTTTTGCCATAACAGCCTCGGCTCTATAATAATAATGAAAAAAACCTGTGGTGAACTACGATTTATATAAAAATATTACTATATTT
>Ga0315536_1001851_pt1 | contig 10420 bp, 11 predicted proteins | sample SalMarSW160230MG_FD_203093 | JGI IMG/M metagenome (GOLD analysis project Ga0315536, IMG submission 203093) | Salt marsh sediment microbial communities from the Plum Island Ecosystem LTER, Massachusetts, United States - Salt Marsh Sediment SW1602-30 ... | reverse complement strand
GTGGCCCGGGCGGCGGGTATGGGGGAACTGGGGTGGAATGCCTTTCTTCTGCACCCACAGTGGGGACCGTGGATACATTTACGCGTACTTGTGACGCAGGCGGCTACTTCATGTACCCACCGGGACGTTGAATCGGTATGTACAAACTGCGGTGCCTGCATCGATTCCTGCCCGGCCGGGGCAATTACCGCAGGAAGTTTTAACGGGCTGCAATGCCGGGCATACAGAAAACAGAAAGGGGAGTATATCCCATTCGGAAAAAGCCGGGAACTGCGCTACTGTGAAATATGCGCCGAGGTGTGCCCGATAGGTAAAAAACCCGATTAAGTTGATGTTTTTTTAGGGGATTAGCGCGTGAATTCAAAAATAACCGGATTTTACGGTCTTTTACACAAATTTTGTACGGTTTTTACTGAGAGTCAAAAAAGCAATTATTTTTTAATCATTGATAAAATATACTTTATCTATTTTTATTTCTAGTATATCATATAAGCATCAATATACATTAAAGAGGTATACAGTATGAAAGGCAAAGTAAAATGGTTCAATTCAACTAAGGGGTACGGGTTCATCGAACAGGAAAACGGAAAGGACCTTTTTGTACACAGAAATGAGGTTACCGGGACTCTGTATGAAGGCGATGAGGTTGAATTTGAGGTCGGTGAAGGGCAGAAGGGGCCTTGTGCTATTCATGTGAAAAAAGTACAGGAATAATATAATATATCAGTTTTTTTTTAAGGTCCTTTCATAATTTTACTTAATTTAAGGAGAAATTATGAAGGTATTAGGATTGCTGAATATTCTTATGGTCGCGGCGGTGATCTTTGGTTTGGCCCAGTTGCTGAACTTTTTTTCACCCATACCGCACTATTGGGTTATCGTTGATTTCGCGGTCATTATTATCGGCGGTATTTCAGCGCTGTTTCTTCTTTTCAATAAAAACCCAAAAAAAGACTAAGCATGTATGCCTAAAATTATTATCAAGTTATGGTGGTTTTTTTGGTGCGTATATGCTATATTCAGTATAGTTCTATTTTTGGGGGAGGAGTATTTTCTATGAAAAGATTATTTATACTTGTATTTCTTTTAGTCCCGGTTTTGTTTTGTTCGGCAATAGAGATTGTTTCGGGTTTGCCGGGTAATGACTGGATGGAAACGCCCAGTCAGGATACCGTTATTAAAAAAGCATATATTGTGAAACCGGACCGGAAAGATATCAGCGTAATGGTGATGTCGGAACAGATGCCGAAAAAAGAAATGTCGATCGAAAATATCATCGATAATTACAAAATGGGATTAATGAGTAACGATCTTTTTAAGGACGGGAATTACAGCCGCAAACTTAATGTTAAAATCGGCGGTAATACCTGGGGCCTTCTTCAGTTCAGGAAAGAATTCGATAAGTTCTCTATTTTCCACGATTCCTACGTTACCGTAATAGGAAACACCGTGGTATACGTGACCTTTTTTACGTTGAATGAGGATGATTATAACAAGTATCTTCCTGATGTAAAGGCGTTTTTAGAGATGCTCAAGCTTAATGAATAGAAAAGCGTAACGATAAGATTTTTCCACATGCGGCGTCCTGAGCGCCGCATGTATTCCTTAAGAATTAAAAAAGCAATAATAACGGACCTGAAAACCACAAAACAAGATGCATGACGATTCGTTTCGGCAAACCAGGAACGAGACCCGCCTTTTTACGCCTGCCGCAAAAAATAAAATCATAACTCTATTCGCATAGAAACCTCATAAAAAGGAGATGCAAAACAGTGGCTAACGGAATAATTATACGCACCATGCAAGAACAGGATATCAAAGAGGTAACCCGTCTGATGCTTCAATTGGACGGGGAAATCGATTCCGGGCATTGCCTTTCACCAGCTGTCATAAATTCGACCTTTGCCGTGATGCGGGAAGATTCGCGGTGCTATCGTAATTATGTTGCGGAAAATGACGGCGGGGTCATCGGTTTTATAAGCTCGGTAGTTTACAAAACCTTCTTCCACCCGGGGGGGACCGCTTTGATCAACGAATTGATTGTCGACAGAGAATACCGCGGCAGGGGCATCGGGCAGAAACTGATCCAAAAAATACTGACAATGGCCCGGGAAGAAAAGCTGAATGAGGTTGAGGTAAGTACCTGGTTCGAGAATAAAAAGGCTATTGCCTTTTACCGGAAAAAGGGCTTTACTGATGAAAGTCTTCTCCTTGGAATCGAACTGTCAAAATAAAATCGGAAGGATAAAGGTTATTGTGTGATATGAAAAGAACGGAAGTATATATTATCAGACACGGTGAAACCGAATGGAACAAAATCGGAAAGCAGCAGGGGCACTTAAACAGTGATCTTACCGAAAACGGCAGACAACAGGCCGGGGCAATCGCCGGTTTCCTGGAAGATGATTTTGATACCATCATTTCAAGCGATCTCGGCAGGGCCGCTTGTACCGCGGAGATTATCGGCCAAAAACTGAGTGCAGCGCTTATCTTTAATGCCGGTTTAAGAGAGCGAAACTTGGGGATTATGCAGGGCCTGACCAAGCGTGAGTTTGCCGAGCGCTATCCTGAGGAGTATGAAAAATTCAGCGGTCCTGATCCGGATTACATTATCCCGGAAGGTGAGAGCGCCCGCCAACGATATACCCGGGTAACCGCCGCGCTGGATACCGTTGTTTCGCGGTATAAAAACAAAAAGCTTTTAATTATAGCCCACGGCGGGGTGCTGGACAGTCTGTTCCGATACACACTTTCCATCCCTCTGCAGACGAAGAGGACCTTTTCTTTGATCAACGGAAGTATCAATACCTTCAGTCATACGGGCAGCTGGCAGTTGGAGATGTGGGGGTATACCGGCCATCTGCGCGGACTGTCCGCGCTCGACGATTTTTAAAGGAGAATATTCATGCGCTATACGTTCGGGACATCGCAGACGGCCGCCCGGAGGCTGCAGGAGATCTCCCATTTTTTTAACCCGCCGGCCCATGATTTTATCGTTCGTTTTCTGGACAAGACACCGGAAGGCGCATTGGATCTTGGCTGCGGTCCGGGATTTACCACCCGGATGCTGAAACAGGCAACCGGCTGTAACCGGGTGTACGGTCTTGACCGGTCGGAAGAATTTCTTGCTTTGGCCGGGAAACAGTATCCCGAACTCACCTTTATCAGCCATGATATAACAAAGGTGCCGTTCCCGGTACACGCGGATATCGGCTACACACGGTTTGTATTGGCGCATTTGAAAGACGTGGTGAAAATTATCAATAACTGGGTGGGTGAGCTTCAGGGCGGGGGGCTCCTGTTCATCGAGGAGGTTGAGGATATTTTTACCGATGTTCCGGTATTTAACGCGTACCTCTCGGCGAACCGCGGCCTGGTTTCCTCCCAGGGCGCACGGCTCTATGTGGGAAAACTGCTTGGAACGGCGAAATATGAACATGATGTGGTATACAATGAGAGTGTGCTGCTGCCGGTCCCCGATCATCGGGCTGCGTCCTGGTTTTTTCCCAATACCGTTTCCATCTGGAAACAGGAGGAGTATATTAAAAATAACCTGAGTGAGGCGGATTGTAAAAATATCAGTGGGGAGCTGGAACGAATCATGAACGACAAAAATGAAAATGAAAGCCGTATTACTTGGAAGATGCGAAGACTGGTTGTCAGGAAGAGAAGCCATGGCCTACATTAACCCACCGAAACATATTCCGTTATTAATGCGCCTGGGTATTTTCATTGCCGAAAGAAAAACAAAAAAGAGGCTTTTTCCGGCAAGGCTGCTTTCCTGGTTTCCCAAATCCGCAATCGGATCCGCGGTACTGGAATCGCTTATCTCGCACGGAGAAAAGGGGATTTCCAAGCGCTTGCTGAAACTGATCAGAATGCAGACATCGTTCTGGGCCTCCTGCCCGTTTTGTATCGATATGAACTCGTTTGAGTTTGAAAAATACGCTATAACACGAAAGGAGGTTGAGGCACTGCAGGATTTGCACCGCCTGGAGGAGGTGGAATCTTTTTCCGCGAAAGAACGGACCGCCCTGCGTTTTGTGCGGCAGGTGACGCGGACGCCCATCTCTGTTACGGAAGAAACGGTTCATGATATGCAGAGGATTTTTTCCCCGCGGCAGTTTGTGGTTATTGCCTCCACAATTGCCCAGGTAAATTACTGGACACGGCTGATTCAGTCGTTGGGGATAGCTCCCGCAGGGTTCTCCTCGTCATGTCCCTATCTGAACCTGGAGAAATATACCACACTGCACAAAAGATGATCTGTTTATCAGCAGAACAGCGGCACAGATGAGTGCGGCAGGGAGGTTTTACGGATTTCTGGCTGATTTTATTTTGCGGAATGAAAAAAAGGAAGGAAGATCATTATGAGTACGGAAAACATTTCGTTTATCCCTGCAGCCGCGGCGGACCATACTATCATCAGTAAAATTTATAATTATTATGTCCTGCGGTCAACCGCGACCTATCATATCGGAACGCTGACGGTTGAGGAGACGGCGGGTTACTTCGGCCTGGGTGAGACACAGACAAAGGCCTATCTGATACGGTATGGTGGTGATACGGCGGGATTCGGCTTGATCAGGCCTTACAGTAAGAAACAAGGTTATGCGTATACCTCTGAGATAACAATTTATTTACATAAGGATTATACAGGAAAAGAAATCGGGAGCCGCGCGGTATCTTTTCTTGAGGAGGTTGCCCGGCAAAACGGCACCCATGTTTTGCTTGCGGGTATTTGTACGGAAAACACGGCGAGTATGCGCCTGTTCCGGAAAGCCGGTTATTCCGAATGCGGTTTGTTTAAAGAGGTGGGGTATAAGTTCGAGCGGTTTCTTGATACCGCTTACTTTCAGAAAATTATCGGATAAACTTGTTTTTAAAAAAATGCGGTTGAATTTATTTTTCTGGCATACTAAGCTTTTGAATGATGCAAAAAGATTATTTGCGCGCCTTAAATTCCAATCCCGAAATTATCGCCAATTATGATCTCCTGAAAAAAATCGGTGTGTGGGACCAGATCCTTGATCTGGAAAAGCAGGTGCAGGCCAAGGACAAGCTGCTGGAGGAGGTGGTTGAACTCTTCAACCAGGCCTCCCTGATAAACCTGATCACCTACATTACCGGGAAAATGCTTGACCGTTTTGTCCCCTCTTATCTTGCCTTTATCCTGCAGGAGGAAGGCAGTCTGGAGAAGGTGCATGCCATCTGTTTTCGCAACCTGAAGCGGGTAAAAAATATCATCGATATCCCCTCAATTATCCCTTACCGGCAGTTTTTTGCCGCACATTCGGGGCTCATGACTTTTGCCGAGTTTTCTACGCTGATCAAAAACAAAAGTCTTTCCGGGCCGCTGTTACCGCTTAACCCGGAGATTGTCATGCCCCTGATGGGACTGGGGGGAATGTACGGCTTTATTGTATTCGGCAGAAAGATAATAGAGGAATCGTACACCGAGCAGGAGCTTGAGTATATCGATTGGATTATGAAGTGTGCCTCTGTAAGCCTGCAAACCAATATCTATTACCAGAGAGCGATTATCGACTCGAAAACCCGACTGTATACCCACCATTATTTTATGAAACGGGCGCAGGAAGAGATTGCCCGTATTTCACGTTATATCGAGGATCTGGCATTACTTATGTTCGATATTGATCACTTTAAAGAGATTAACGACAACCTGGGCCATCTGGCGGGAGACCGTGTCCTGTTCGATGTGGCGGGAATAGTAAAGTCTAATATCCGCCAAAGCGATATCGCGGCGCGATTTGGGGGTGAAGAATTTGTGGTACTGCTTGTCTCCTGCAAAAAGGATTACGCGTATATGATCGCCGAACGGGTTCGGCAAAAAATACAAGAGATGGAATTCGAATATTTAGGCGCAAAGATAAAGACCTCCATCAGCGCGGGGGTCAGTTTTGCGTCGCATGATAAGCTGTGTACCGGAGAAGAACTGATCCGGCGGGCGGATGTCGCGTTATATGCCTCAAAGCGTCGGGGAAGAAACTGTTCCACTCTTTATTCGTCAAAGCTTGAGGCTTAAGACAGCAATTTTAAAATAGTATTATTCAACAAGAGAGGAGCATATATGCTGAGTGAAAAAAAATTATTCGGAAGATTGGACGACGGGCGGGAGGTGACCTTGTTCACCTTGGGTAACAGCCGGGACCTCAGCGTCAGCATAATTAATTATGGAGCAACCATTACTTCGGTCCGTATGCCGGAGCGTAACGGAAAAATCAGCGAAATAACACTTGGTTTTGACAACCTGCCGGATTATGTGGGCCAACATCCCTTTTTCGGCGGGATCGTCGGCCGTTTCGGCAACCGGATCGCCGGGGGAAAATTCAGTATCGGCGGTCAGGAATACACCCTGGCGTGTAATGATCATGGAATACATCACCTGCACGGCGGCGAGAGAGGCTTCTACAAGGTGCTGTGGCAGGCACAGGCATTTGAACAGAATGAAGCGGCCGGGATCACCCTGACCTATCACAGCGCGGACGGTGAGGAGGGCTACCCCGGGAATCTTGAGGTCCGGGTGAACTACAGTTTAAATGAAAACTCGGAGCTGCGCATAGAATACCGGGCCAGGACTGATAAACCCACTCCGGTAAACCTGACCAACCACGCGTACTGGAACCTGGCGGGTGCGGGCTGCGGGAGTATCAAACAACACCTGCTGCGCCTGAACTGCAGCAGGTACCTTCCGGTAACGGAGACCCTTGTTCCTACCGGGGAAATAAATGACGTAAAGGGTACCCCTATGGATTTCTTGCGCGGTAAAGCGGTAGGCAAGGAGCTCGATCAGGTTCCGGGGGGATATGACCATTGTTTTATCATAGACAGGCACGACTCGGGGCTTGCGGAGGCGGCCCGCCTGACGGAACCGGAAAGCGGAAGATGTCTGGAGGTCTTGACCACAAAGCCGGCCATACAGTTCTATTCGGGAAATTTCCTTGACGGGATAACGGGGAGGGACGGACAGGTGTTCACCAAACACGGGGGGCTTTGCCTGGAGACCGAATACTATCCCGATGCGGTACACCACAGCAAATTTCCGAATGTCATCCTGGAACCGGGACGGGAGTATAACCATGTAACCGTGTATAAGCTGTCGATTACGGACCGTTGAGGACTGTAATTCGTATATGGTACAAATTTAAAATTGCCGGCCCGTGGGCCGGTTTGGCCGACGCTCTTCAATTTTTAATAATAATAAAAAATATTGCAATTCTCTTGACAAAAACGTGTTTTTATGCTAAAAAAATAGCATAATCATGAAAGATAGACAATAAGCATGAGGGAGAAATAATGAAAAGAATTACAAACACAATACTCATACTGATTTTGATTCTCGGATTTTTATTTTTATTGTCCGGGTGTAATCAAGGTGCGATGGCCGACACGGGTACGGCGCCAGCGGACTCTCTGTATAAAGACCCGTCCGCTGGTGTTGACAAGCGTGTTGAAAATCTTCTGGGGCAGATGACATTAGCCGAAAAAGTCGGCCAAATGACCCAAGTGGCCAGGTACGCGATCAATCCTCCCAATGATATTACTACCATGTACATTGGAAGTATATTAAGCGGCGGCGGCGACGTTCCCCGCCCCAATACGCCGGAGGGGTGGGATGCGATGATGGAGCGTTTTCAAGGTTATGCTTTGAAAACAAGACTGGGTATTCCGCTTGTTTACGGAGCCGACGGTGTGCACGGACACAATAATCTCAGGGGAGCGGTAATTTTTCCGCAGAACATAGGCCTGGGAGCGGCTGATGATCCCGATCTGATGGAACGGATCGGCAGGGCAACCGCGGAAGAGATGGCGGCCACCGGTGTGTACTGGAATTTTGCGCCGGTTGTGGCGGTCCCGCAGGATATTCGTTGGGGAAGAACCTACGAAGGATACAGCGAAAATACCAAAATTGTTTCCAGGCTGGCCGGCGCCTATATCAGGGGGCTGCAAAATAATGGTACGAAGGGCCTGGGATCACCGGGCACGGTTCTGGCGACTGCCAAGCATTTTATCGCGGACGGGGGCACCGAATGGGGGACCTCCATAAGGCAAATGGAAGGGAAAAAGTTCATGCTTGATCAGGGGGTGGCCAAGATTGACGAAGCAACCTTACGCAGGGTCCATCTGCCTCCTTACATTGAGGCAATAAAACAGGGAGTGGAATGCATAATGGTCTCTTTCAGCAGTTGGAAAGATACAAAGATGCACGCCCAAAAGTACCTGCTGACCGATGTGTTAAAGGGAGAGCTGGGTTTCAAGGGATTTCTTATATCGGACTGGCAGGCCATAGACCAGATATCACCGGACTATTATAAATGCGTGGTTTCTTCCATTAATGCGGGCCTGGATATGATTATGGTACCTGATGCCTATGAAAAGTTTATCAAAACACTGACAAGCGCTGTCGAGAAAGGCGATGTTCCCCTGTCCAGGATAGATGACGCTGTCCGGAGAATTCTCAGGGTAAAATTCAAACTTGGACTGTTCGAACGTCCTCCTGCTGAAAAGGATCTGATCCCAACCATAGGATCAAAGGAACATCGTGAACTGGCACGCGAAGCGGTTCGTAAGTCGCTGGTGCTGCTGAAAAATCAAAACAAGACGCTGCCCCTGGCAAAAGACAGTCCGCTTGTGCTTGTGGCCGGCAGGGCGGCAGATGATATCGGAATACAATGCGGAGGCTGGACAATCACCTGGCAGGGTAAGCCGGGAGCCATTACCGATGGAACGACGATTCTGGAGGGCATCAGAAAAACGATGTCAAATCCACAAGCGGTAACCTATGATCGCGATGCGTCCGCTAAAATAAACGGGAAAGCCGCCATAGGTATCGCGGTGGTGGGTGAACTGCCCTATGCGGAGGGCGTGGGGGATAAAGCCGATCTGAATCTGAGTCGGGAGGATGTGGAGTTGGTCAAACGCATGCGATCGAAATGCGATAAACTGGTGTTGATTGTGGTGTCCGGGCGCCCGCTTATCATAAGCAGGGTTATTGATCTGTGTGACGCCGTTATCGCTGCCTGGCTTCCGGGCACCGAAGGGCAGGGTGTGGCCGATGTCGTTTTTGGAGACTTTCCTTTCACCGGAAGACTGTCATATGGGTGGCCCGGTTCCATGAAACAGATTCCCCTGGGGCACAGAAGCGAGGATAACTATAAGGTTATGTTTCCCTTTGGTTTCGGCCTGCGTTAAGCAGTACCGATAGGATGGTGCAGTATGCCGAATGTGAGGAAGGAGGCCGGCGATATTATTTTTTTAAAATTAATATCTTGTCATAAAATTTTATATGTGTTACAGTAGGCCTTGGTTGTAGGCACAACCCCCAAAACATAATAAAGGAGGTATTATGAAAAAAGCAATTTTTGCTTTAGTGGTAGTAGGGCTTCTACTTGCACTTGCAACATGCGGACCCGCCACGGTGGATCCGAAGACCTTCAAAGGTACAATTTCAATGTGGTCTTTTACCGATGAGGTAAAGAAAATGATTGACCGCTTTGAGTCAGTCTACACAGGTGTGAAAGTTGAGCTTACTATTGTTCCCTGTGAGGAGTATCTGAACAAGATTCGCCCCGTATTACGCAGCGGAAAGAACGCGCCGGACATTTTCACGGCCGAGTATGCATTCGTAATCGACCTGGTGGAAAGCGGTTTTTATGCCGACCTGGGACAGTTTAATCCCAACACCGCAGACCTGGTTGACTACGTCGTACAGGTTGGAACCGACTCCAAGGGCGTGTTAAGAGCGCTTTCATGGCAGACGACTCCCGGTGGTTTCTTCTACAGAAGAAGCGTGGCCAAGAAATATCTTGGTACCGATGATCCGGAACAAGTCGGTGAAATGCTTTCTACCGATGCCAAATTCCTGGATACGGCCCGCAAGCTGAACAAGGAAAGCAATGGCGCGGTAAAGATTATTGCCGGTTACGGTGATTATCAGCAGTATCCGTGGTCACGCAGAACAAAACCCTTTGTTGCTGACGGAAAACTCAATATCGAAAAACCGATTCTGGATTATTTTGATATTGCCAAGACCTTACGCGATGAGCACCTGACCGCTGAAGTCGGCACCTGGTCCCCGCCCTGGTTCGAGAACATGAACAAAAAAGATCCGCAGATCTTCGGATACATTCTTCCTACCTGGGGACTGCATTATGTACTGAAACCCAATGCCAAAGATACTATGGGCGATTGGGGTCTTTGTAAGGGTCCCGGCTCCTATTTCTGGGGCGGTACCTGGATGGGTATCTACAAGAACTCAAAGAACAAGCAGATTGCTTGGGAGTTCATAAAGATGTTTACTCTTGATGAAGACACTCTTAAATGGTGGGCAAAATCAACCGGTGACTTTCTTGGAAACAAGAAGGTTGTGGATGAGATCAAAAATGATTTCGCCGATCCG
>Ga0315536_1001849_pt1 | contig 10423 bp, 8 predicted proteins | sample SalMarSW160230MG_FD_203093 | JGI IMG/M metagenome (GOLD analysis project Ga0315536, IMG submission 203093) | Salt marsh sediment microbial communities from the Plum Island Ecosystem LTER, Massachusetts, United States - Salt Marsh Sediment SW1602-30 ... | reverse complement strand
TTGGCAAATTATTAATCGCAAAAAAGAAAACAGCATGTACTGCAGAAAGCTGCACCGGAGGTGAAATTGCGCATATGATTACCAGTGTTCCAGGCAGCTCGGCTTATTATAATGGTTCCATCGTAGCATATGCAAATTGGGCTAAAACAGAATTACTCGATGTTCCTGAAGATCTGATTGAGCGGTATGGAGCTGTAAGCGAAGAAGCTGTAAAAGCGATGGCTATAGGGGCAAAAAACAGGTTAAAAACAGAATTTGCTGTTGCTACCTCCGGTATTGCAGGCCCTGATGGCGGAACGGAGGAAAAACCTGTTGGAACACTCTGGATAGCTGTTGCTTCAGAAAATGAGGTCATTGCTGGAAAGCGAGTATTCGGTAATGAGCGGATTAATAATATCAGGAGGTTTTCTCTTGCAGCCCTCAACCTTCTCAGGAAACAGATAATAAACTCATGATTTTCCAGTATACTTTTAAATGTTCAATACGTGAAGATATTGCATACAATTGTAATTCAACCAAATATGAAAATATTTAGCCCCCCTTTAGGGGAGATGGGGGGCTAAATGCAAAAAAATGGACCAATTATTTGTTTAATCAGATAAAAATCACGTATTTTGCGCTTCGTTTTAAAAAGACAAACGTTAGCTAAGAAATAAAACAAACACCAATGTCAAAGATTTGTCAGGTTACAGGTAAGAAGGCGATGGTCGGAAACAACGTTTCGCACTCAAAGAGAAGGACTAAAAGGAAGTTCCAGCCGAACCTCTTTGTAAAAAAATATTACCTTCCGGAGGAAGAAAGGTGGATCTCACTTAAAATTTCTGCGGCAGGTATCCGTCTCATCAGCAAAAAAGGACTCACAAGCGTCCTGAAGGAAGCAAAGGAAAAAGGTTACATTTTGAATTATTAAAAACAGGATAGAAGATGGCAAAAAAGGCAAAAGGTAACAGACAACAGGTAATCCTGGAATGTACCGAACATAAAGAGAGCGGTATGCCCGGAACATCAAGATATATAACTACAAAAAACAGGAAAAACACTCCTGACCGTCTTGAGAGGAAGAAATACAATCCTGTTCTTAAAAAATATACAATTCACAGAGAAATCAAGTAAATAGTAATACCATGGCAAAGAAAGTTGTTGCAACACTTAAGTCAGGAGCAGGCAAGGCATTTACTAAATGTATAAAGATGACCAGGTCTGATAAATCCGGAGCTTATATGTTTAAGGAGGAGATCGTTCATAATGATCATATTAAAGACTTCTTCTCAAAGAAGTAACTGTACTTATTACTAATAAGATATTCAGGGCTTTCTTCTTAGCAGAAGGAAGCTTTTTTTATATTTACTTTTCAAATTCATTTTTAGTTGATGGCTTTACTGGGATTTCTTGGAAAGGAAAAGAAAGAGAGCCTTGATAAAGGTCTCGAAAAAACTAAGGAAAGCGTGTTTCACAAGCTATCCAGGGCTGTTGTTGGAAAATCAAAAGTCGACGAGGAGGTTCTTGACAACCTTGAAGAAATACTTGTATCATCGGATGTTGGAGTAACAACAACGCTTAACATAATTGAACGGATAGAAGCAAGGGTTGTAAGGGATAAGTACTTAAATACCAGCGAACTGAACCAGATCCTTAAAGAGGAGATAATTGGTCTTCTTGAAAAAAACCAGACAGGCTCAGAGTCAGATTTTTCATCACCTCTAAAATACAAGCCTTTTGTTATTATGGTCGTCGGCGTCAATGGTGCCGGCAAAACAACTACCATTGCAAAGATGGCACATCAGTATAAGACTTCAGGTAAGAAAGTGCTTATTGGTGCAGCGGATACCTTTCGAGCCGCTGCAATTGACCAGCTTCAGATCTGGGCCGACAGGGCAGGGGTACCGGTAATCAAGCAGCAAATGGGTTCAGATCCAGCATCCGTAGCATATGATACTCTCAAATCCGCAGTTGCTTCTGATTTTGATGTTGTCATAATTGATACTGCCGGCCGGCTTCATAACAAGATAAACCTGATGACTGAATTGTCAAAGATTAAAAGGGTCATGGAAAAGGTTCTGCCTGAAGCTCCTCATGAAGTACTGCTGGTACTTGACGGATCAACAGGTCAGAATGCATTTGAACAGGCTAAGCAGTTCACAGCCGCAACAAGTGTTACTGCAATGGCAATTACCAAACTCGACGGTACAGCAAAGGGAGGAGTTGTGATAGGAATCTCGGACCAGTTTAAAATTCCGGTTAAATATATTGGAATAGGTGAAAAGCTCGATGACCTGCTTGTCTTTAACCGGTTCGACTTCGTGGATTCACTATTCAGCTCTAAATAGGGAATTACATGCTTCAATGAATTCCAAAAAAATAAATATAATCACCCTTGGATGCTCCAAAAATGTCGTTGATTCTGAAAAACTCCTGAAACAACTCGATGCGGGAGGCTATTCAGTAATTTATGATTCAGAGGATAATACTGCCGGAACTGTAATTATTAATACCTGCGGCTTCATTAATGAAGCAAAGGAGGAGAGTGTCGACACAATTCTCCGATATGTTAAAGCCCGGGAAGAAGGTCAAATACATAACCTTTATGTCATGGGCTGTCTTTCGGAGCGGTATATGGATGCGTTGAAAAATGAAATACCTGAGGTTAAGAGGTATTTCGGGGTAAACAACATGACTGATATCCTGAATGAACTGAATGTTAATATAAGGTATGACCTTTTGACAGACAGAACTCTTACTGGTCCGGGTCATTATGCATACCTTAAAATATCTGAGGGCTGCGATCGGACATGCGCTTTTTGTGCAATACCTGCTATAAGAGGAAAGTATATTTCGCGGCCTGTTGAAGAACTGACAGAGGAAGCAAACCACCTTGCCGCAAAAGGGGTTAAAGAGCTGATTCTTATTGCCCAGGATCTGAGTTATTATGGCCTTGATCTTTATAAAAAACAAAAGCTTCCTGAACTTATCACAGAGTTGTTAAAAATAGAGTCTCTCGAATGGATACGCATGCATTATCTTTATCCTGCTAATTTTCCGAAGGATCTTATCCCAATAATAAAAGCAAATCCCCGGATTTGTCGGTATATAGATATCCCGATTCAGCATATTACGGACAATATGCTTGGAATGATGAAAAGATCTCATGGACGAAAAGAAACGGAACATTTGCTTACAACTTTAAGAAATGAGATACCTGATGCAGTGATAAGAACCACGCTTATTGCAGGTCACCCGGGTGAAACGGAACAGGATTTTAATGAGCTCAGAGATTTTATTAAAACCTTCAGGTTTGACAGGCTCGGTGTTTTTGAGTATTCCCATGAGGAAGACACATATTCCTATGAAAATTATAAAGATGAGATCAGCGAAGAGGTCAGGAAGGCAAGAGTTGCTGAACTTATGGAAATACAACAGGCTATTTCTGAAGAATTGAACCACAAGTATATCGGGCAGGTGATGAAAGTCATTATCGACAGGAGGGAAGGGGAGTTTTTTATCGGAAGAACAGAATTTGACAGTCCTGAAGTTGATCAGGAGGTTCTTATCCCCGCTGAACACAAGCTCCTGACTGGCAATTTTTACCAGATCAGAATAACACAATCAACGGAGTTTGATTTGTACGGTGTACCGCAATTGTAGGGACGTTTCATATAATGAATGTAGGGACGTTGCATGCAACGCCCCTACAATTTATAAAATGAACCTTAGGTTACCTTTTTAGGGGCATATCCAGGCCATGAATAAATATCTTAATTTACCGATCCTATGTTACTGTCAGTTTTTTTCGGCAGTTCCGGCTTTTTTTTCTGAATTTTGATCTTTATTTCCGAATTCTCTGCATTAAATCCGACCTGGATGGTATCTCCTTCGTTTAGATTTGCTCTGATCAGAACTTCTGCCATAGGATCCTCAAGATATTTCTGGATTGCCCTCTTAAGTGGCCTTGCTCCGAAATTTGGGTCAAAGCCTCTTTCTGCAATATAATCCTTTGCTGTATTTGAGATCTTCACCTTGTATCCAAGTGCATTTACCCTTTCATAAAAGCCTTTCAGTTCTAGGTCGATGATCTTGCTGATGTCTTCTTTACTCAACGCGTTGAACATAATGACATCATCAATCCTGTTCAGAAATTCAGGGGCAAATGTTTTCTGAAGGGCTTTCTGGAGAATACTCTTGGTCTGTTCATCCCTGGTTGCTTTTTTTGTAGATGTATCGAATCCGACACCATGTCCAAATTCAGAAATCTGTCGCGTACCTATATTGGATGTCAGAATAACTATAGTATTCCTGAAATCAATTCGCCTTCCAAGACTGTCTGTCAGCTGGCCTTCATCCAGTACCTGCAACATAATGTGAAATACATCAGGATGAGCTTTTTCAATTTCATCCAGAAGAACTACACAGTATGGTTTCCTTCTTACTTTTTCAGTCAGCTGACCACCCTCTTCATAACCAATATACCCCGGAGGAGCCCCTACCAGCCGCGATACAGAGAATTTCTCCATATACTCGCTCATATCTATCCTTATAAGATTATCAGTTGTATCGAACAGGAATTTTGCCAGCACCTTGGCAAGTTGTGTTTTTCCTACACCTGTAGGACCAAGGAATATAAAAGTACCTATAGGTTTATTCGGATCTTTCAGACCGGCCCTGTTTCTCTGTATTGATTTCACAACTTTGAAAATTGCTTCATCCTGACCAATTACACTTCCTTTAAGCGCATCAGCCATCTTAAGAAGCTTGGTGCCTTCCGTCTGTGCAATCCTCTGAACAGGGACACCGGTCATCATCGCTACAACTTCAGCAACCTTCTCAGCATTAACAGTCTCACGATTAACAGCAAGCTCTTTTTCCCATTTTTTCTTCTCAACCTCAATAGCGTCAAGAAGATCTTTTTCCCTGTCCCTGAAACTTGCAGCTTTTTCAAAATTCTGGTTCTTAACAGCTGCCATTTTTTCTTTTTTGGTATCTTCCAGTTGTTTTTCAAGTGAAAGTATCTTTTCAGGAACAACTATATTTGAGATATGAACTCTTGAACCGGACTCATCCATAGCATCAATGGCCTTATCGGGAAGGTGACGATCGGAGATATAACGGTTAGTAAGCCGTACACAGGCTTCAATGGCATCATCTGTATAATTAACATTATGATGCTCCTCATATCTTTCCTTAATGTTGTGAAGGATGTTGATTGTCTCTTCAATTGAAGTAGGCTCAACAATCACCTTTTGGAATCTTCTTTCCAGCGCTCCGTCTTTCTCAATATGCTGGCGGTACTCATCGAGAGTTGTAGCACCGATACATTGTATTTCACCGCGGGCTAAAGCCGGCTTGAGCATGTTAGCAGCATCCAGGGAGCCCGTTGCCCCACCAGCACCTACAATGGTATGTATCTCATCAATGAACAATATTATATTATCATTTTTTGAGAGCTCGTTCAGTATTGCCTTCATCCTCTCTTCGAACTGCCCCCTGTATTTGGTACCGGCCACTATTGATGCAAGATCAAGTGCAACAACTCTTTTGTTAAAGAGGACCCTCGAAACATTCTTTTTGGCTATACGTAGAGCAAGTCCCTCAGCGATAGCTGATTTTCCCACACCAGGATCACCTATCAGGACAGGATTATTCTTTTTTCTTCTTGATAAGATCTGTGCTAACCTTTCTATCTCTCTTTCACGTCCCACAACCGGATCAAGTCTGCCTTCCTCGGCAGCCTTAGTCAGATCGATACCAAAATTATCAAGTACAGGTGTATCAGATGAAGATTTGGCAGAAGAAGCGGATGATGACTGTCCTTTTCCAGGACCACCGAAACTCTGGCTCTCTTCATCTTCATCCCTTGGATAATCAGCTTTTGAAGTTGGTGATTCTGCTTCTACCATTCTTCTCACCGACTGGTAATCCACATCCAGCTCTGAAAGAAACCTCGTTACCAGTGCATTTTCATCTTTAAGTATGGCAAGCAACAGATGTTCTGTATCTATAGTACTGCTTTTCAGCGACTTTGCTTCGAGATAAACAAGTTTAAGTATTCGTTCCGTGCTTCGAAGGAGGGGTATTACCTCATGATCAGCCACCGGAACAGGGCTTTCTACTTTTATGCTTTTTTCAAGAGAACCTTTAAGTACCAGAAGGTCAATTCCCTGGTTTATCAGTATCTCTATTGCAACACTTTCTCCGTCTCTGAGTATTCCAAGAAAAAGATGCTCGGGACTTATGTGACTGTTCCCAAGTCTTATAGCCTCTTCTTTTGAATATCCGAGAATATCTTTTACCCTTTGAGAAAATTGTGAATCCATATTTTGATATTTCAATTATCAGTTTAATATTCTTATAACGACATTCTGTCAGATAGTCTCCGACAAAAGTAAGCATAACTACAATTTCAAAGGTAAATTATGCATAATATCTATATGACAATTTTCATGCCCATTTATGAACAATGAATGTTAAAAATTCACTGTTCAGAAAAGTCAAAAATAGCCAAATAATGTCTATTTTCGTAATTCCAAACCTAAGAATATATGTTTGGTTGTATATACTTAATTATTAGTCTGTTATGTCAGAGAGAGAGAGAATAGTCCAGGTAAACATTGAGGAGGAGATGAAGTCTGCTTACATTGATTATTCAATGTCAGTCATTGTGTCACGTGCGTTACCTGATGTGAGAGATGGTCTGAAACCGGTCCATCGGAGGGTGCTTTTTGGAATGTCTGAGCTTGGAGTGCTTTCAAATAAAGCTTATAAAAAATCAGCCAGGATAGTGGGAGAGGTGCTTGGTAAATTTCATCCGCATGGCGACTCCTCGGTTTATGAAGCTATGGTAAGGATGGCACAGGAATGGTCGTTGAGATACCCGCTGGTTGACGGACAGGGTAACTTCGGATCAGTCGATGGAGATAGCCCTGCCGCCATGCGATATACCGAAGCAAGGCTTAAAAAGATAGCCGAGGAAACACTGGCGGATATTGATAAGGATACTGTTGATTTTCAGCCCAACTTTGATGATTCATTAACTGAACCTTCAGTTTTGCCAACACGTATCCCAAACCTTCTTGTTAACGGTGCTTCAGGTATTGCAGTGGGAATGGCAACCAATATGCCACCGCATAATCTTACAGAAATTATTGATGCAACAATTGCTTACATTGATAACAACGACATCACCACTGACGATATTTTGCAATATGTAAAAGGCCCTGATTTCCCGACAGGGGGTATCATCTACGGCGGACAGGGTATCAGGGATGCCTGTGAAACAGGGAGAGGCCGTATAGTGGTAAGAGCAAAGACAGAAATAGAGCTTACCCATTCAGGAAGAGAATGCATTATTGTGAATGAAATTCCCTATATGGTCAATAAGGCCGAAATGATCCGCAAAATTGCTGATCTCATAAATGAGAAAAAACTTGAGGGGATATCTTATATCAATGATGAGTCGGACCGTAACGGAATGCGGATTGTCATAATACTTAAAAAGGATGCAAGCGCAAATGTAGTTCTCAATAACCTGTACAAGTTTTCATCGCTTCAAACCTCTTTCAGCGTCAATAATATTGCCCTGGTAAAAGGACGTCCTAAAACACTAAATACCAAGGATTTAATACATTATTTTGTAAATCACCGCCACGAAATTGTCCTGCGACGGACAAAATATGATCTTGATCAGGCTGAAAAAAGGGCTCATATACTTGAAGGTCTGATCATTGCAAGTGACAATATAGATGAGGTAATCGCAATAATCAAAGCATCCCAGACTCCTGATATGGCAAGAGAAAAACTAATGGAACGGTTCGGGTTGTCAGATATCCAGTCCAGGGCAATTGTTGAAATGCGATTACGTCAGCTGACAGGTCTTGAACAGGAAAAGCTCAGATCTGAATACAAGGAAGTTATGGAGCTCATCGATTACCTTAAAAGTGTTCTTGCCAGCATTGATCTCCAGATGAAAATAATAAAGGAGGAACTTCTTGAAATAAAAGAAAAATATGGCGATAAGAGGCGAACAGAGATAGTGCCGAATGCTGAAGAATTTAATCCCGAAGATTTTTATGCAGATGATGAAATGGTTATTACCATTTCTCATATGGGCTACATAAAGAGAACTCCACTGACTGAATTTCGCAGGCAAAACAGGGGAGGAACAGGAGCCAAAGGAGGTGCAACAAGAGATGAGGATTTTATTGAACATCTTTATATTGCAACTATGCATAATACAATGCTCTTTTTCACAAGGAATGGAAAATGTTACTGGCTTAAGGTTTATGCCATTCCTGAAGGATCGAGGACCTCAAAGGGTAGGGCAATGCAGAACCTGATAAATATTGAGCCTGATGATAATGTAAGAGCCTTTATTAATGTCAGAAACCTGAATGATTCTGATTATATTAATAATAACTTCATTGTTCTCTGCACTACAAAGGGAATCATTAAAAAAACCTCACTGGAGGCTTATTCAAGACCACGAACAAATGGTGTAAATGCCATAACCGTGAGGGAAGGAGATGAACTTCTTGAAGCGAGGATGACAAACGGGCAACATCATATCATGCTGGCTATCAAATCAGGCCGTGCAATACGTTTTCCAGAGGCATCAGTGAGACCAATGGGAAGGACTGCTTCCGGTGTGCGAGGGATCAGACTTGCAAATGAAAAAAGCGATTTTGTTATAGGTATGATAACTATTGAGAACAAAGAGAAAGATATATTGGTAGTGTCAGAAAAAGGCTATGGCAAGAGGTCGGATATAGATGGTTACAGGATCACTAACAGGGGAGGTAAGGGGGTAAAAACAATTAATATAACCGAAAAAACAGGTTCGCTTATTGCCCTGAAAGATGTGACAGATAATCATGACCTTATGATTATTACCCAATTTGGCAATATTCTCAGAAGTCCTGTATCAAAATTAAGGGTTATGGGAAGAGCAACTCAGGGTGTAAGACTGATAAATCTGAGGGAAAATGATATAATTGCCTCAGTTGCCTGTGTACTTGTAAATGAAGAAGATGCGGAAGATGAAAAAGACTATTCCGAAGAAAGTAACAAAATTAACGAGGAAAATGGCAAAGAATTTGATGATTAATAAGTAATATTATAAATTTGGGAAATTTTTTAAGGACAATTTAATAAAATTATAATCATGAAAAAGTTTTTTCTGCTGATTGCAGCTATAAGTATTTCATTAGGAGCGATGTCCCAGAAGGGCAAAGTTACCAGTGCTCTGAGTTATATCGATCAGGGTAGTCTGGATAAAGCAAAAGAAGCATTAGACCAGGCTTTGACTAACGATAAATCAAAAGACTGGGATAATACCTATTTTGCATTGGGTAAACTTTGCCAGGCTGTGTACACCACAGATAATCCACAATTTAAAGACTATTACAAAGATCCGCTTGCTGATGCCTATGCAGCTTATCAAAAAGCTCTGGAGCTTGATTCTAAGGGTTCAATGAAGAAGAGAATGATTACCAGTATGGTCTATAACTCTCTGGCTGTTAATTTATATAACCAGGGAAGCAAGAGATTTGAAGAGAAGGATTATGAAGGAGCCCTGGAATCATTTGAAACTCAGATCAAAATTACAGAAAGTGATCTGTATGCCGGGGCTGTTGATACAGGAATGTATTATAATGCTGGTTTGGCTGCAACAAATGCCGGAAAGCAGGATGAAGCGATCGGATATTTTGAAAAATGTGCTGAAATGAAATATATGGGAATTACTCCGTATTTTCAAATCTATTCAGCCTATATGCTTAAAGGGGATACCGTTAAAGCTGAGTCAACCCTTACAGGATTGAAAGAAAAATTTCCTGATAATAAGGATGTTACATTACAGTTAATTGATCTTTATATTAAAAGCGGAAAGAACGAGGAGGCTCTTAAATACATTAGCACGGCCAAGGAGAGTGACCCGAACAATTACAGTCTTTTCTTCGCTGCCGGGATTATTTATCTTAATGAAAAGAAATACGATGATGCCATTACTGAGCTTACTAAATCGATTGAACTTAAAGGCGATCTTTATGATACCCAGTATGGTTTAGGAGCAGCCTATATTAATAAAGCGTCCGATATGTTCGTCAAAGCAAATGATATTATGGATGTCAAAAAATATACCGATGCCATTGATGAAGCTAACGCTGTTTATGCAAAAGCGCTTCCTTACATGGAAAAAGCACTGGAGCTTAAACCGGATGATACTTATGCAATGTCAAGTCTGAAAGAATTATATTACAGGATGAAAATGACTGACAAGTATAATGCTATAAAAGCTAAACTTGACTCTCTTAACAACAAATAGTAATATCAACTGATAATTTATGAAAGGGGATGCCAAGTGCATCCCTTTTTTTTTCTCTTTTTTGATAGGCGAGAAGCTATTGGATTATTAACTATAGAATTGAACATTAAT
>Ga0315536_1001848_pt1 | contig 10425 bp, 8 predicted proteins | sample SalMarSW160230MG_FD_203093 | JGI IMG/M metagenome (GOLD analysis project Ga0315536, IMG submission 203093) | Salt marsh sediment microbial communities from the Plum Island Ecosystem LTER, Massachusetts, United States - Salt Marsh Sediment SW1602-30 ... | reverse complement strand
ATCCGATCTCCGGCGCAACTTCGCGCACTCGATCCAACAGCGGCCTGCTGAACGACGAGACGAGCACCGTCCCGGCTAACCCGTGGGAAATCACCATCCCGGCAACAAGCTCAGCCAGGCGGGCACCTACCGCACAGGGCTTCAACTCGACGTTCAGCAGAAGGCGATCCCCAAACGCCTCGAAGACTTCGCGCAAGGTGGGGATTCGAGTCCCGGCATACTGCGGCCCGAAGGATACGCCTGCGTCAAGCTCCTTGAGCCGGGCCAACAACAGATCGGCGACATAACCGGAGCCATCGGTCAGGTGGTCGACCCGCTCATCGTGAATCACAACCGGCACCGAATCGGCGGAGAGCCTGACATCCAACTCTACCCCATCAGCACCCAGATCCGCGGCAAGCTGAAACGCAGACAGCGTGTTCTCCGGTGCCTGGCTCCTCACACCACGATGGGCAAAATTTAGGGTACGGCCTCGATAGGAATCAATGGGGGCCAACATCCGTCCGCTCACTGCACACAGACATCGGCCCCACCCTGAAGTGACACAACCTATGGGCTACAACTCGACAAAATAGGCCTCACAGGCCCGGTCGAGCAGGTCCCGATTCATCTCGAACGGCACCCCCAGGTAGCCCGAAATGTCCTTCATCTGGTCGATCAAGTCACGCGGGTGAACCGCCCGCAGCGACCGGTCGAGCTTGATGTACCACTCCTGGATCAGATAGGCCAGCATCTTGTCGTCGTAGGGGAGGCCGCGCGCCCTGGCAACGCGCATGAAGATATCGCGAAACTCCTCATAAGTCGGGTCGACGATGTCGATCTTGTGCCTGATGCGGCGCAGGAACGCCTCGTCAACCAGGTCTCTTGGCTCCAGGTTGGTCGAGAAGACGATCAGCACGTCGAAAGGCACTTCCAGCTTGCGCCCGGTGTGGAGGGTCAGGAAGTCGGCGCGCTTCTCAAGCGGCACGATCCAGCGGTTCAGCAGGTCACGCGGGCGAACCTGCTGGCGGCCAAAGTCGTCGATCAGGAACATGCCGCCGTTCGCCTTGACCTGGAAAGGTGCCTCGTAGAACTTGTTGGTCGGGTCGTACACCAGGTCCAGACTTTCGAGGGTCAGCTCGCCACCGACCATGATGACCGGACGCCTGATCCGCACCCAGCGGGGGTCTGACTTGATCCGCCCTGTCCCGCCGGTCGCAGTAGGAGAATTGGTGTCGATGACTTCGTGGTTGACACTGTCAAAAACGTTCACGATCTGGCCGTCGATGTCGATCGCGTAAGGGATGTATATCCCCTGGCCCAGCACCACGCGCCCGACAGCCTCAGAGATCGTCGTTTTACCATTACCTGGCGGGCCATAGAGAAAGATGGAACGCCCCGAATTCACGGCAGGGCCGACCATGTCAAGGATTCGCTGCGAGACGACCAGGTGGCTGAGCGCCTGCTCCATGATGTCTTTTGATACCAGTATCTTGCGGTGCTGCTCGATGATTGCCTTGGTGTACCGGTGAATCGGCACAGGAGCCGGGCCTGCGTATTGAGACCGCTCAAGCGCCTCACGCGCCCGGCTGATCCCCAGACTGGTGATGACGTACTGGTACGCTCCCTCGCCGAAGCCGCTGCTGCTGCCGGTTACCTCGACAGTCCGCTCGTGCTTCAGGTACTCCATCAACTGATCGACTACGCCGTTGAAGGGGAGGCGGACGATCTCGGCAACGCGATAGCCCGTCATGTTCCCGCTGAAATAAAGGACTTTGAGGATCAATTCAGCGACGCTCAAGGCGCTCAGCCCGGTGTCTTCGATGCTGGTAATGGGCGGGGGCATCCACTTTTCCCCGACGCCGATCCCGTAACGCTCTCCTGGCTCCGACTTTGTTGGCTCGGGCCTCACTTCCTGCCCGCCCTGGCGTCTGGCGGACTGTTCCTGGGCGATCTGGGCTGCGAGTGGCTTAATATTACTCATCTTGAGATTTCCTTTACGCGCTACCTGACACGAGACTTGTTCACCTGAGGTGGCAATCAGTGACCTGACATGTAATCGTCTTATATTGGAGATGATCCCTCAGCACTTCAGGCGATTATATCATTCGCATGTTTTATGGGACAAGCCTCTTGCGGGCTTGTACGCGGATTGTGATTCGGATGTAAGGATGGTTGCGGGTGCAAGGCTGTATCCCCAAACCAGGTTAGAAACAGGTAAGACCTGCTCTACGCGGTACAATATGTATAGATCCCGTAGGTTATGCAGGGGAGATCCTGCCTATAATGGAGTAGAATCTCTGGATGTTGAACTATCCTCATGAGGAGGACTCCGTGATCAACCGCATCCACTGGCTGGGCCACGCCAGTTTTCGGATCAATGGCCCCCCCCACGACGACGGCACCGTGGTGTATATCGATCCGTGGCGACTGCCACCCGATTCGCCCCCGGCGGACCTGATCCTGGTCAGCCACGACTATCACGACCACTGCTCGATACACGACATCGACCTGATCAGCGACAACGATACCGTCATCATCGCTAACCGACGGGCGGCCACTCAGATCGGCCCTATGGCGCAGCCTATCGAGCCATGGCGCGGGGGCATCACGGTCAAGGATGTGTTCATCAGGGCTGTGCCAGCCTACACGCTCAACAAGGCATATCACGCCAGGGAGTTCGGCGGGCTTGGGTTCTTGATCTCGATGATGAAATACGACATCTACTTCGCAGGCGACACCGACCTGATCCCGGAGATGGAGAAAATTGGGTGTGACATCGCGCTGCTGCCGGTCGGCGGCGCTTTCACGATGAACAGCGACGAAGCCGCCGAAGCGGTGAGATGCATGAGACCGAGATACGCGATCCCCATGCACTACGGGATTGAGATTCCCGGCAGCAAGGACGACGGGAGGCGATTCTGCCAACTGGTCAACGGGGGAACCGAAGCGGTCGAGCTACCAATCGAGAACCAGAAATTGCAGATTTGACCGACGTTACAAAAAGATAACAAATAAAAGGGCTGGCTAAGCAGGGCGCTTAACCAGCCTCATTTTGTTCCGGTGATACGTAATCAGGCGACCTTTTCCCCATCAGACCAGGTCAGCGGCGTCTCGTTTTCTGACATGATCAGAGGGCGGTTGTCGCCAACCAGGGCCTCGGCGTTGATGACCACTTTGCGGATGTCATCCCGCGAGGGGATCTCAAACATCACGTCAAGAAGCTGGCGCTCAATGATCGAGCGCAGGCCACGGGCACCGGTGTCGCGCTCAATCGCCAACTCGGCGGCCATCTGGAGCGCCTCGTCGGTGAACACCAGCTCGACATCGTCGAGGGCAAACATCGCCTTGTACTGGCGCACCAGGGCATTCTTAGGCTCGGTGAGGATCCTGACCAGCGCCTGCTGATCCAGCGGATCGACGCTGACGACGACCGGCAGCCTGCCCACCAGCTCCGGGATGATGCCGAAGTGGATCAAATCCTCGGTGGTCGCCTGGCGAAGCAACTCGACCTCACGCTCCTCCCGATCTTTATCTTTGGCGGCTGGCTGGAAGCCGATCTTGCCCTTGATCCCAACGCGCTTTGCGATGATCTCCTCGATGCCGGTGAACGTGCCTCCCACAATGAACAGGATGTTGTGGGTGTTGAGCTGGATGAACTCCTGGTGGGGGTGTTTACGCCCACCGGTCGGCGGCACGTTGGCAATAGTGCCTTCGATGATCTTCAGCAGGGCCTGCTGCACGCCTTCGCCGCTCACGTCGCGGGTGATCGACGGGTTGTCGCCGCTCTTGCGAGCGATCTTGTCCACCTCGTCGATGTAGATAATTCCCCGCTCCGCCTGCTTCAGGTCAAAGTCGGCAGCCTGGATGAGGCGCAGCAAGATGTTCTCGACATCTTCGCCCACATATCCAGCCTCCGTCAGGGCGGTGGCATCGGTAATGCAGAAGGGCACGTCGAGAATCCCGGCGAGCGTCTGGGCCAGCAGAGTCTTCCCTACCCCGGTTGGGCCAAGGAGGAGAATGTTGCTCTTGTCGATCTCGACGTTCTCGATCTGCCCACCCGCCTGCACGCGCTTATAGTGGTTGTACACGGCCACAGACAGGACGCGCTTCGCCCGGTCCTGCCCGACGACATACTCGTCCAGGTGTTTGTTGATCTCCTGAGGGGAAGGAATCGCATAAGGCAGGACTTCATCCTGCGGACGATAGGGCAACCGGTCTTCTTCTAGAATTTCGCGACAGAGGTCAACGCATTCATCACAGATGAAAACGCCCTCTGGGCCCGATACAAGCCGCTTGACCTCACCCTGAGGTCTGCGGCAAAACGAACAACTCTGAGGGTTTCCGTGCTCGTTATTCATAATCAGCCCTCTGCCTTTTCAGGCGGCTCAAGCACTCCGTCTATTAACCCATATTCTACAGCGTCTTCAGCCGTCATGTAAATATCCCGGTCGGTGTCGTCCGCGATGCGCTCCACAGTCTGGTGGGTATGATGCGAAAGAATCTCGTTCAACTTCTGCCTCAAGCGCAGTATCTCCTTGGCCTGAATCTCGATATCCGTGGCCTGCCCCTGAGCGCCACCAAGCGGCTGGTGCAGGTGGACGGTGGCATTCGGCAGGGCATATCGACGGCCCGCCGTTCCGGCGGCCAGCAACACAGTTCCAAAGCTCGCCGTCACGCCCACCGCCACCGTGCTCACCGGGGCACTGATCTGCTGCATCGTGTCATAGATAGCCAGCCCGGCGTAGATTTGCCCGCCGGGGGAGTTGACAAACATCTGGATTTCTTTCTCAGGGTCCTCCCGATTCAGAAACAATAACTGGGCAACCACAACGTTACTGACCTGGTCGTTGATGGGAGTGCCGACAAAGACGATACGTTCCTTGAGCAACAACGAATAGATGTCGTAGGCACGCTCTCCACGTCCGGTGCTCTCAACTACCATCGGTATTAGATTGCCAGGAACCACAAACGCCATGGTGGCCTATCTCCTTGTGTCGAAACACTAATAATATAATAGTCCAATTCGCCGCGTGCCGCTTGGGGGAGACATGGAATGGGTCTCGTGGAGAACTTTACGCCTCTTCTGCCCCAGTGGATTCTTCCACTTCTTCCACTTCTTCCGCTACTTCCGGTTCTTCCTCTTCTGCCTCTGAGCTATCGCTATCCTCTGAGTCTTCCTGAGGCTCCGCCGGTTCGTCGTCTGCCTCGTCAGTAAGCTCAGGGGCCTCGCCTTTGGCGATCTGGATCAGCCGCTCGACGGCCTTCTCGGTGAGAATCTGATCGGCGATGCGCTCCCGCGTCTCAGGCGAGTTGACGAATTGCTGCAACATCGGCCCCTGGCTGCCAAGGGAAAGCAGCAGCGTTTGCTTTTGATCCTCGATCTCTTCCTCTTCGGCTTCCAGCTTTTCGGCACTAACAAGCTCGGTCAGAATCAGCCCACGCTGTAAATATGCTCGCGCGTCATCCTCGTAGGCCTCCCGCAGGTCCTCTTCGCTCATATCGTTGATCTGGAGATAGGTCTCCCTATCAAGACCCTGCCTCTTGAGCTGGTCGTCGAACTCCCGGAGACGCCTATCGATCTCGTTCTCCAGCATGACAGGCGGGAAAGACACCTCGACAACCGATTCTATGAGGTGATCAAACACCTTATCGAGATACCGCTCGCGGGCCATGCGCCTGTTCAAATCTTCAAGCTGATCACGAAGCCCGGCCCGTAAATCCGCCACGTTTTCATATTCACCTACATCCTGCGCAAATTCGTCGTCAAGCTCAGGCAGGTCCTGCAAATAGACGGTGTGGCAAACCACCTCAAAGTGAATGGTCTTGCCACGCAACTCGTCCAACAGATCCTCATCGTCATCGGGAAGGGTGATCTCGAACTCGCGCTCCTCTTCTGCGCTCATCCCGACCACCTGCTGGGGGAAACCCGCCACAGGATAGGTGGCGTCCTCGGCGATCAATACTTTGGCTCCCTTACGGCTGATAAAAGGCTGTGTTTCTTCGTCGCCCTGCTCATCGCCGGGAATGGTGCCCAGAATGTCCAGCAAGGCAACGTCGCCAAGCTCGACGGCGCGCTCGACCGGCTCCAGGGTTGCCTGCTCTCTGCGCAGAGTCTGCAACGCCCCCTCCACGTCATCGTCGGTGATTTCATCCTGCTCATAGGGAAGCCTGACTTCCCGATAGTCACCCAGCGCGACCGTGGGCACGAGGGGTACTGTGAAGGTCAATTCGAACGGGTCAAGCGTGAAGTTGTCAAGTGAAGCCGCCGCAAAAGGCTCCAGGTCGGATTCGTCGAGTGCTTCCGTGTAAATCTCCTGACCTAACGGCTCCAGAGCCTCGTCATAAATCATCTGTTCGCCAACCACGCGCGCGATGACGTGATAAGGCGCTTTCCCCTTGCGAAAACCAGGGATATTCACCTGCTTCGAAATCCGCCTGGCGGCAGTCCGCAGCGCCTTCTGCACCCGATCGGGATCAACCTGCACCACGAGCCGGGCCTGACGGTTCTCCAAGTATTCTATTTCAACGTTGGGCACTGTGTTTTCCTCAGTTATAGGATCAACAATCAGGTTGATTTCAGGACTCTCATCACCACGCACGCCTTGCCACCTGCTCGAACCTCGCCCCTGGCAGCCCGGCAGACAAATCCAGGCAAGGGAAATCCATTGCCAACTGAGAGCACCGTATGATCAATCAAACCTTACCGTTATTGAAGCTACATTATATCTTGGGAAGCGGCTATGATGCCATATAGTGAGTGTCAACTGTGTGCATATCACGTTTGGGGCGCTCTTGTTGGCCCTCACCCAAAATCCCTCTTCCTCAGGGCGAGGGACTTTGCCCATTTAATCTGCGACGCAAGGTCAGGGATGACGACCAATATTGTTCGTCTTGAACAGATTATCACGTGCTCTATCCCAAACAGAACCGCTCAGGTGAGGAACTCCCTGAGCGGCTTCAGGATGGGGAAGGCGGGACTCGAACCCGCACGCCTTTCGGCACATGATCCTAAGTCATGCTCGTCTGCCAGTTCCGACACTCCCCCGCGACCGGCTGCGATTATAACCGCCCGAACTTTCCGATGCAATTCACAGCAGGGTGAGGAATATACGCGCCAGCTTGCAGCCGGGCGGTGGGCCAAACCCGAATCAACTACTCGAAACGGGCCGTATCCCCTTGTAGATCCGCCTGCCTGACAGCGCGCGAAGGATCATATCGGCGGGCCGCCCGATTCGATCTGCAAGCTGAACCGGCGTCAGCGGGCGATTGTTGGTGGCAAGGAGCGCTCGAAAGACAGCGTCAATCAACGAGGTGCGCTCGGTGATGAACTCGGACTGCTGGCTACAACTGCTCAGAAAAATATAGGCCAGCCGGTCAACCACACTGACCTCCCCGGTCTCAGGGTCAACCCAGTCTACCGTTTCATCCGACTCGATATCATCCTCGGCCAACTTGCCATGTTCCTCGCACAACTGCTGCATCTGAACCCGCAAATCACGCTCAGACTGCTCCCACCAGGCGGGATCGATCTGGAACTGCGTATCCAGCGTTGGCTTAATATACGTTGTTGAAGGGGCTTCCGGTCTCGACACGGGTTTATTTCCTTATTCAGGCTCGCTCAGCTACCAGTATTTGTGGTGTTTAATCGCCAATACAGCCCACCCACGTGTTCAAACTGGGGAAGGGAAACCAGCCGCGCAAAGATCGGGCCGGGTGGACAGCGTCGAACCAGGTTGACGGTGCTGTACAGAGTCTTGGCATGAACGTTTCCCTGTGGATTCAGCGCAGACAGCTCTACACAGATGTCTTCCATCAACGTCTCAAGCGGCGTATTTCTATCCGATACCTGCTTCCACAATCGATCGATGTCCTCATCGTCGCTGGTTTTGACGATCATCAGGTCGTCATACTCAAAACCGATCGGGTACTGCTGGTTCTCAAAGCGCAAGCGTTTCTGGTCCACAATCGCGGTGAGCACCCATTCTTTACGCGGTTTGCGGCGCGCGTAATCGATCTCGACCACACCGGGACGCCCGGTGCTCCTGATGGTCAAATAACAGCCTGTGAGCAGCTCCTGCTGATCAAACCACTTCCCCAAACCGTAGACATATCGATCGAGCCGCACCACCCAGGCCGGAAGCTCCTCGCCCGTATCCGGGTCGAGCAGCGTGAAACGGATACGGGGCGCTTCGTAGGCAGTCGGGAACATCATCTTGAGCTGGGAGGAGAGCGGCAGCGTGCCCGCGCGGAGGTGGTTGTAGGTGAGCAGTATCGTCACTTCATCTGGCCGGTATCCCTTTTCCACCGGCAAGTCTGAGTGCTCGTCACCAATCTCGACCACCAGGTCACGCAGCTCCGGCGTCAGGAGATCGCTCTGATCCGCCTCTGTCGGCTGGTACTGAAGGCGGGGCGGTGTCCGCTGGACGTTGTCCGGCTCCAGTCGTTTGAGAAACCAGGCGACCTGCCCGGTAGAGCCGACCTCATCAAACCGATCGTCCTGCTGCAACCCGTAGTTCAACGAGAACTCGGCCAACCGCTCATTTGTGCTTTCCAGAATACTCGCCATTTCGAGTATCTCCGGGGTGGACATCGGACCACCGCCCTGGATATCCAGCACCGCCTCGGCCAGATTGAGATGGCCTGGGTTGACATCGGCCAGCAAGGAGCGTGGGAACCAGCGTCCGGCCAGGCGCACCAGATCGTCATGCTTCGCCAGATGCTCCTGCAATGCCTCCGCCACAAAGCCGCCGTATTCGATAAATATCTCTTCAGGGGATAGTTTGGCTCGCTCGTCCTCAGAGGAGTCTGGATCACCAGACTCATTGAGCGCGTGCTCGACCTTCAGATCACAGGCAAACTCGCGGAGCTGTTCGCCGGGCAACTTGACCTTCAGGACAGTAAAGTCACCATAATCGGGGTTGCGCCCAGGGCGAGAATCAACCACCTCGCCGGTGATGTAATCAAGCGCGGAGAAGGTGATCTTGTCGCCTACCTCATAACTATCTTGAGGTTGATACAGCTCACCTTTCCCCCTGCGAGCGGGGGGTTGGCTGGCTTCCTGCTGAATACGATGCCTGACCAACACCAACGCCATTTCATCGGCGGATAAGGGAGTCTCCAGTTCCAATAAAACATTATATAAGTGATCGATGTCTGACTGGTCGATCTGGAACTCTTGAACCCAGTAATCTCCTGTCTGGGTTGAGTGTGGCATGTCTTGAGATGGCCTCCCTAATGGAGTTGTATCTGGGGATTGTATACAGTCACGGTGAGGCTGTGCATCACGACCGAAATTATACCGTCTGCCCAAGGGTATCGCAATGATGCTGTTTGCACAGCAGCCGAAGCCCGCCAGCACACCGTTACTAACCGCTCACAGCACCGTCGGGGAGTTGTATGGAAACGGTGGATTCCGGCAGTTGTCACCTCTTTACCCAACAAGTTATACTCACTCAGCAAAATTTTATCCCTGGTACAGTGCCATGTGTATGCCATCAATGGGATCCAAGCGTACAGGTAGTTGCCAAGCGGTTTGTTATGGCTCAGTTCAGACGGGACAAAGGCTTACCACAAATCCGACGGGATTTACCCCGCCGGAACGCTTCTCCTATTCCCACCGGTAGAGGGCACAACCGGCTCCCCCAACTCTCAAGCTACCAATCACGGAGACGCGGAACACCTCGCTGGGTGATGCCCGTGCTGGCGATTGCACTGGGCCTGTTCGTCTTGATTCTGACGGCGAGCTGGTGGCTCCCTCTCATATCCGTGATCATCCCCGACCGGTACGTGATGGCCTACGCACCTGACAACATCCAGAAGCTGGTCTTCGAGATCGATCCATCGGAAGAAATCCCCACACCGGCAGTGGCAAACCCGAACGCCGCCTCCGAGCTTTTCAGCCGCCTGGCCGTCACCAGCACCCCTACCCCGCAGCCCGCGCTGGCGGCGTCGAACTCAGACTCCGAACCGGGCTACCTTCAGCCCACACCGGTCGCCGTCGCGCCCACTCCCACACTCACGCCGGTCTTCTCCTATTCAGTCGACCCCCGCGCAGAGGACAGCGAGAACAGCGCCGACCTGAGCCAGGCCAGCCACCTGCTGACCGGGTTCACCTGGGAGCAGCAGGGCTACAACAACTGCGGCCCGGCGTCCATTAAAGTCCTGATGAGCTATTGGGGCGTGGATTTCGAGGAGGATGAGGCCGCCGACTTCCTCAAGCCAAACCCGGAAGACCCTAACGTCAGGCCGGACGAGCTTGGGGCATACGTCGAGCAGTATGGATACCAGGTGTTGATCCGGGTGGGCGGCAACATCGAGCTGCTGAAACAGCTCATCCTGGCGGGCTACCCGGTGCTGATCGAAACAGGCTATAACCCGGAGCCTACGACGATCGGCTGGACGTCCCACTACCTGACCCTGGCCGGATACTCGGACGTGGACCAG
>Ga0315536_1001847_pt1 | contig 10425 bp, 7 predicted proteins | sample SalMarSW160230MG_FD_203093 | JGI IMG/M metagenome (GOLD analysis project Ga0315536, IMG submission 203093) | Salt marsh sediment microbial communities from the Plum Island Ecosystem LTER, Massachusetts, United States - Salt Marsh Sediment SW1602-30 ... | reverse complement strand
CCTCGCATCCTTGATGCTGATATGAGTCGTAATCCCGGCCTTATTTAGGGTAGGTCCAATGACCCCCCTGTTCAAAGTATGCCTGTGGATAAAACGACCTTCTTTATTCAAGAACACGAAATTTTCACCGTTTCCCTTCCAAGTCCTCTTACGTTGGTCACGCAGTGCCTCGATGACGATTTTTGGGAGTTTAACGTCCCGTATGGAACTTTCCGTCTTTGGTTCCTTGTAGATGGCTTTGCCGTTCACGAAAACGATGGTTTTGCGTATTCGGACGATTCCTTGAACCAGATCAACGCGCTTCCATTTCAATCCGGCCGCCTCGGCAATTCTAACACCTGTCAAGAACAGCAGTAAAAAAAGGGGCTTCCAGAAGTCGTCCAGACAATTCAGGAATGTTTTGACCTCGGAAAGGTTCAATGCCTTTGGCTTTCTTCCTTTTGTCCTTTTTATCTCGGCAACGTCATCAAAAGGATTCGCCTGGATAATGCGGTGCGTTTTGGCAAATCTTATAACCATACGGAAAGGGGTCAGGATATTGTGCTTGGTTTTGCTTCCACACTTCAACTCGCTGACAAAGTCTTCAATGTCCAAACCGGTGATTGAATGAATCGGAACATTTCCGAATCTTGGCAAAACGTGTGAGTTCATGACCTTTTGATAGTTCATGAAGGTTGTTTCTGCCACGTTGGGTTTCGCTATTTTGGCCCATTTTTGAGCCACTTCTCCAAATACCACGGATTCAGAAACATCCTCAGACTCAGACTTTGGGATACATCCATGGATTTCGATGTCTCTAAGGTAAGAATCACGTTTACGCCTTGCTTCAACCACGGACTTGGTTTCCAGTGAGAATTTGTAGGAGGGCTTGCCGGCACCCCTGACCTTTTTCTGAAAATACCATACCCCGCTTGCTCTATCCTGATACAAATGGTGATTCAGCTTCTTCGCCATGATCATATCCTCCACTCTTTGACAGTGGCTGATACATCAGGCTTTTTCCTCTTGATTTCAGAACGTTTGATCGCTTTAGGCACCACCTCCCTGGCTGGCGTTGTAAACTGCCTTTCAACTTCCAAGATGCCTTGGAGGGGATAGAATATACGGGAGGACCCCGGGAATTGCAAGTATGGGATATGCCCTCTGTCACGCCAGTTCTTGACACTGCTCGGGCTAATCCTCCAGCGCTCGGCCAGTTCCCTTTGCGTCAAATATTCCTTTTGTTCAATCGAGTCAGCTATTTCTATGGTCTCCTGAAAGATAAAGAGGCTGATACCTGATGAACATGGCTTTGCTCAGGCTTTCTTGCGATCTTACCGATTTGCTCCGGGTTTTTGGGTGTCCGAAAACGGAACTCGTTTCCTTTTCGGACACCCAAAACGCACGTTTGTTTCCGCAGGCCTGTAACCGCCCTGGCAAACGTGCCTCTATTGTTATAATAGGCACCAGGCCAAATCGTTGGTCCCCAGCTCCGAATGAAATGAGGTAAACCATGAATCATTTCATTATTCTCGCTACTTACGCCTCCAGCATACGCCTGTGTGTCGTTGTCCTGAAACTGTGGTTCTGTTTTCGGGGTGGTCCAAAACGGCACTTGTTCCATTTCGGACCACCCCCTTCTTCCTATTTTTTTAGGTGGCCCAAAACGGCACAGTTCCGTTTTGGGCCACTTGTGGGATGGTATCTTCAATGCCGTTTGGAGGGAATGACGTCCAGGTCACTTGAGGGAAGGCAACCATCACCTGAAGCGATGATAGCACAAGGTGAGATCCCGGCGGTTTTGGAGGAGGACTATCGCCATGAGCCGGGCTTGTTTGACTAGTAAAACATCTCTTTTCGAAATTCGTCGAAGCTTTCTTCAATATGGTCTCGCAATGCCTGCAACCTGTCATAGTCCCGGTGTTCTATTTGCTGCTGCACGTCAAACAGGGACATATCGATCTCAGCTTCAATCGCTTTTCGAATCATCTTTTCCAGTTGCGCCGGATGCAGGGCATCAAGCTCGACCGCGATCCTGCCGTAGCGCTCCACGTACCTTTTGTAACGGGGGTCCGATATCTTGGCTGCCGTGGGATCAAAAGGAAGATTATAGATTTCGATATGTTCCGGATTGAGCGCGATCCGCTTGAATTCAACACCCCATAGCCCGAGTTCGTTTTCCAGGGTCTCGATGGTGGCCTCCAGCATTTGAACGCCTGAAGGGTCAAGGTCGCCGAAGTACAATACCACCGGCTGCTGGCTTTTCATTATGGCCTTTTGCGCACGGTTATAAAAATCCGCGATAAACGTCACACTGCTGTACCCACGGCAGACCACTGCCCTGATACAGTAGGGCCAGACCACTTCGCTGAAGATCCGAAACAAGGCATCCTTTTCCGTCCATACCTCGATATGTTTGTCCTGGCCTTGAATAAGGCACCTGGCATAGCCGCGGAGAAAACCATCCATTTCAGATCGGACAAAATCCTCGACCTTCTCATAGCCTCTTTTGGCGGTAACCGTCCGGCTACGGTCTTCCAAGGCCCGCCACGGCAGCATATTATCGATTCGCATCCATTTGACGAGCCTTGAGAGCATGTTGTATTGAGACCGGTTGTTTTTGATGTCGCCCTTAGACACCAGTTGATAGTAGATTTGCCGCAAGGTCAAAGGCCAGTACTGTCGAAGGTCCGTGACCACGGCCTTGACCTTTTCCGCCCTGCTCATTTGTAGTTTTGTCCATGTCCACTGACGTCTTGCCATGTTTTTTTCCTTTCTAAAAATCCGGGAGGCTGAGGGAGCGCAAAGGATTCGATAGGCAAATCCTTTGCGCCCTCAACCAAACTTTCAAAAGAACACCTGACCTCTTTTCGGAGAGCCGCCGTCTATGATCTGCCGATATATTGGCTGATCACATCCATGCGGTCCCGGCCGTGGCCCAATTCCACCTTGAGCACTTCTCTCGCGTCGGAATCGAGTTTTTCCCAGTCTTCACCTGCTATGCGCTCTGCATTTTCCCGAAAAGTCTCTACGGAATCGAACTTCACGGAGGCCTCAAACCCCGTGATCTGAGCGTATCGCTCTTGAGCGTAAGCATGCCTTAGTCCGTGCGATGAGGCCCCGCACGCCCTTTTTGTAAGATCGTGTTTTCTAAGTGTGTCATAGAATCGTTGCTCCCACTGCCTTTCTGTGTGGTCGTTGGGCATGGTATTCGTGCCGTCAACCATCTTTTTGGCATATTCAATTGCCTGCCTTGCCTTTTGCGAAATTTCCAGAATCACCCGTTCCCGGCCACCTTTTGTCCCTTTGTGGACGAGCACCCTGCCGTCATTTAAAAGACACGCGGACGGGTTGCACTTAAACGACTCTTCTTTTCTGAGGCCCAGTTCCCGCTGAAGCGCCAGTTGTGCGGCCACCCTGTTGTCGTTGATATCAGGGCTTTTTTTAAGATCAGCCACAACGCGTTCATACACGGCCTGCGGCACCGACTTGTCCCGGTTGGAGATATAGATCCGCTTGCCAATGCCAAAGGCCGAGTTGTCCTTTGCGATGCGGTCGTTTTTAAAATAGGCCGTCACAACACGCACACCGGACAGGTACTCTTTCATGGTGGATATGGCCATTTCCTTGGCCTTCCAACTATTCACAACGGCCCCAACATGCTTATTGGAAACGTTTTTCCACTGCTTGACCCCGTAACCAAGCTCGCGAAGGGTTTGCGTGAACCGCCTGGCCTCCTGGATATGGTTATGTTGGGTTTTTGCCGAGCCTCTTCTGGCGGATTTAATGGCCTTGATGGCCCCTGTGATCAGGGAATCGGTTCGAGTCATGAAAAGAACACCTCCTCTTATTGCGAATTGAATCCGCCCATTCAAACAACCGGAGCGGACTCGATCAAAAAGGGTTAATGCGATCTATCCGCTCACTATCTTTAAGATAGCGTCCCAGCACTGCCTTTAAGACAGCGCAAGCAGGATAACGCGGATACGTAATTCGCTATATGTGAACACGCCGCAGCATGGGGAAAAGGGAGGTTGGAAAATAGCCTCTGGTACGGTCTTTTTAAACTAGCTGACCGATGGCTACTTTCGTCAATGGTTTCGACATATTATGTTTTTTTGCCTGTTTTCTTTGATCCATTGGGTTTGTTCGTTCCGTCTGACTGCCTGAAAAGCGGTTTTTTCTATCATTGCAGCATATTAGACCGTTCAAAACGCCTCTGCTGATTCTTGGGGTGACTGACGCCTGTTTTCTTCTATGGTTTTGCCTTGTTAAACGATCATTGATAGTTCGAAATCCGTAGCCTGTCTGTTTTTCGCTTCGCCGCCAAACAGACGGCTACTGCATCCTGCCTGGGCATTGCTCTCGCAACAAAAAGCCTTGCTTGCGGTCCACATCCTGCGTCAATCAAGACACACTTGTAGTGTATGGTTTTGCTTGGCTGCTTTCTTACACCGCGTGCGCTGGTTGGCCTGGCAATTTGCCGGCAATTTGCCGCATGAGCCGCCACCATTTCCGAAAGCTCGAAATGTGGCCCGTTGCCACGCTGGTCGTTCTCGGGGCGGTTGCGAGGGCGATCCCGCAAGCTCCGTTGTTCCGCACCCATTCCGGTTATGGGGCGGACCGCTGCCATTCGTGTTTGCAAATGCCGGAAAACAACGATGGCATCCTCTATCTAAATAATAGGGAGCAGGTGAAATCGGCAGGATTTTGCTGTTTAGGAAAAGACCGGAGAGGCGACGGATTTTTGGAAAGGCAACAAGAGGTGTGCTTAACGTACACACATGGTGACGTTAGGGTACACTCTTGGTGAGCATAAGTGCCACTCTAGGCACCATGCAGGCATTCCGGGTGGCAACGGGTATCGGTTCCCTGTTAATGGGGAGTGGAAATTGGGCTATAGGTTACGGCTGGAAATCCGTGACACACTTGTTTCAATCAATCTATTAAATTCAGGGCAAAGTCTGGTGAAAACGTGATATGGGCATCGCAGTTTCATAAAAGAGTCAAGAGCAGACCAGCTCTTCAATGGGCGACCCTACTCGCCCACTTGACTGAAAAATGATAGCTGAAGAAGACGAATTCAAACTAGCATAAATTTCGGTAGTGCAAAATTATAGAACTCCCCAAAGCCATACGATTGCGAGCTTCCCCATCATCTTGCTAAACGGCAGCTTTTGCTTGACATTTCCAAAGTTTCCAATGTAATTTGCTTTGTAAAATGCTTTGTAAAATGATAGGTGCGTCGACGAGGGCGGTATGGCTGACAAACCCAAGGAAAAACAGATCAAGGAACTGCGAATGAGGTTGGGACTGACACAGGAGCGATTCGCCGCAAGGCTCGGTGTTACGGTTTCGACCGTGAACCGATGGGAAAACGGCAAAGGCCAGCCTTCACCGTTGGCGCGACTTCGAATACAGGATCTCTGGCAGGAAATAATTGACCGCCGCCGAAAATCAGCAATCTAGATAATCGCTCCGTCTTTGATAAAGCATGGATGCAACATGAAACGATTGATATCAATCCTCAGGGACAACAATATTGATTGCCTGCCCAATGAGCGATTTACACTCGATGTAGAGATGTTCCTGGATAATGGTGAAGAGCACAGGTTCCCAAAACAGGTCCTGTTTGAATTCCCAGAATTGAAGGGCGGGAAAAAGCTGGTTCCGGAAGCAAATTTATCCATGTTTCGGTATTTTTTAGATGGTTCCCAACGCTCACACCGTGTCATCGACGCCAGTTTCAAGAGTCGTTTTTTACCCATCTGCGCGGGTCAAATAGGAGTTGCCGTTCTTGAAAGGGAATATTCGGGCCGAATGAAGCCGCGCAGAGATTTGATACGTATTGAAAACATCCTTGCCATGCCGAATGTCGTTGAAAAAGACAATGCGAAAGATCTTGAAAAAAAAATAAACAATGAAATGCCGGAGAATGAGCATTTCCGTGTGGTGCGTTATGATTATCAGTCGAAAGAAGATAAGGATCCCGCGGACCTTGGCCGGGCGATGATTATTCACGAGATGCAAATGCTTGAACTGAAAACAATTAGGGACATGATCGGCAAACACATGATTCAAGACGAAAGAATGCTGGTCAAAGATGGCGGGCTTCAGTATCGTGACAACAAGATTAAAGACCTGAATTTTTCAAAAGACGATCTGGTGCAATTGCGTAACGTAATTGGCTTGGCAAAGACGTTTAAACCAAATATGACGTTGGGGCAGGGCCGCGGTCGCCAAGACCTTGGCAACCTGACAAAGGACCTTGATTGGAAAGAAAGAAGCACCGTAATTAGGCCTCCCAAGGATAAAGCCACCACGTACGGATGGTGGTATCTAAGACTTCGTCCCCGGGAAAAGGTATACAGCCCACTCCAGGGAATTGTTAAAATTGAGGTTTTCGCAATCGGGATAGAGGAGGACGATGGCATTCCTGAAGCGCGCGCGGACACGATCTCTTCCTATGTCCTAAAGGAACGGAATGTAACTCCGTATAATGCAGATGCGCGATGGGCGAGCCATATATACCCTATCTATCTCGCCGAAACCTATTTGCGCTCATCATTTCTTAGCCATGACCGATTTAAAGCGCTGATTTTCTGAAAAGGACACGAAAGCAATGTCTGACGACCAATGCATCGGAAAAGTGACCGCCACTGAGAAGAAACCCACGACCTGTACCTCCGTCAATTTTTGGCTGAGCCCCGGCGTGATTATTCGACCATTTGACATCGTTCGGATTGAGCATATTTGTGGTAATGGCAGCGAAAACAGTTTTTCGTATGCCATCGTCAGGGAACTGAGCTACATTACAGATAGCGCAGGTCACCTGGCGAATTTTGTTTCCTCGGACTTTGGAGATATCAACGCCCGACCTATCAACAAACGCTTAGGGACAACCATTGCTGAGGCTGACGTCCTTGGGAATAGCCAAAACATCGAAATGCCAATCCATGACGGTGCGCGTGTGGAGTGGGCAAAACCAGAAGAAATCAGAACTGCCCTTGGTGTCGAGAAACTGAAAGAACCGATTCCCGCGGGTTATATTCAGACATCCAACAACGAAGAAATCCGCATTGACTTCGAGGCAAGATACCTAGCGGGTCCAGAGGCTGCCCACATGAATATATCCGGCATTTCCGGTTTGGCAAGCAAGACATCATATGCCATGTTTCTTCTTAGCGCTTTGCAACAACGCATGAAGGATGAAGTGAGCATTGTACTGTTCAATGTGAAAGGACCGGATCTCCTTGCTCTTGACCAAACAAATAACGATCTGAAAAACGTTCAAAAAGATGAATGGACGAAATGTGGGCTTGAACCAAAACCGCTTGAAAATGCAACCTATCTTTATCCCTATGCCAAGCGATCCGATCGTTATTTTACCTCCTCACATGCTCCGAAGGATGTTCTTGCAGATCAAATAGATCAACAGCGTGCTTTCAACTACTACTATGATGTCGATACGTTCAAAGGCGGCGAGGAAGGCAATGAATCGGACGTGGGGCGCGATAAGATGTCCCTCCTCTTTTCAGATATTGATGATCCCCAGTCTACCATGGAGAGCTGTATTCAGGAACTTGGCGAAATTCAAGCAGAAACATGGGAAAAACTACGCGAGGAAATTCAAGCGAAGACGGAGAAAGGGCAGCCCGGCCGGAAAGAAATATCCGTCCAATCCTGGCGCAAATTCAGTCGGCTCATTCGCACAAGGACTAACCATGACATTTTTTCATCCCTATATCTTGGAGAAGATCGACGGCAAAAATTGATTGTTGACGCTATCAAACAGCTTAGGCCGGGAAACATACTTGTTGTTGATATTGCACCCTTGCCAGACTACCTGCAATGTTTGGTATTCGGGGACGTTATCCGCACGGTTTTTGACGCGAAACTCGATCTATATGAAGGCATCAAGCGTGAGGAATTAGGGCGCGTGGTAATTTTTGCTGATGAGCTTAACAAATATGCTCCCGCATCATCAGGAGGACGTGATAGAACACTTACACGATGGTTGCTCGAAGTAACGGAACGTGGGCGGTCACTAGGCGTTGTTCTTTTCGGGGCAGAGCAGTTCCGAAGCGGTGTACATGCTCGAATACTCGGGAACTGTAGTACGGACATCTACGGTCGAACCAATCCGGTTGAACTATCGAAGGCGGCCGATTACAGGCTTTTTTCCCAATCGAACAAAGCCACTATTACGCGACTCAACCAAGGACAAATGCTACTCCAACATTCGGTGTTCAATACGTCGCTCATCAAAGTTAGATTCCCATTTCCAGCCTATAGGCAGTTACAAGGGTAACCCACAATGCCAGAAAACCTACAAACGAAAGTGCCAAAAATTGGTGCTTTCGTCCTCGAGACTCTGACGACGGGGATGTATACGAACCCACTCGATACGCTCAGGGAATATGTTCAAAACTCCTTTGACGCAATCCGGGAGGCCGAGCGAGGTGGAATACTGTCAAATGGAGCCGGCCGGATTGAAATCATCGTTGATGAAAAGGCCCGCAATCTTACTCTTCGCGACAACGGTACCGGCATTCCCTCAGACTCAGTCCATTCTCGCCTCGTCAACATTGGAATGTCCTCCAAAAGTATTGAAACCGCTGCCGGTTTTAGAGGCATTGGCCGACTTGCTGGAATCGCATACTGCAAGAGATTGGTCTTCAGAACTCAGGTAAACGAGGAACCCGACATTTCTTCGGTGGTCTTTGACTGTGAGAATCTGCGCCACGCGATGTCGCCGCGGATGAAGCAGGTCAAGGAACTCGCGGATGTAATCACCAGTCATGCCACTCTCTCGGTCGAAAAGATCCGCAAAAAGAACCACTTTTTTGAAGTCAAAATGGAAACCATCAACGATGCCGGCCAAGAATTTCTCGAATGGAGAAAAATCAACACGTATCTTTGTCAAGTTGCCCCTGTTGGGCTCGACACGCAATCGTTCCATCATGCGGGAACGGTCCACCAATGGGTCAAAAAGCATAACCTTTGTGTCCCAGTAGTAAGCATTATCATTTCTTCGGGTTCGACCAATTATCAGGTGTTCAAGCCATATCGCAAGTTGACTTATACAACCATTCAAGAAAAGCACAAGATACACGTAAAAGGCATTCGCTTCTTTCCTGAAAATGTTGGACCAGAATCACCCTTCTGGGGATGGTATGCCGAAACAAATTGCCCCGGAACTTTTGGCGATGGTACAGTTGCCGGTTTTCGTTTGCGCAAGGCGAATATCGGCATCGGCATGGCAGATCGTATGACAGAAATCTTCGCCGATGCTTCCGAGAGTTACGCTCGGCTCAATAAGTACTTCATGGGGGAAATCCACATTCAAAACCCTAATGTCATACCAAATGCACGACGAGACGGGTTTGAGGATAGTCCTGAATGGACTATTATCCGTAAAGAACTGGTCGAATTTGCTCGTCAACGAAGCCGAGAAGCACACCAGCTATCTCAAGCTCGCAATTTGGACATAGAACGATTGGTAGGGGCTACAGAACGGGAATGGAAATCGGCAGAGAAGCGAAGAAAGACTGGGCTCGCTTCGAAGGATGAAAAGGCTAAAATTCTCGCTAAGATCGACAGGCAGCTCGGCAAACTGGATGCTGCCAGGCGGGCGGATAGAAATGAGGATGAAATAAATAAGATTGTAAAAGTCCGGAAGCGACTGGAAAAGACTCGTGCGGCAATCCAGAATGAGACGAATTTCGCTGCACAAAACCTAAACTCTGCCTTAGACAAGAAGCAGCGTAGAATAATCACGGAGATCATCGGAATACTGTATGATGTACTTGATGAGCCATCTTTTGAAAAGGCCCGTGATGCTATACTTGCGAAATATCAGGTTCCTGACAAGGAGGCAAAACTTTGAAAAACATTCTTCTTGTCGAGCCGGATTATCGCTCTAAATTTCCCCCACTTGGCTTACTTAAGATTGCAACCTACCATAAGGGGCGGAATGATTCGGTTACCTTTATACGTGGCAGAAATGAGGCTTTTCGATCCCTTCATTGGCATCGCATTTATGTATCTTCACTTTTCACTTGGGAATTGCCGAGAACTGTCAAAACAATCCGATATTATCAGGATTCAGTCAATTCGTATGACGACATCTTTGTTGGGGGAATTGGTGCCACATTATTACCGAATTACATCCGTCAGCACGTCAACTGCAAAATTATTGAAGGGCAAATCGAAAAACGAGGAATATTGGGCCGCAATTCGCCACCAATAGCACATTTGGTTCCCGACTACGATATCCTCAAGACTGTCGATTATCCTTACGAACCCGATGATTCATATTTTGCCCGTATTACAAAAGGCTGCGTGCGAAATTGCAAATTTTGCGCCGTTCCAAAGCTGGAGCCGGAATTTGGGCTGCTTGCGCCATTGAGCAAACAAATCACTACAATAAAGAAAAAATATGGG
>Ga0315536_1001845_pt1 | contig 10430 bp, 13 predicted proteins | sample SalMarSW160230MG_FD_203093 | JGI IMG/M metagenome (GOLD analysis project Ga0315536, IMG submission 203093) | Salt marsh sediment microbial communities from the Plum Island Ecosystem LTER, Massachusetts, United States - Salt Marsh Sediment SW1602-30 ... | reverse complement strand
TCACGCCACGCCGCTTCGCTGATCGGCACCTGGACGTGGACCGGTGATGAATGCGACGCAGGAGGGCATTGCAAAAAGGAAATCATGACCGACGAGGATAACGTGGAGACGTTTACCCGCACGGGATTGTACATATCGAAAAACATCAGGAACAAATACACCCTCAAGGAGGGCGCCGTATATCTTGCATCCGAGGACGGTTCATATGACGACCTCTATGCGGAGATCATTTCAATCAAAGGGGGCACGATGCTCCTCAAATTCCGCAATACGATTAGGAGGTACGAACGAGTCACAAAAAAATGAAACGCGCAGCCGTAGCGTCCCTGCATACGGTCTATGCGCCCTTGAATTTTTTCACCACCGTCACGCTGTTTCCCTTTTCATTATAAATGACGTCGTCAAATATTTTCCGCGACATGTAAAGCCCCCTGCCGTGGGGCTTCAGATTAATGTTCGTATCAGCGATCTCGTTTTTCATAAACGAGGAATGATCGAATCCCCCGCCGTCGTCCGTTATCGTGTATGATGCAATGCAGGGGTTGATGCGGTACTTGATGCGAACCAGCCTTTTCTTGTAACGTGGGTCCTCCTGCCTCCGCGCAATAAAGTCCACGTAGCTTCCGACTTGCAGCGCCGCGCTTTTTTCCTGATACGAGATTTCAAGGTTGCCGTGCTCGATTGCATTGATGATCATTTCAATCAGCGACAGGCGGACAAGCTCCGTGGTATCGGAATCCAGATATTTCCTGAGATCGCGCGTCAGACGGTAGGCGACGTCCCCTACCAGAAAGAGCTGGTTGCCCATAGCCAGCTCCTGCTCGTCCGACACGAAAAGCTTCATCATCTCATCATCAATGTCCCGTGAAGCCCTGCACATGATTAAATTTCCGCTCGGTATGCTGATGGACTCCATCCGGAGGTTCATCTCAACCGCTACATTGTTGAATTTCGACTGGAATGCGGTTTTAAAATCGATGGCTTTCCGGTCATGTAAAAAATGATCGAGCTTATCCCTGATTAAAATAATGGATTGTACGTTCTTTTTTTCGGTGACGTAGAGCAGATCGAGAAAATTCTTCGAGACAATATCCGCCGGTCTGATGTTCAGATAATTGAGCACCGCCCTGTTTGCCGAAAGCACCCTCAGGTTCTCATCGAGGATCAGAATGATGTCACTCGTCCCTTCAAAAAGGCTTTTGTATTTCCGCTCGCTCTCTTCCAGCTTTTTTTCGTATTCATATCTTGTAAAGGCGGTCTCGATCGCGACAAGCAGGTCTTTTTCCCGGTACGGCTTGATGACGAATCCGAAGGGAAAGGATTTTTGCACTTCATCTATGATATCCTGGTCCGAATACGCGGTCGTGAAGATGACCGGAACATCGATTTCCCGTGAAATGCGCCGGGAGGCCTCGATTCCGTTTATTCCGCCCGGGAGCACAACGTCCATCAATATGAGGTCGGGCCTGTCTTGAATGCAGCCTGCGACCGCTTCCTCCCCGGTCGTCGCGGTGCCCCCGATTTCATACCCGAGCCCTTCCAGAATTTTCCGGAGCTCGAGCTGGATCACCCCCGAATCCTCGACAATGAATATCCTTTTTTTATGCAATACCGCCTCCCTGACTTATTTGAGGATAATCACTTAAAAATGAAAATGTCAATAAAAAATAAGCGGATCAGTGTAACTCACGGGCATGAAAAATGACTTACCATGGTTGCAGTTTTTTCCATGGAAAAGCTGAAATGAAAGCCTTGATATTGACTCTTGCAGGGATTGCCTCCTTGTACGTGCTGCATGCCGCCGAACCGGCCGGAAGGGAAAATCCGTCTGCAAAAGCCTTGAGAGCAAGGATAGTCGAAACCGCTAAAAAATATATCGGAACCATGTATCGATACGGGGGACGGGGCGAGGCGGGATTCGATTGCTCGGGCTTCGTACAGTTCGTATATAAACAGAACGGGATAATCCTTCCACGGACCGCGGCAGGCCAGTTCAATCAGGGGACAAGAATCGACCTGGCTTCCGCATCGCCGGGCGATCTTGTCTTCTTCAAGATCGACGGCAGAAGAATATCCCATGTCGGCATATTCTTAAATGGCCTTGAGTTTATCCACTCTCCTTCCACGGGAAAGCGGGTCGCTGTCGCCAGGATCGACGCGGATTACTGGAGAAAAAGATTCGCGGGCGCGGTCACCTACATCGTAAATACAGCCTCAAAAGGCGGGGGACTGAACGGCGGAAGCACAGATAATCTCAGCGGCGCCAACTTTGTGCAAACGCGATCCGCTTGCGTATGGACGGGTGGCTGTAGAACAGGAATTCCTCGACGGGGTTGGGCTGACGGTCCGCGAGGTTCATGTCGGCAAGCTTGTTCATCGTCGATATGAACGAGTCGGCGTCGCCGGTGAGCTCAAGGGCGAACCGGTCAGCCTCGCGCTCGTGCCGCCTCGACACGGCGTTGGAAAGAGGCATCGTCACCAGTCCGGCAACGGCCAGATAAAAAAAGAGGATGGGAACCGCCGCGATGTCGTATACGTGTCCGAATCCAAAACGCGCCAGGGTGAGCCGATACGCTTCGCCGCACAAAAATAAAGAAAAAAATATGATCACGGTGCTCAGTATGATGCCTATGAGTATGTGCCGTTTCCGGTAGTGCCCCATCTCGTGGGCGAATACCGAGCGGATCTCGGCGGTCGTGAAATTTTCAACCAGCGTATCGCTCAGGATGATCCTCTTGCCCTTCCCCATTCCGGTGAAGCCCGCGTTCGCCTTCTTGGTGTCCTTGCTCATGTTGAAGGTATAGATCCCCCTGAACTGGACGCCCTGCTTTTTCAAAAGCAGCGTGATCGCATCGCGTATCTCCTTGGAGTCGATCTTCCTGAATTTATAAAAGATCGGATAAATGACCGCGGGCGCGATCCTCGCGAGAATTACGGATATGAAAAACACGAAGGCGCCGAAGTATATCCACCACAGGGGACCGGCCGCTTTTAAGAAAAAATAAAAGGCGATCGTGACCGGCACGCCGATACAGGCCCCCACGCCCGCGCTTTTCGCCCTTTCCGCGATCCAGGCCTTAAGCGTCTGGTTTGACAGGCCGAATTTGTGCTCGACCACGAATCCGCCGTAAAAACCGAGAGGAAAATCGATTATGGAATAAACGATCCCCGCCGCGGCCATGAATGCAAGGAAGGCAAGGTAGTCGTTGGCGACATAGCGGGATATGACTTCGACCGCGGCCGCGGAGATGCCGCTGAACGCCCAAATGGAAATGAGGATGATATTGATCGCCATGTCGGCTATGGTGAGCCTCAGCTTGATGGCGTTATATTTCCTGTCGCGCGGGACGCGGCCCGACGCCTCATGTCCATTCATCGCGGACCACCCGTTTATTTATTCTCCGCCCCAGTCCGGGGCGCCGCGCCTTTTAAAAATGAAGGCCGGTTGGAAGGGGTAGCGAATGATCATAAACGCGGTCAGGCATGAGGTCACTGAGGGGACGATCCAGCATAGATATGGGTTCGCCCCGGAGGTAAACATGATCGATGCGGTGATTACCCAATCGGCCGCGCAGAAGAATATCCCGGTGACCACGCGGCCCCTTACGCGAAGTCGAAAATATCCAACGACGCCCAGGGCAAGGACCAGGGATACGAATGTGACGAGCACGGCGGTGACGTAGGGATTCCCGGCAATCAACGGGTCGTTTGCGCTTCTCTCGGCCAGCACGAGAAGGGGAAGCGCGGTAAGCGGCAGAATATACACAAACCTGTTCATGACCCACAGCCTCTTGAAGAAAAAATTACGGAATCCAGCGGCATGAACCGTCATGCGGGGATTCTGTAGCTTCTGCCCATGTTGAACGCCTTGAGGTTCATCTCGGCGAATTTTTCCTTTACCAGGGATGTTATCGCGGATTCCCACCGGGCTTCGTCAAATTCAAGGTAGTTTGAAAGAACTCCGAGCATGACGATGTTCAGGGCCTTGCGGGTGCCAACCTGCTTTACTATGCCTGCCGTGTCAACAAATAATACGCCTCCGACGTTCTTGGAGAGCCATTCCCGAAGATCGGGGGGATATTTCATGGCGCCGGTGCGCACCGGCGCAGGATCTACTTTTTCAAGGTTCACGATCAGCCTGCCGCCCGGCGTGAGGTAGTCCATCTTCCTCATCGCCTCGAGCATCTCAAGGCTGACGATGAAGTCTGCGGAATGAAGTGGAATGAGGGGCGAATACACCCGGTCGCCGTACCTGACGTGGCAGTCAACGCTGCCTCCGCGCTGGGCCATGCCGTGCACCTCGGATTCCTTCACGTCACAGCCCGCGTCCATGGCCACCTGCATGAGTATCTTGCTCGCCAGTATGACGCCCTGGCCGCCCACACCGGCGAATATCACGTTTGCCATCTCGACTCCTTAATACGCGTAAAAACGGTAACTCCTCAGAGTAACGGTAACCGCCGATTCACGCCGATGGTTTGGCAGGCTCACCAAACAATTTTATCGCCTGCTAAAAGCCATCCGCTGCCGAGCTTGCAGAGGCGTTTGTGTTCATCTGCGTCCATCGGCGGTTCCATTTATTACGCCTGAGTCACTAAAAAAATTTAGTTATACAGTCTATTTCAATAAAATACACTTTCTGTTCGATATGATGACCGACGGCTCAGGAGCGGCCACCTCTTCCTTCACGATGCGCTCGAACTCGACCGTGTCCTTCGGGTCGGTCACGACCACCCGCTTCACCCCCACCGCCCTGGCGAGCATCGCCAGGTCGAGCTCGTGGGTCTTCTCACCCGTCAGGGTTTTCCCGGTGGCCGGGTGGTCCTGATGGCCGGTCATCGCGGTGCTCCGGTTGTCCATGATGATGACCGTGCCCGTGCCCCTGTTGTACACCAGATCGATGAGGGGCGTAATGCCGGAATGCACGAAGGTTGAGTCCCCGATGACCGCCACGCTCTTTCGCGCGATCTCCTGACCGTGGGCCTTCTCCATGCCGAGGTGCATGCCGATGCCCGCGCCCATGCACCCCTGGGTGTGCATGGCCGAGTAGGGCGGGAGCGCGGCGAGGGTATAGCATCCGATGTCCCCGTTCACGTTCAGGTCGAGCTTGGCCAGTACCTGAAACACGTATCCGTGCGGGCACCCCTCGCACAGGGCGGGGGGACGCGGCGGTATCGGGTTGGTTTCATACCTCGGATACGCGTCTTTTCCCGCGGTGCCGTTCAGGGCCCGGTCCACGATATCCGGCGTGAGCTCGAAACAGATGGGGATGATCTCCTTGCCGATGCATCGTATGCCCAGCATCTTGACGTGGTCCTCGATGAAGGGATCGAGCTCCTCCACCACGAAGAGCTTATCCACTCCCGCGGCGAAATGCCTGATGACCTCGTCGGGCATAGGCCACACCATACCGATCTTAAGCACCGAGTCGTCCGGGCAGGTTTCCTTCACGTACTGGTAGGCGACCCCGTCGGTGATGATGCCCCTGGAGCGGCCGCCCCACTCGATCCGGTTGAGCGGTGTCTCGTCTGAATAGGACCTGAGCTTTTTCATCTGCTCCTCGATGAACACGTGACGCGGCCTTGCGTGCGCCGGAAGCATGACGTATTTCTGCGGGTTGCGGACGAAGGGCTTCACCGCGACCTCGCTCGGTTTCGCAAGCTCTACGATCCCCTGCGAGTGCGCGATCCTGGTGGTGATGCGCACGATCACCGGCCGGTCGTACTCCTCGGAAAGCCCGAAGGCGAGCCTGGTGAAATCCTTCGCCTCCTGAGGATTCGACGGCTCGATCATGGGGACCTTGGCCGCACGCGCCAGGTGCCGGTTGTCCTGCTCGTTCTGAGAGCTCCATGCGGACGGGTCGTCGGCGTTGACGATGACAAGGCCACCATTCACGCCCGTGTAGGAGAATGTGAAAAGGGGGTCTGCGGCCACGTTCAGGCCCACGTGCTTCATGGCGGACAGCGCTCGCGCGCCCGCGATCGACGCGCCCGCCGCTACCTCGAGCGCCACCTTTTCGTTCGGCGACCACTGCGCATTTATGTTCCGGTAATCCCTGGCAATCGCTTCCAGAATCTCCGTGCTCGGCGTTCCCGGATATCCGGTCGCCACATGGCAGCCCGCTTCGAACGCGCCGCGCGCGATCGCCTCATTGCCGAGCAGAACCTTCTTCTCCATATTTGCTATTCCTCTTAAGACAAGATCATGGGATTTTTTTATATTATAACCCCGTCCAACGGCCCATTACTCACCGATTATATCGATATTCTTGACGATGCCGTACCCCTCTTCGGACAGGGCCTTCTTGGCCGACTCGATGTCATCGAAGCGGAATATCATGACCGCCTTGTCCCCGCGCTTTTCAGTGAACGCGTACATGTATTCGATGTTAAGGCTCCTCCTGGCGAAGGTGTCAATGGCGCGTAAGAGCGCACCCGGCTTGTCATCTATTTCGATGGCGAGCACATCGGTTGTGGAGCAGGTGATGCTTGCATCGTGAAGGATCTTCTTCGCCCTCGGGGGGTCGTTCACGATCATGCGGAGGATCCCAAAATCTGAGGATTCGGCGATCGTCAATGTTATGATGTTGATGTTCGCATCCGCGAGAATTTTAAGGACATGCTGAAGATGCCCGGGCTTGTTTTCCATGAATACGGATAATTGCGTTACGTTCATAATCTTCTCCTTTTCATATCTTCCTCTTGTCGATGACCCGCACCGCCTTCCCCTCGCTCCGGGCGATGGTCATCGGCTCGACCAGCGTGATTTTGGCCGATATCCCCAATACGCTCCTGAAACGGTCGGCGATCCTTTTTCGCAGATCGTCCAGGACCTTGACCTCGTCCGAGAAAAGCTTCTCGCTCACCTCCACCGTGATCTCGACATCGTCGAGCGAGGCCTTCCTGTCCAGAATGATCTGGTAGTGAGGCTCGGTCCCTTCTATGTCCATGAGCACCTGCTCGATCTGTGATGGAAACACGTTCACGCCGCGAATGATGAGCATGTCGTCCGACCTGCCGGTGACCTTCTCCATCTTCACGAGGGTCCTGCCGCACGAGCACGGTTCCCGATAGAGCCTTGTGATGTCGCGGGAGCGGTACCTGATCCCCGGGAAGGCCTCCTTGGTAAGGGTCGTGTACACGATCTCGCCCTTCTCCCCCTCCGGCAGGACGTCTCCTGTCTCCGGATCGATGATCTCCACGTAAAAATGATCCTCATGCACGTGAAGGCCCGATTTAGCCGAGCACTCGCACGAAACCCCTGGTCCGATGATCTCCGAAAGGCCGTAGATGTCGAACGCGTCGATGCCGAGTCGCGCCTCGATCTCCCTTCGCATGTTTTCCGACCAGGGCTCGGCCCCGAGCGCACCCGCCCTGAGCTTGGTCGCGCGCATGTCGTAATCGGGCCGTTTCTTCTCGATGTAATCGGCGATGTTCAGCGCGTACGAGGGCGTGCACGCGAGCAGGGTCGTGCCGAAATCCTTTATGAGCATGAGCTGGCGCTCCGTATTGCCGCCGGATATCGGCACCGTGAGCGCGCCGATCTTTTCGGCGCCGTAATGGAGCCCCAGCCCGCCCGTGAAGAGCCCGTAGCCGTACGCGACCTGGACTACGTCCTTGTCCGTGGCGCCGTAGGCGGCCAGGCACCGCGCGACCACTTCTGCGAAAATCTCCACGTCGTTCTTCGTATAGCCGACGACCGTGGCGTTGCCCGTGGTGCCGGACGAGGAGTGGACCCTGATGATCTTTTCAAGGGGCACGGCGAACAGGCCGTACGGATAGTTATCCCTCATGTCCTGCTTCGTAAGAAAGGGGATCCGCCTCATGTCGTCAAGGGACTTGATCTGATCCGGATGGAATCCCGCGTCGTCGAATTTTTTACGATAGAACGGATTGTTGTTGTATGCGTGCTTCACAGACCACCTGAGCCTCTCAAGCTGAAGCCTTCTCATTTTTTTCAAGGGCATCGTTTCATATTCTTTGTTGAAATACATAGCACCACCCTCCTGTAACGGCGATTCGTGAACCGCCCTTAGAAAATACGTCCTATCAAAAATATTTTCTTTTTAGGTCTATCCAGCCTAGGGGGAGATATTTTTTTTTCAAGGAAAAAACGGGCGGCTGCGGGAATACGCAATGGTTTTCCCACGCGTGTTCGCGCCTACGCGTACCCTATCTCTGGGGTAAGCCTTATCCTGCTTCTGACGAAGATCCCGCTTCCGCGCGCAATCTCCCGGTCTTCGGAATCGTAAAGGACTGATTCTGCGATGAATTGCGTCCTGGTTGAATTGACCACCCGGCCGAACGCCCTGACCGTACCGCCGGACACCGGGCGCATGAGATACATGGTAAAGGACACGGTCAGCACGAACACGTCCTCCACCATTGAGTTGGCGGCGAAAAAGGCCGCGTTGTCGAGTGCCAGGAAGTAGACCGCTCCGTGCAGGGAGCCCGCGGCATGGAAAAGCTTTTCGTCGACCGGTACCGTAATCTCCGCCGTACCGGCGCCGATGCTGACCCGTGCGCCGACCAGCTTCACGATCGGCGCGGAGTGCATCATGTTCTCAAGTTTGCGATAATGGATTTCTTCGGGCATTCTGTTCGGAATAAAATGCAGATTGACTCGTGCAAATTATTTTCAAAAATCTCAAAGCGCATACGGCCGCCGGAGCCGCGCATGCACCGGAGACCGCCGCTTCAGAGTTAATCTGATCCTGAATCGGGAAAAATCAAGAAAAAAATCAGGCTTTAACACGCGTCACCTGCAGACGATACACCCACCCGGAGGCCTTGCTATGAAATCTCATAGCATGTTTTGATATCCATGCCGGCATCAAGCAGAGGAAGAAGCTTTTCCAGGGATTTCGATATGTTGCCGGAATGGACTTTGAGCGCCTCCTTGTCCCGGTATTTTTCGTAAAATATTATCATGTTTTCCTCGCCCCGGACCGTATGGGGAATGTATTCCAGGCATCCCGGTTCATCCTTTTTTATCCTCGGCGCTATTTCCTTTAAAGCCTCCACGGCCTCATCCATCTTCCCTTCCTTTACCTTGAGTGTGGCGATTACGGTAATCATGGCGTTTTCTCCGATTTGTTATAAAATACCCACCCCGTCCCGACAAGTCGGGACGGGGTTCGAGGCTTTCCTATCGGAAAGAGCGGGCGCGCTGCGATAAGAATTACGATATAACCACACTCGCCGGATGCGCCCGGGAAAGCAATAACTTTTATCGCAGCGCGTGAAATCCCCGGAGCACTGCTCCGGGGATGGTTGAAACAGGCCTTCGACTTCCTGCGCTGCTATAAAACGTCGTGAGGAATCGTCTGTGGAATAATTTCATCTAATCCTTGCAGAATTTATACCAGTAGACCGCGACAAGCCCCCAGATGAAATTATAGAAGAGCACGAGGAGGGGGACCAACGACCCCAATGCCAGGCCGAAAAACTCCTTGTTGTCCCTCATCGGAAAAACGACCAGGAGCTGGACCAGGGACGGAAACAGGCTCAGGACAAAGCCTTTTGCCACGAGATGCTTGTTGAAAATCGGCAGTAGGATAATTATGCCCCAAATGCCGCCCCACACGATTTTACTGTAGATGAATGGAGACGTGAGAGGAGGAGCTATGTGTACGTCCAGCATCGCCGTTATGCCCAGATACCCGAAGAGCCACACGATCAGGCCGTTGAACAACCCGCCCACGGCGCCGGCGGAAAACAAACAGCTCAAGTTTTGAAAAATATTTTTCATGAATACGCCCTCCTTAAATATCATCGCATATCCACATGCCGGAAAAACCCATGCTGTTTATGCGCACCATTATAGTATCGCCGGTCCGGCGGAAAATCAACTTAATTTATTAAATTGACAATATTCGACGCTTATACCCATCTAATTGCCGGGCGAGCAGGGAAAAAAATTTGCTGTAAAACCAAGGAGCTGGATTATGAAATTTGAATCGATCATCTACCGAAAGGAATCGGGAATGGGAAGAATAAGCATTAACCGGCCTCAGGCCATGAACGCGATAACACCCGCAATGCTCGGCGAGCTTAGGACTGCGGTGATAGAGGCGGGAGAAGACGACGAGGTGAAGGTGATTTTCGACAGCGGGTTTGATATCGACGATACGGAAACGAGGCTGGCTCAGTTCAGGAAATAAGGCCGTGCGGGTGCCGAGGCTCCGGGCTCACGACCTCATGCCCTTCCGTGATTCCAGCTCCAGGACGAGCCTCCGGTATTTTTCATGGATCATCCGCACGTCGAACTCGCGGAATTCATCCAGCATGGCGTCGAGCTCGTCAGCGGTGAAATATTTTTCCGTATTCGGGAAAAACACCCTGTCCTCTTTTAATATATGTGAGGGATAAAATTCCATCAGTATGCCCAGCTTTTCCAAAATTGCATCAATCGCGGACCGGTCCCCTTCA
>Ga0315536_1001844_pt1 | contig 10433 bp, 7 predicted proteins | sample SalMarSW160230MG_FD_203093 | JGI IMG/M metagenome (GOLD analysis project Ga0315536, IMG submission 203093) | Salt marsh sediment microbial communities from the Plum Island Ecosystem LTER, Massachusetts, United States - Salt Marsh Sediment SW1602-30 ... | reverse complement strand
AACCAGCCAGGTGCGGTGATCACAGTGGTATGCCACCTGCCATGCTACCCATCCTAGGAGGTGCTGAGAAAACGGTGTTGTGCTTTCCCGAAGCGTCCCATCGAGTAATCGAGTATCGCGCCTGCCATGGCGTTTCTGAGTGTTTTCTTCGAACGCCATTTCGGACGCAGGCTCCAGCTCAACATAGTGCGGGCGTATTCGAAGAGTAAAGTATGCATCCAGGCCTGCCAGCCAAGGCGCGCTGCCTTCAAGAAAAGTAGGCGATTGCGGGTCATGTAATAGTGAACGAGGGGGGAACTTGCGCGACTCTCGGGTGAGATCTTATGCCAGATTTTACTCGCAGGAATGTGGTAGATCAGATACCCGGCCGCACTCGCCCGTGCACACCATTCAACCTCTTCATAGTAGAGGAAGAACCTGGGGTCCAGAAACCCGATTTGATCACAGGCGCTCATCCGTACAAGTAAGGCGCAGCCGGTGATAAAGTCAACCTCCCTTGGGCCACTGCCTGCACAATCCTGATCAGTCTCGCCGAGGCCTATCATCTCTGTCTGGCCGGTCAATCTGTCGATCCGTCCTCCAGCCGACCAGATCGTGTTGGGCAAATCGTAGTAATAGATTGTAGGCCCTAACATCGCCACCCTTGAACTGGTTTCCGCTACGTCTACGAGTGTGCCGAGGAAGTCAGGGTCGACAACGGTATCGTTATTGAGGAGCAATGTGTATTTATGGTTGTGTATTGCCGCATAACGTAGCCCGACATTGTTCCCTGCGGCGAACCCGAGATTCTGCGGGTTGGTGTGGATCTGAATCAATGGGTATGCCTCGCGTATGGCTTTGATCGAAGCATTTTGCGAGCCGTTATCAATTACAAGAATCTCGTAATTTGCGTATGCTAATTTCTCCAACGAGGCGAGGCATGCGATCGTGTCCTGTTCGCTGTTGAAATTCAATAACTGGATCAGGACGCTCGGGATCTTGGAGTCTTTGTCTTGAACAGATTCACACATGCCAGCGCTCTGTGGGGCCATTTTCCGGAGAATTCGGTTTCCGACTCTCGATCTTCGATGAAACGCAATGGTTAGGCGGTTCTGGGTGCTGCCCTTCGTGGACCTGCATAGCGCTTAAAAATCGCTTAGGCGGATTGCAGGACGCCACGATAGATCCCCTCAAGGACATCCATCTCCTCATCCAGCGATCGGGGCAGCTCGATCCCTTCCCTGAGTTTCTGCAGCTGTTCAGGAAGTTCGACCACGGATGCGATTTTCAGCGCCAGGTCCCTTGGATCGCCTACCTTGAACAGGAGCCCATTTAGGCCATCATCGACCAGTTCCTTCATGCCCCCCAGATCAGCCACCAGGACCGGAGTCCGGTGAGCGAATGCCTCCAGAATCACGTTTGGGCTGTTCTCATACCAGAGCGAGGGGACTACGAGCACGTCGATAGACCGGAACAGCTCATGCAGATCCGCAGGTTGAAATGTTCCGCAGAATTCAATCCTTGAGTCGGATGCCGCCTGCTTGAGCAGGCTGTTCGAATACCGCTGCTCGGAATCAAGTTTGCCGTAGATTTTCAAAGATATCCTTTTGCTCCGGAGTAGAGCGAACGCTTCCAGAATCAAATGAATGCCCTTGTGTTGAGAAATTTGTCCGATGTATGCCAGAGTCAAATGCTGTGAACTATGTTCTTTCCGAAGTGGCGCTTGATGTAAGGAATAATCGTATCCCTGACGCGAGAATTCAATCTTAAGCGGGTCAAGGCCTGCCCGGATATACATCGATCGAAGGAATTCCGATGGGCTGATCAGCCGGCTCGCACTGTTGAGGGATTGCATCAAGAAGGCAGATCTCTGTTCCATCGCTTTTATTTTTGACGTATGGAGCTTCCAGAATGAATTGCTCAGTCCAGGAACCAATCTTCCTGGCCAGCGATAGCGGCGCTTCTCTTCCTGAATACAGCGGACACAGCGGTAGGCCTGGGTTGGAACTGTTGAAAGTTCTCCATTGGAACGCAGGAGGTTGATGCGGGGGCAAAGAAACCAGAAATCCGTGAGAGAAACAACCGTCGGTATATGCAGTATCTGTGCAACCTGGAGCGGGCCAGCCGTTATCAGATATCCGCTGATCAAGTGGAATAGATCCGGAGGATCGGCTCTCATTGCTTGATCGAAGTAATCACGAATCCATCGATTGTCATATTCGCGACGATCTTCACCCGGAACCTTCGACAGATCAAAGGATAACCTTCGAATCGCAACGCCGTTTAGAACATCCTTTTCGCAGGCTACGCCATCGTCAGGTCCATTCTGTATGTTCTCCACACATACAACCTTGACCTGATAGCCACGCTCTTGAAGTGCGGCAGCCGTCCGGATAGCCCGATTCTCTGCTCCTCCGGTATATCGAGGCGGCAGGTGGTGCACTGCGAGAAGGATCCGCATCTTCAGGGACTCGGCCTCTCTTCAAACCGGCCACGAGCTGAGATCATCGCTACCGCCCTTGCCAGGCCATGCCGGATCATGCTCCATTCATCTCGAGTAATCACACCGGACACCACGAGCGCTATCCCGTAAATCAGCGCGCCAAGACCAATCAGCAGGAACAGATTCCAATTAGGCAGTTTCCAAATGATAAGGCCCATGATTGTTGAGGCGGCGACCGCCCGGATCAAAATGCCCGTAATGTCCGGCAAATCCATCTTCCGTTTGAGAAAGAAATGGAATTGAAGCGCGCCGACAAAGTCTGTGACGACCGTGACCAGCGAGGCGCCGATCACGCCGAAGCGTGGAATCGCAATCAGATTCAGGATGACATTGGCCAAAGTATTAATGCCGTAAATCCGGGCTGCCGCGCGCTCTTCGTTCACAATCGTGGTTATATTCCCACCAAAGCTCGTGAACATCAGGAACGGGATGTCCCAGATCAGGACCTTGAGTGCAATCGCAGAGGGTAGATACTCATCCGTGTAAAGAAAACGGATCAGCGGGATCGAAAGGATCATGCCGCCAACCGCGATAGGCAGTGAAACGATCAGGATGAACTTGATCGACGTTCGATACCAGCGGTTGACTTCAATCGGATCAAAGACATACGTCTTCGAAAGCGAGGGCAGGATCGCCTTTGAGAATCCGGTGAAGAAAAAAGGGATCGACTGTACGAGGCCATACGCGACGTTGTACCAGCCTACTGCAGCATCCGTCTCAAACCATGAGAGCATGACGGTGTCGATGCTGAAGGCAATCGTCAGAAAAAGTGAAATGACCCCGAAGGGCAACCCAGATCTCAGGATCGATGGCCATGAATTGATCTCGATCCGGGGGCGGAATGACATAAGCTTGTGCTTCCTGACCGTCCGGATCGCGTAGATGATTTGAAGCGGCATAACGATGAGGCTAGCTACAACGAGCGAAATGTATCCGCCACCAAGCAATAAAAGGGCGCCTCCGAAGGCATAGAAACCTACCCTTCCGATGACATCAATTATCGTTGTATGATCCAGGCGCTCATTGCCTTCAAGGACCGTCTGGATCGGCACCAGGAATGCGGCGAAAAGGAAAGATGTTGAATAGAGGAAGATACCCAGAATGATCTCAGAAGAATATCCAAAAAGGTAGCCAATGCTTGGAATCGCCACCAAACCCAAAATGGCCAGCAGCAGGCGCAAGCTGATGAGATTCCAGATCAGCGTCCCCGTCCGCGTCCTGTCCTGGGCTATGCTACGCATCACAAACTGCGTCATACCGAGTTCGAGAAAGATCTGGAAGAGTCCGACGAACTGCAGCACGATCGAGTACTGACCGTAACGAGTGTCTCCCAGGTTCCGAATGATGTAGACGCTAAAAAGAAAGCCGATAACTCTCAGAATCGTACCGCCTGAGGTGACGAAGAACGTGTTCTTCAGGATGGTACGTCCAAGCCCTCGAGATTGTTTAAGCTGCTCTTGATTCGTCATTGTGCATCTGTACCTGTTGATTGATGACTCGTTCTTTATGGTAGGCAGCGATGGAATTTGATAGCAAGCGGCCCGAGGCGGCGCGAGGTCGAGATTTGCCTGTTGTGAGTTTACCCAGGCAGGAAACTTCGTGGGATGAAGGACTCAGTCGTAGAATCGACGTAACATCATTTCATAGGTCATAAGCGGTGCAATCTTCCCTATCATCGGAGCTTCACGCCCGTCACGCTGCCGGTCAAGAAGGCTCTGCAAGTAGCGGGTATTGAAAATGCTGCGTTCCTCCACCCGCTCATCAAGCAGGATATCCCTGGCCCACGTCTGTAGTTCATTCTGAAGGTAACGCTCGTAATCGACATAGAGCGTGTGTGGTTCATGTAAGAACGGAAATACGCGGCGGTTGATACTGCGCTTCACCCTGACCCCCATCGCATGGGATTTCCTCATGAACGCATGGCTTGTTGGCAGTAATCCGTCATAATCATAGGGAATATGGGAAAGACGCGGCAGTTCCCTCGCGATTACAGCCCTGTACAAAACATGATGACCTCGGACTTTGGCAGGCAAGGAGTACAGGAAATCGAACAATTCAACATCGAAGAAGGGGTAGCGGACTTCAATATGTGACTTCGTAAAGGTATTGAAATTCTGCGTCAGGCGCTTGCAATGGTTGAAGATATAAAATAGCTCGCCCCGAATATCTGGCCGGAAATCCAGGTAGCCTGTGAGTTCGTTTCGGAACGAATCGTATGCAAGCCCCCGCAAGTTCTCACCAACCCCGTCCACATAAAGCCGTTGCTCTTCGGCTTCGGTGATCGACGGCCAGGTGTACTTCTGATTGAATAAGTAGAAGAGGCGGGCAATCAACGCTTCATCGTCAACCGCCGAAGTCTGGAGTGGTTCAATACTATCTTCGTGGCCCATCACCGTGCCCCCATCCCAACCGGTGAGGTTCACATCCATGATCTGGCGGGCCAATTCCAGGGTTGATATGCCGTGGGCATGAATCCAGCTATGGAAACCTTCGGTTAGCTCCAGATGGAAGTTGACGGTTTCCTTGATCCACTCACTGTCCGGCAGCTCGCACCAATGGTGATCGCTATTAACGACTCTAGCTATTCGACGGGCCAGTTGGACATCCGAACAGTTACGCTGTCCGTAGGTAAGAGTCGGGATGTGGCCTTTCCCTATAAGTCCCAGGATTGTCCTGGAGTCGAGACCACCACTGAGATAAACTCCGGGGATGAACTTATCGCTCGAGCAACGTTCAACTGCACGCCGTAAAAGCCTGCCCGCCTCCTCGACGGCTGTTTCGAACTCGATTCCCGGCTGATACGGGATCTCGTCCGGCGTCCAATAGCGCCAGAATTTGTGCATTCGTCCTGGAACATCGTAGACTAGGAGCGAGCCGCTTGGGAAAAGGTTGATATCCTTGAAAAAAGTCTTCTCTCCCAATAGGTGCTGGAACCGGACATATTCTGCTAGAGCGGTTAAATCCAATTCCCGCTCGAACGAAGGATCACAGAGAATCCCCTTCACTTCCGGTGCAAGGATAAACCTCCCGCCCTGGTTCGAGTAATAGTGAGGATACAGTCCAAATCGATCGCCCCCGATCAGCACTTTACCCCGCCGCTGATCCCAGATGCAGAGGAAGAAAGCACCGTTCAGCTGCTTGATGAAAGCCTCGCCATACTTTTGATAGAGACAGAGGATCAGGTTTAAGTCGCTTCCCGGTCTTGGTGGACACCCATTGGCCCGTAATGAGTTGACGAGCTCGTGGGTTTCGTAGAGTTCCCCGGATAGAAAGCCGATCAATCCTTGCTCCGAGATGATTTCGGGTTGGGAGGACCTGTTGAAAATCCCGATTCCAATCCGGCCAAAACCTACACCTGAGTCTTCCTCACAATGGGTATCGACAACAAACCAATCTCGATGCCTCATTCGCTGTCCCATATAGGACAGCTGCTGCCCGATTCCCGAACCCGCATTGGTATCAATGACGCCGAAAATCCCGCTCATCTGAGAAAATCCGAGACCTGTTCAACCATTTTTAATCGAAAATTTACTCCCGGGGGTATTGCTCGACTTAGCAAACATCCATCAGTCCTGGTAGGGCACATGCGTGCCATTTCGGTGTACCGTGCACAATCCGGGGACTAATCCCCTTCTCTCGTAAAAAAATGTCATGAAGTTCCGCCAGCTGGCTGCGATCAGGGGATTTCCCGGATCAGAGTGAGATTGCGGTCCATCCCCTCAGGGTGCGAGAACATGCTTCTTGAACAGATCCATGGTGAGGAGATTCCAGGTGAACCAATCCGGCTGCTCCAGTTTTTCCTCAAAGAGAGCTGGCTCCATGAAGGCTGGCCGGTCCATCGAATGGACGAGATCGCTCAACACGCCGTCTCTCATCCAGACTGGCAGTTCGACGCCAAACCCACCTCCATACTTTGGGCTATCCAACACCTGATCTAAATGGTACCGCTCGAGGATATTTTTGAGGATTGGCTTTGTCCGCTTCTGGCTGAAATACCGACTGGCAGGATCGTAGCGCAAAGTAGCCCGGAAAACTGCTTCATCCATGAACGGAAATAAGATCTGTTCGTCGTAGGCCAATCCAATCTGGTCCCATAAGCCAGCCGTATCATTCATATCGGTAAGCAAATGCAGGATATGCACTTTCTCAATCAATGTCGCCGAGGCCGCGTACTCGTCCTCAAGATCACGCCGTACCGCCAGAGCGTTATTGATCTCAGTTGTACTGAAGCATTTCCTGATGGTATCCCAATTTGTATAAACCGATTGGGTGTTTAACACATTCTCGATTGCTGTAACATCATCCAAGTATGGAATTAAATCCGCGGCGCGCTTCGCTCCGTAACTCTTGGATTGCCAGACTCGTTCCAGCACCTTGCTCGTAAGACGAAGTCCCCATACAGGCCATTTACGGTAGCGGTTAGCCCGGAAGATATCGCGTGAGATGTCCATTCCATGGTAGGTGTCAGCGGCAGCCCCGGATAACAGGCACCGAATATCGTTCCGCGAAGTGACGAGGTGGCGGGCGAGAGGAATCATGTAGGCCATCTGCTCATGATGCGGCGGTTGGCCAAGGGTCTTGATCGCCGAGATCAAATATTCAGGGTAGTCCCGGGCCTCGATGCGGACGAAGGTATGTTCTGAGCCCAGGAGAGACGCCGATCGGCGGGCATTTTCAATTTCCGGAGCAAAACTTGGCGCATCCGAAGCATAGCTGCAGGAATGCAGTTGCATTCCATCCGGCGCCGATAGCTTCACACCGAGCTGAAGCAGTGTTGAATCGATCCCTCCAGAAAGGAGCACAGCACTTTCTGACCGACGCTCCCGGGTCCACTTAAGGTGCAAATCAACGACCTCGCAGAATTGTTCAAAGAAATACTCCGACTCCTCCGGAGCAAGTTTTGCTCCGGATTCTTCTTCAACCAATTGTGAGATTGATCGCTGTAAGCTGATCTTTGTCTGCCCGGCGTGGTATTGAAGGATCTCCCCGGGGAAAAGTCGCTGAACACCGCTTAAGTAGGTTTGGCGGCCAGGTACAGATCGAAAGAGAAAATGCATCGGGAGTGCCGATGGATTGAGTTCACGCGCTTGCATGAATAGGGTCATATAGCCGAGGTTGTTGCTGCAGACAAAGCCCTGTGGCAGTTCCGTAAAGTAGAGTTGGGGGGCTGAGAATAACGTCTTGTAGACACACATCCTTGGCTGCACTTTACTAATGCACGCCACCAGGCCATTCCCATGAATCCGGTTGATATCGACGGCTTGCGGGGTGATTCTTTGCTTCGCAGCCATTGAGGCCGAGGAGAGTAAAGTTGTGCCGTCTCGGAGAATCCCAGAAGACAGCACGATTGCTTCTGAGCTGTTGAAAATATCGCTGAACTTCGAAGCTGTGTAAAAAGCGCTGAAAGATCCTTCCAGAGGAAATATATTCACATCAAGTATATCTTCGGGGATTGATCGTCGGATCGCTTCGATTGCGTTTGTGTGGATGATGCCAAAGGAAAAGAAGTTTGAATATGTCATTGAATACCCAAAGAGCTTTCTACAATTAATGAAATTTGTCGGATTGCTGTGCGTTCAATCCTTCAAACATCCCACGCTTGCCGAACCCAAACCCCATGGATTGTTTCTGCCTTAGGGTCGGTGGAGGTCGCTTTAGATGCCGGAAGAAAATGCACTGGGAGTGCTGTTCGTGTCCGCAGTTCGCGCTCAGAGAAACGTAATGCCCGCCACATCAGCTGATTTCACGATTTCCGTGACACGGGTAAGTTCCTCTGCGGAGGGACTAATATCCTTGTCATCAATGAAAACGACCTTAAACGTGCCATCAGTTTCCGAGATAAAACCAGCCTGATTTAGGTATCGAGCGATAACGGGACGACCTTTTCGGCCAAGGAAGTGCCAATACGTGTGGTCCAGCAAATGTCGTTGAATATGTGTGCCCCAATGGCGCTTGGCTTCGAATATACCGTCATTAACTCGCGACCTCGTCATTCCGAAGTTTACATACCTGTAGCCCTGGCTATTCGCCCATTCGATCGCGTACCAGTTGAGAGCAATCATGATCCCCTTCTGAGCCAAGTTAAAATGGCCTTCACGGATTCCAATCGATCCGATAATGAACGAATCGCCCGTGACATACCCCAGCAATCCCGCCATCGGCTGTCCCTGATAATCGACCATAATCAGTCCGCCTTCAACGAACATCGCCCGCTTCGCTTCAAAAGAAGCGATGATGGCCCGTTCCCCGAAACGATTACTGATGTAGGGGACATACATCTTGTGATAGAACAACTCCAGATCAGCCGGATCCTGGCTAAAGCGGTATGTGAATCCCACTCGCACAGCATGTCGTATATCACGCCGCCGCATTCGCGTCATTGCGGATAAGACATCATCAATGGGCTTATCAATCTCCACTTCCATCAAGACCCACGGCGGCACGCGGAAGTGAAAGCTCGTTTCCATTGGTTTTATCCGAATCAGATGGTTGAGGTCACACAGGACAAGATCCGATTCATCCATCATCTTCGGTATACGTTTGTTGATATGCCATACATTTATTCGGTCAATGAATTCTATTCGGGGTCGATCCGGGAATAACACCTCGATCAACTCTTCTTCAGAATGTGTGAAATCATCCTGAATAAAGTACACCTTCCAGTCCTTCCCCCGTAGCAGCTTGATATTGACCCGGCCAAATGACATTAGCAACCATCCGAAATCCTTCATCCAGTTCATAATCCTCAACCGGGTGGAAAGTGGTTCATTGTCACCCAGGCGGACTTTACGTAACTGGTTCTCCATGGGTTCCAGCCAAAAGATCAATAAAAGCTTTCTGAATTCCCTCTGGACGGTACGTATAAATGAGGACACTATGGCTCCAACTCGTCGGTGGCTATCCGTCTAATAATGGGATTCAAAACGAAAAGGGAGAGCTCCTAGTTCGTCCCGCTCACTTGATATTCCCTGAATTATCAGTTCTTCGATGTTAGAACAAGCGGATTAACAGGCTTGCCTAGACAACTTCGCTTCGGAGACAGGCAGGCAAGTCTATATTGATGTATATGGATTCTAATAAATCTACCTGGCAAGCACCATCTAAACTCCCGGGCGAAGGTTCGCCAGATTTAGCTTAACTCACATGCCTAAGCGATCTGGACAGCCGGTGGATTTGCCTGTCGCCGTTTAATTACCACAGTATTCCTCTGAAGTTCTGCGAAGAAAGCCTGAGCTGGCATAGATTCGATACTTAACTGTGAGGAAACATCACTCAAAAAGTTGGCGATTCCACCTATTCCCTGATATCCGACATTTCCTGAATACGCGCCCATAAGGTATAAGGGCCAGATCTGAAAACCTCATTAAAATGACTGGCAATAATCTGAGGGGAATAGATGCCTGTCCATGCACTGAAAGGTCCGGTGAGCAGGTAATCGGGATCCGCTTGAAGCAAATCATAGGGCAGGTTAAAAGCATTATGCTCTACGAATTGCTGACGTGTTGCAGACAGAAGCATAGCCTGTGGTGGGTGGCTGTATTTCCAATGTCCCGAGAGGGCGTCAACCTGCCAATCCCAGCTTTCGATGACGGATTGATCATCGACATGTTCGTGAATGTAGTCGGCAACAACCCGGGCATCTTCATGTACAGGTAATTTCAAGATCGGAAGTCCGTGAATTAACAGGGTAGAACCAATGAGACCTGTGATCACAACCAGGTACGCTACTTGTCCTCCAATCCCGCCATCGAGCCGCAGGCGAGCTAGAAGCCACTGGAAGATAGCCCATAACGCGACGCTCAAGATAACCGAGGCAGCCAACCAGCCAAAGTATGTGTAACGCACCCAACCGATGGACAGCAAGCTCCACCAGAGCCCGCCTATAAGTGTCATCAATCCGAAGAACGCAAGCAGCCACTCCCTCACAGCCCACTGTTGAATACGCCGCGTC
>Ga0315536_1001843_pt1 | contig 10436 bp, 9 predicted proteins | sample SalMarSW160230MG_FD_203093 | JGI IMG/M metagenome (GOLD analysis project Ga0315536, IMG submission 203093) | Salt marsh sediment microbial communities from the Plum Island Ecosystem LTER, Massachusetts, United States - Salt Marsh Sediment SW1602-30 ... | reverse complement strand
CTCGGGAGTCGACAGGTATTTCCAGCTGGCGAGATGCCTGCGCGACGAGGACCTCAGGGCCGACCGGCAGCCCGAGCACACGCAGATAGATATAGAGATGAGCTTCATATCAGAGGAGGATATCTTCCCGCTGGTCGAGGGCCTTATGAAGAGCCTGTTCGGCGAGCTGGCCGGGATAGAGCTCGAGACTCCCTTCCCCGTCATAGACTACGACGAGGCCATGCTAAGATACGGCACCGACAAGCCCGACCTGAGGTTCGGCCTCGAGATCTCAGACTGTTCCGACATATTCAGCGGCAGCGGGTTTTCGGCTTTCGCGTCGGCGGTCGACAGCGGAGGAGCGGTACGGGGCATTTCCTGGCCTGGAGGCATCGGGCAGTCTAAGAGTCAGATCAAAAAGCTCGAGAAGCTCGTAAAGGGAGCTGGCGCCGCGGGGCTCGCCACGGTCAGCGTCGAAGAAAATGGGATCGAGTCGCCGATAGCCGGATTCCTCAGCGGGGACGAGATAAAAGCCCTGCTCGGGAGGTTCGATGCATCGGCGTCGGCTCCATCGCTGATCCTGCTCGTCGCAGGGCAGGTACCGGTTGTCGAGAGGTCTCTCGGATCGCTCAGGACACACCTCGGGAAGGAACTGGCCGGGGAAAAAGACGGTATGCGGTTCCTCTGGGTCAACCGCTTTCCTTTATTCCTGCCAACAGGCGACGGGGGCTGGGAACCGGCCCATCATATCTTCTCGATGCCGCTCGAAGAGGACATACCCGGGATAGATTCGGATCCGGGCGCTGTCCGGGGACATCTGTACGATCTCGTCTGCAACGGGACAGAGCTCGGCTCGGGATCGATCAGGATACACAGGAGGGAACTCCAGGAGAAGCTGTTCAGGGTGATCGGCATCGGGGCCGAGGAGGCCGAGCGCAAGTTCGGTTTCCTCCTCGAGGCATTCGAATACGGCGCTCCCCCTCATGGGGGGATAGCTATCGGCGTGGACAGGCTGGCGATGATAATGGCCGGTGAGAGCTCTATAAGGGACTTCATAGCGTTTCCGAAGACTCAGAGCGCCACGTCCCTGATGGAGGGAGCGCCCTCGGAGGTAGAGGACAGCGTTCTCGAGGAGCTGCATATACAGGTAACGGAAAGGAACGAGAGGAAATAAGAAGGCACTATCAGGCATACCTCTTGCACGAAGGTGGCAAAAGGCTTTTTGCTTGACATGCAGCCCGAACGGCATTAATGTTCCTGTAAGTTGTTATAGTATATGACGACAGGGAGGAATTAAGGTTATGAAATCAGCACGTGGATGGCTGATACTGGCATTCATGTTCAGCCTGGTTGCAGGTTTTTCTGCCGGTTGCGGGCCCGCGCCCCCGTGCGAGACGAGCCTCGTGACCCTTGACGAGACCCGGCTGGATGCCGAGAGCTACGAGCAGGAAGCGGCCGAGACAGGCAAAAAGGTGGAGGACCTCGAGTCGAGGCTCGCGGCCAAGCGCGGCGAGATCGACGCGATCAAGGACAAGCCCGCCGAGCTCGAGAAGAAAGTATACGAACTGAAAAAAGGCAGCGGCAGGGAATAGGCGGCTGACAGAACGGAGACAGGAATAATGAACAAGAGATTATTGATCGTGATGGTGTTCATTCCTCTGATCGTCGTGCTGGCCGCAGGCTGCAGCAGGCATACGCCCCGAGCGATCGATATCAGCCAGGGCGAATATTACGAGGACGAGGAGTACCAGAAGCTCTCCAAGAAGGACAGGGCACAGTACTGCGCGAACCTGGCGGCAGAGCTCGAAACGCTCGAATCACGTTCCGAGGCCGCCCAGAACCAGCTCGAGAAGAACAAGGAAGACATCCAGACACTCACAAAGGACCTGCGTGACTCAGAGAGGGAATACTCGAGGCTAAGCAACCATGTCGACGAGCTCACCCTCCAGCTGCAGGAACTCGCGTCCCTTCCGAAGGAGCATAAGCTCATATACGGCGAATGCCTGTGGATCGTGGCGGGATATGAGCAGATCTACGGCGATCCGCTGAAATGGACGAGGCTGTGGAGGGGTAACTACCAGATGATCGAGGACCCCGACTGGGTCCTGGCAGGATGGACGCTGAAAATCCCCAGGGAATGGCCCCGCAGGCACAAGGTCATGCAGGACGAGTGGCTGGCCAAGATCGCGGGATACTGGGAAGTATACGACAACTACCGCCAGTGGCCCGTACTCTTCGAGGCCAACAAGGACAGGATCAGCGATCCCGACCTGATCTTCCCCGAGCAGGAACTGATAGTTCCCAGGGAATTTCCTGCTTCGGATTAAGCGAGGCGGTCATACAGACTTACCATACAAGACTCTTGGTCTGCGAGGGCGGACCAGGAGTTTTGTATTAAAGAGGAACCACATTTGAAGCAAAAAATGAGAAAAAGAGTGCTCTCCATGGCCGGCGTCGATGCGTTGAAACTACTTGGCGCGGGAGACAGGAACATCGAGATGATAGAGGAACACTTCGAGCAGGATATAGTCGTTCGCGGTGACGAGATCATCATCACAGGGACTAGCAAGCGCATCGACGAGCTCACCTCTGTGATGCAGACGTTGATAAGCATAGCGGCAGGGGGCCGGGCAGTCACCGAGGGGGATGTGATGACCGTCCTGCGTGGTGGAAGCGAAGACTCGCGTAAGATAGGCTCGCTGGACGAGACGGTCGTCTACTACTCCACGGCGAAGCGCAGGAGCATCGTGCCGAGAAGCGTCAGGCAGAAGGAGTACGTGCAGGGAGTGGCCGGGCACGATATAGTATTCGCGATCGGGCCGGCGGGGACCGGCAAGACGTACCTCGCCGTCGCGATGGCTCTGGCGGCGCTCAAGAACGGCGAGATCGAGAAGATCTTCCTTTCGAGGCCGGTTGTCGAAGCGGGGGAGAACCTCGGATTCCTTCCGGGCGACCTGCAGGAGAAGATCGATCCCTATATAAGGCCGATATTCGACGCTCTTCATGATATGATAGGAAGGGAAAAGACTCAGCGGATGATCGACAGCGGAGTCCTGGAGATAGCACCGCTTGCCTATATGCGGGGAAGGACGCTGAACAATGCGTTCGCGGTCCTCGACGAGGCTCAGAACAGCACCATAATGCAGATGAAGATGTTTCTGACGAGGCTTGGGGTGAATTCGAAAGCGATCGTCACCGGCGACATAACCCAGATCGATCTGGTGGATCCCGCCAGGTCGGGTCTGGTGGCCGTCTCTGAGATCCTCGATGATGTCGAGGGAATAAAGTTCGTGTGGTTCGGGGAAGAGGATGTTGTACGTCACAGGCTCGTCAAGAGGATCATCAAGGCTTTCAGCCGCATAAGACCGGACGGCGGCAGTGTCGAGCCGGAAGGCAGCGGTGCGGGGCCTGAAGCCGGACCGGAGGCTCCTGATGAATGACCAGCCATCAGGCGGTGACAGGGGCAGTCCCTTCAATGCGCTGCGCAGGGGCCTCAGGGCCCTTCGGCCAGGCGCGCTGAAGGAAGACGGCCGCCTGCTGCCTGCGATATTCATCATAGTATTCGTCATCGTGTCGATACTCCTCTTTCCACCGACGAGGAAGACAAGAGAGGTGGCGTTCAACGAGGGGGACATCGCCGATGTCGATGTCATAGCTCCGCTTGATTTCAAGGTCCCTCTGAGCGGTCAGGAGGTCGAGATCAACAGGGCGAGAGCGGCGGTCAGCGTTCCGCCGGTCTACAGGCTCAGGCCGGACGCGCTCCAGAACCTGCCCGGGGATCTCACGCTTCTTATGGAAAGGATAAAAGCGGTCGCCACGGTCGATTCAATACCTCCGGAACAACGGACGCAGATGATAAGGGATATGGTCCCGGCCCTTGAGCGGGAACCGGTGGAACTCCTTCTCGACAAGCGGATACGCCGCAAGATCCTCGACGAAGGGCTGGATATCCAGAAACGGCTCCTCGAACGCGGAATCATAAACGACGCTTCGCCGCTGCGCAGGAGGGATTATCCGCATATATCGCTTATCGATGGAGGATCGGAGAGCCTCAAGCCGGCGAATGGGCTGCTCGAACAGGGCCAGCTCGAATCAGTGATCCTCGGAAGGGCTGAGAGAGCTTTTCCGGGCAGCGACGACGCGCAGAAACTCTTCTATGCGATCGTCCGGTCGCACCTCGTGCCCAACATGATCTATGACGCGGAGGAGACCAGGCAGAGGCAGCAATCGGCCATGGAAGAGGTGCAGGGCGTTTACGACGTGTCGAAAAACCAGAGGATAATCGCCAAGCATGACAAGGTGACGAAGAAACAGGTCGTGGAACTCGAGGCCCTGGAGAAGTCGAGGACCGCGCTGGAGCTCAAGACCTCCCCTGTGATGAGGATAATGCTCTTCATAGGCAAGATTGTCCGAATACTGCTCCTGGCAGGCATGTTCGCCGCCGCCCTTTACAGATTCGACAGGCCACTGATCAAGGACATGGAGAAACTGACGCTGACATTCATGATCATCATGTCCTATCTGCTGATGACCGCGCTTGTCATCAGGCTGCCTTTCCTCAGCGAGTACCTCGTTCCGGTCGCCTTCGTTTCACTGGTGGCTACCGCGTTCTTCGGATCACTGACCGCGCTTATCTTCACGCTCTTCGCCTCGCTGATGCTGATAACGCATGCCGAGCTTCCGGGAAGCCTCGTCTTCATCTCTATCCTCGCCGGCTCGGCGGCTATTTACAGCATCGCCCACCTGCGGGAGAGACGTAATTTCTACACGATATTCCTCTACAGTTCGCTGGCGTATATCATAGGCATAACGAGTTTCGGCATCTCGGAAGCGTTCGGCATGAGCGAGTTCCTGTTCGGATCGCTCTGGGGGATTGCGAACGCCTTTGCGTGCACCATACTCGTGATGTTCCTGATGCCGATCTTCGAGTCGCTGTTCAGCGTTACGACAAATTTCACGCTGATGGAACTCAGCGACCTCAACAGGCCGCTTCTTAAAAGGCTCATAATAGAAGCGCCCGGTACTTATCACCATTCGCTGATGGTCGGCAATATGGTCGAGGCTGTAGCCTCGGACGTGGGAGCCAATGGACTGCTCGCGAGAGTCTCCGCGTATTATCACGACATCGGGAAGCTGTCAAAACCGGAGTACTTCTTCGAGAACAAGGGCGAGAACTTCAACAAGCACGAGAAGCTGGCTCCGACGATGTCGGCGCTGATCCTGGCTTCTCACGTCAAGGAGGGAGTAGATCTCGCAAGGAACGAGAAGATGCCCAAGGTGGTCATGGACGGGATCCGCGAGCACCACGGGACGACTGTCATGGCGTTTTTCTACAACAAAGCTCTCGAATATGACTCGCACGACAGCGTCAACATTGACGATTTCAGATACCCCGGCCCGAGGCCCCAGTCCAAGGAGACGGCGCTCATCATGCTGGCAGACTCATGCGAAGCGGCGGTAAGGTCGCTCAAGGAACCGACCGCGCCGAGGATCAGGGCGCTCGTATCAAAGATCTTCGCGACGAGGATGAACGACGGGGAACTGGACAACAGCAGCCTGACCCTCAACGACATCGCGGTCATCAGGGAGAAGTTCATACAGTTCCTCACCGGGATCTTCCATCCACGGGTACAGTATCCCTCGCAGGGAGAGACTACCGGGGAGGTGGAGCACAGCGTTGAGGATAACGGCAGGCAGCAGCAATCCGTCAGTGACAGGAAAAAGAGAGTTTGACCGCTCGGTGGGCATGATCGAGGACCTTGGCTCGAAGTGTGCCGGTGGAGAGCGCGTCGACGTGACTCTCATCGGCGAGCGCCGCATGGCGATCCTGAACCGGGAATACAGGGGGCGCAGGGGTGCGGCTGAGATCCTTACTTTCATATATGATGATGTCCCCCCGCTTTCCGGTGAAGGACCTGCCGGAGAGATCCTGATCTGCTGGAAGAAGCTGGAAGTCTCGGCGGCGAGGCTCGGCGTATCGAGGCGGGCCTACCTTCTCAGGCTTGTCGCTCACGGGCTTTCCCACATGGAAGGGTTCACTCACGGAGACGACGCGCAGGCCGGGAGGATGGAGGCGAGGGAACGCGAGATCCTCGAGGGCGCCGTCGCGGAGAGGGATATCCGCAGGATGTTCCCTTAAGAGGCGAGAACAATACGATGCAGACTCTGATATTGAATACGGTCGTGGTCCTGCTGCTGGCAGCCGCCCAGTTTCTGGCCGTGGGAGGCTTGACGGCCTTCACAAGGCTGTCGCGCATGAGCGGGGACAGGGTCTTTCCCAGGGGCACGGGAGCGAACAGCTGCCTCAGGATGATCCACAGGGGGAGGCTCCACGCGGCGATGATCCTGGTCGCCGTGCAGGTCGTCCTTCTGATCGCGGCCTCGCGAGCGATCCCCGCGGTGGTGACTTCGATCCTAGAGTGGTCGGGCGGGAAATACCGCTATACCGTGACAGCAGTACCCGCGGTCGGGGTCCTGATCATGATGGCGGCAGCGTTTGCGGGAATAGGAACTGCCGTAAGGCGTCCGGCCCGGATGGCCAGGTTCGTCTCTTACCCGTTCTGTCCCGTATATATAGTGCTCAGACCGTTCTCCAGGCTGCTGCTGAGGATCATATCCCTGTTCTTTCCTGAGCTCCCCACTGAACTCGCGTCGCCTTTGATGCTCATACGGCATCGCGAGGAGCCGGGAGAGGGATTTATAGAGAAGAACGGAAGCCGGCTCGTTCACAGCATCGTCGAATTCGGGGAGAAGAAGGTGCGCGAGGTGATGGTGCCGAGGATAGACGTGTTCGCGATCGAAAAGGGACTGACGATGGCAGAGGTCCGAGATGTGCTTGCCGGCGCCGGGCATTCACGCGTACCGGTCTTCGAGGGGAACATCGACCGGATAGTCGGCATGCTTTACGTGAAGGACCTTGTTGCGGTGGAAAGCGGCGAGGTCGGCAGGGGCATCGAGCACCTCACAAGGGAGCCTTACTTCGTTCCCGAAGGGAAGAAAATAGACGAACTGCTGAGGGAATTCCAGTTGAAGAAGATGCACATGGCCATAGTCGTCGACGAGTACGGCGGCACATCTGGCATAGTTACGCTCGAGGACATACTCGAGGAGATCGTCGGCGAGATCAGGGACGAGTTCGACCACGAGACGCCGCTTGTCAGGAAGGCAGGAGAGGGAAGGTACCTGGTGGAGGGGAGGACCTCCCTGGACGACCTTGGCGTATTTGTAGGACGGGAGTTCGATTCAGAGGACGTCGATACGCTCGGAGGATTCCTGTACGACCTTCTTGGCAGGGTGCCCGAAGAGGGAGAAGAGTTCGACCACGACGGGATGAACTTCAGGATAGAAAGGCTCGACGGCCAGCGGATCGCGGAAGTGATCCTTACCCTCTCCGGCCCAGGCGGCGGGCCGTCGGACTGACCGGCGCATGCCGGCCGCGGCAGACAGACGAATGGACGGTATCGGGGGATGTTCAACTGGATCAGGAATAAGTTCTTCACGGGCCTGATAATCCTGCTGCCCACCCTTCTGACCGGGTGGATACTTTACCGTCTGTTCAAGTCGGTCGACAGCATCCTGATGCCGATCGTCGAACGCTATCCGTTCCTAGACATCCCCGGGCTGGGGTTCTTCACAGTCGTCATCATACTTCTGCTCACCGGGATATTTGCCGGCAACTTCATCGGTCGCCGAATAATCCACTGGCTGGAGAAGGGGATAGGGCAGATCCCGCTGGTCAGCCGGCTGTACATCGCGTTCAAGCAGATGAGTGAGGTCTTCCTTCAGGAGAAGAGGACCGCATTCAGAACGGCGATCATAATCGAGTACCCGCGCAGGGGAGTATACTCGGTCGGCTTCGTGACCTCGACATGGAGCTACCGCGACCCGGAAGGGACCGACAGGGTCTTCTACAACGTCTTTCTCCCGACCACTCCCATCCCGACTTCGGGACTCTTCCTGATGATACCCGAGGAGGACACGATCCCGATGAACTGCTCCGTCGAAGAGGCGCTTAAGATGGTGATATCGGGGGGAGCCATAGCCACATCGATCCCGGCCATCGACGCGGCGAGAAGAGCGGCGGAAGGCGCTGGAGACACCGCCGGTGACGGTTCCGCGCGGGAATAATTCCTTGACGACAGGCGAGTTCCGCTTCATCCTGTTGTCCTGCCGGCAGTGCCCGAAGCATTTATGCCAGGCTGGAAGCAGGTATATGGATGGACGGAAATCTCGATCACAAGGTCGATTCGATCAGGGAACTCTTCGAGGCGGGTGAGCTGTCCCGGTTCTCCGCGGCGCTGGAGGGCATCCGCGGCCCGGACGCAGCCGAGGTGCTTTCCGCCCTTTCCGAGGAGATCCAGGTCCCCCTCTTCAGGTCGATGGATCCCGAGATGGCCAGCGAGGTTATAACTCTCGTCGACGAGGGCATCGCCCACGAGATCCTCGGGCACCTTTCCGTCGACGAGATCGTGCCGCTGATAAACCCGATGGCGAGCGACGACGCGGCTGATATCATCAATCTCCTGCCCCAGGAGACGGCCGGCGCAGTCCTGCGCAGGATCAGCCGCGAGGATTACGAGGATGTCTCCGAGCTCCTGAAGTTCCATGAGGAGTCGGCGGGCGGGCTGATGGCCAGAGAGCTTGTCACGGTCCGCTCAGGCAGGCTGATATCGGACGTCATCGCGAAACTGCGCGGCGAACTCTCCAGTATCGAGCAGATCCAGTACATATACGTCATAGACAGCGAGGGAGTCCTTCTCGGGACTATCCCCATCATCAATCTTCTCATCATAGATCCGGGAAGGAAGGTCGAAGAGGTCATGGACCGCGACATCCTGACAGTCACCGCCGATACCGACCAGGAAGAAGTCGCGTCGAAGTTTTCGAAGTACGATCTCTACTCGATGCCGGTCGTCGATGAAAACGGCAGGCTCGTAGGCCGGATCACGGTCGATGATATCATCGACGTCATCGAAGAGGAGGCGACCGAGGACATCACGATGATGGCCGGTACCGGGGACGAGGAGTTCTACGAGAGGTCGCCGATAAAGCTCTCCAGGGCGAGGCTTCCCTGGCTGCTGACAGGCCTCTTCGGCGGTATAGCGTCGGCCGCGATCATGCATCATTTCAAGGGATCGCTCGAGTCGGTCCTGACCCTCGCCTTCTTCGTGCCCGTCATAACGGCCATGGGAGGAAACGTCGGGATACAGTCATCGGCCATTGTTGTCAGGGAGATAGCGCTCGGGGGGCTGAGCATCTCGCAGACGGGGGGAAAGTTGCTCCGGGAGCTGAAGGTCTCGATCATAAACGGACTGGTCATCGGCACCGTGCTTCTGGCGACCGTGACTTTCTGGCAGGGCAGCTTCAGGCTCGGCATGCTGCTTGGCCTCTGCATGTTCATAATCATATTGTGGTCGACGATCATGGGGGCGTTCATACCGCTGATGCTGAAGAAGGCTAAGATCGACCCGGCGCTGGCGACCGGACCCTTTATCACGACATTCAACGATATCCTGGGTATCGCCGTCTATCTCGGGATCGCCACTGTCTTCCTCGGATGGCTGGGGAAGGGCTGACGGACCAGGCGGTGAGAGGTGAGCGGCATACTCAAGGATAGGGCGGTCATCCTCCGGACATGGGAGTATGGAGAGACGAGCCTTATCGTATCCGCCCTGACCAGGAAGGGGGGAAGGGCGAATTTCCTGGCCAAGGGAGCGAAGCGGCCAGGGAGCCAGTTGCACGGCAGGTTCAGGACCGGCAACATCGGGGACATAGTCTACTACGACAAGCCCGGCAGGGGGCTGAAACTGATCAAGGAATTCTCCGCCGCCTCCGTGCTGGATTCCTCGGGGGTGGACCTTGAGCGACTGTGCCTCTTCCAGGCGGGTCTCGAGCTCGCCGGGAGGGCATCGGCGGGAGATGAGCAGGAAGGGGCGGTGTTCGACCTTGCGGAGGCCTTCATCACAGAACTCGCGGCCGGCGCCGACCCCTGGGCGGCCTTCTTCGTCCTCGAGGCCAGGCTGCTCGCCGCTTCCGGGCTGATGCCGGAGATCGAACGCTGCGACCGGTGTAAAAAAGAACTTGCGGGATGCGGGTTTTCCGTAAATCCTTCGAGTGGCGCGGTCGAATGTGGCAGCTGTGCCGGGAGCGGGGAAACGCTTTCGCCAGAGTCGTGCGAGCTGCTTGTCAGGATGTCGGCCGGATTCGAGGGAATGCGGGGGACGGTGCTGGGTGCGGACGCGCGCAGGGAGATAGGTACCCTTCTTCACCGAATGTTGACGCATCACATGGATGGATACAGGCTTCCCGGTTCTCTCGGGATGCTGAAAGGAGCAGTCGGAGGATGACGTTTCAGGAGCTGGTAGCCACCCTCGACAGGTTCTGGTCGGATAACGGGTGCCTCGTGATCACGCCGTACAACTCCGAGGTGGGAGCGGGCACGATGAACCCCGGCACCT
>Ga0315536_1001842_pt1 | contig 10437 bp, 9 predicted proteins | sample SalMarSW160230MG_FD_203093 | JGI IMG/M metagenome (GOLD analysis project Ga0315536, IMG submission 203093) | Salt marsh sediment microbial communities from the Plum Island Ecosystem LTER, Massachusetts, United States - Salt Marsh Sediment SW1602-30 ... | reverse complement strand
AATTATTGTCGTTGCGGAGCACATAAAAGAATCATTGAGGCAGTTCAGACAGCTTCAAAAGAGATGAAAGGAGGGAAATAATTATGAAAAAAGAAACTACAAATACAAATGGTTCGGTTGAAACCATCAGGCGTCGCGGAATACCAAGAAGAGATTTCTTCAAAATAATTGGCGGCGGTATAATAATCTTTTTCCGTCCCTGGGGAGTGCTTGATATACTGGGAACACCTGCTGAACAGAGAAGATCTCTCCCAACAGACTATAATGCATTTTTGCAAATTGCGGAAGACGGTACTGTAAAATGTTTTACAGGCAAGATTGAGATGGGGCAGGGTATTATCACCTCTCTGGCACAGGAGATGGCAGATGCTTTGAATGTTCCCCTTGAAAATGTTAAAATGATTATGGGCGACACTGATCTCTGCCCATGGGATGCAGGTACCTGGGGTTCGCTGACTACCAGGGCATTCGGACCACATATGCTGGCAGCTGCTGCTGAAGCAAGAGGAGTGCTTCTGGGTCTGGCATCTGCAAAAATGGGAGTTCCGGTTTCGCAGCTTGAAGTCAAAGACGGTGTAATAATTGACACAAAAAACAATAAAAACTCTGTGTCATATTCACAACTCACAAAAGGCAAAAGGATAGAAAAATTCCTCGATGTTAAACCTTTACCTGAAGATTATACAAAGTTTACATATATCGGAAAATCATATAATCATGCCGACGCTGTGGTTAAAGTAACAGGACAGGCAAAGTATACTGGTGACCTGAAGCTTCCGGGAATGTTATTTGCAAGGATATTACGTCCGCCTTCTCATGGGGCCAAGATGACTTCAGTTGATTATTCAGAAGCTGAAAAAGTAGCCGGAACAAAAGTCATTCGCGATGGCGACATGATAGCTGTGCTTAATGAAAATCACGATCTGGCCGATATGGCACTGGCTAAGATTAAAGCTGAGTACTCTTTTAATGAGATGCCGGTAAATAATCAGAATATGTACAAATGGTATGTTAAATCGAATACCAGGTCGGAAGTAGTCAGATCGGATGGCGATATGGAAGCAGGTCAGAAACTGTCAGATAAAGTTTTTGAATCGGAATTTCATGATCCTTACCTTGCTCATTCTCCTATTGAGACCCATACTGCACTTGCTCACCTTGAAGGTGATAAAATGACCGTATGGGCATCCACTCAATCGCCATTCGGACTTCAGGATACACTTGTACGTGAGCTGGGTTTTGCTCTTGACAAAGTAAGGGTGATCACCCCGTTTGTCGGAGGCGGATTCGGTGGAAAGAGCCCGGCTCAGCAGGGAGTTGAAGCAGCAAAACTTGCTAAACTGACAGGTAAACCGGTGATGGTTGTTTGGTCGCGCGATGAAGAGTTCTTTTTTGATACTTTTCATCCTGCCGGTGTAATTAAAATTAAATCGGGAATTGATAAAGACGGATTTATAAAACTCTGGGATTATAATATCTACTCTTCGGGGACAAGGGGATCAGAGACAACTTATGAGGTCCCCAATGCTAAGACAACTCATCACAGCACTGACAGGAATGAACCTTCTGTTCACCCTTTTGCAACTGGAGCATGGCGTGCCCCTAATAATAATACAAACACATTTGCCAGGGAAGTTCAAATCGATATTATGGCTTCTGCAGCCGGCATAGACCCACTGGAATTTCGTTTGAAAAACCTGAAAGATGTGCATATTATTGATTGTCTTAAAGCTGTTGCAGATAAATTCGGATATGTTGCAGGAAAAACGCCAAGCGGCAGAGGTATCGGTGTTGCCTGTGGGGCAGACGCCGGAGCCTGGGTGGCCCATATGGCTGAAGTCAGTGTTGATAAAAACACAGGGAAGGTGAAGGTTATTAGGATAGCATGTGCCCAGGATATGGGATTATGCGTTAATCCTGAAGGTGCAATAATTCAGATAGAAGGATGTCTGACCATGGGCCTTGGATATACTTTCTCCGAAGAGATATTTTTTGAAGGAGGTAATATAAAGGACCGTGGATTTGATTCATATGAGATACCTAAGTTCTCGTGGCTTCCTAAAATAGACACTGTTATACTTGACAGGATGAACCAGCCACCTCAGGGTGGCGGAGAACCTGCTATTATAGCTGTGGGTGCTGTGATTGCCAATGCTATTTTTGATGCAACAGGGGCAAGGCTGTACACTATGCCATTTACACCGGCAAGAGTCCTTGAAGCACTGAAAAAGGTGTAAAAAAGGCATCAGGCATCAGGCATCAGGCATCAGGCATCAGGCATCAGGCATCAGGTAAAAGAGTATAGTATAATCCTGTCGCCAGTAGCCTGACACCTGTAGCCTTTACTAATATATTATCAGAAATAACAGGGGGAGAATGATTCCGATAACAGTCAGAATTGCTCCCCTTTTTGTTATCCCGTTTCTTCCTTTAACCAGGAACAAACCTGTAAATGTAACCAGTATCAGGGCCAGACAGAATAAATCGCTAAAGTATTTCCACCATCTTCCGGGATTGTAGTGCAGAAAGTTAAGCTGGTAAAAAACAGGCCTTTTGCTAATCCTTTCAATGACTCCTATCCCTGTTTCTGTATTGAGTTGTGCAAATCCTCCGTTAATGAAGATAGTTACCCTGTTCCCGGCAGGGAAATGGTATGCTTTGTACTCATCTTCAATCCCCAGGCTCTTAAGGATACTTTTTGCGTCATCGCTGTTAAAAGATTCCCTGTCTTTTGTTATTGGAGCCGTAAAATCGTGGCTGTCAATAATATAATTTGGATTCCAGTCATTCTTATGATTAAGGGCGATACCGGAAATAGCATAAATAATTGTCAATCCGGCAATCAGGTAACCTATATCGCGATGAGTGACTCTGTTGAGTTTTGACAGATTCATTCTGATATAATTCTGAAATCATTTAACAGTATGGCTCCTGTATTCCATGATAATATTTGCAAGAGATGACTGACCTGCCAGAGCTGTTTCTGTTTCACAACTGTCTGCTGACATTTTATTTCCACCTGCTTCCGGGATTTTTTGTGCGTCCATTCCTTCAGAATGAGATTCGCCCTCAACCATGGCCACGGCTGGTCCGCCAACCCTGGTTATTACTCCCTCAACAGAAACTTCACTTCCGAGAAGATCCATAGGAAATTTAGGCATATTCTCACCCGCTGCAACATATAACCTGATATCAGGATTTTCACCAACAATAAATAACTTTTTGCCACTCTCGGTACACACATGAACAACCTTGCCTTCAACGATTATGTTCTTGCCAATATAATTATCCGGATTTGCAACAAGTGAAGCAAATTCAACTTTCTCGGCTTTACCTGACTGGTCAGATTGTGAAGCAGCCACTTTCTTGCCTGAATTATTGCATGATGAAATGACAGCTGCAATAGATATTAAGGAAATAATACGTTTGATCATAATTGAATAGGTTTAATAGCAGGATTGCTGGTTTATACTACATTTTTTTATTTTGGTACGCAATATCAGAAAAAAAAATTAAAATTCAATATTTTGCAGGTATCCGGTTAAGCTGGCAGAAAGGCTTGTAATATCGGCTGTCACCCATTAAAACAATCAATCCCGGTAAACATGTTATCGGGATTGAGTGGAAATATTGAATATATTTTTTCTTACATCTGTTCCGGATCATCTTTTCAATATAGGGTCAGTACTGCCTCTAAAGAAGATACTCCGGATCAATGAGCAGGTTTCTAAAGCTCCCATCCTTTTCTGTATTCCCTGATAAGGTACTTATTAGCTTCAGGTATGTTGGTTATCTTCATATTTGCGCTGTCATAATCCACTTTCTTTCCTGCTCTCAGAGCCACTGCTCCGAGAAGTATTGTTTCTGTGACAGGACCTGTGTAAAGAAAACTGCCAGGTGACTGCGTATTATTCTTGAAAGCGTTGATCCACACATCGTTGGGATCCTCCCTGGAACGTTCAGATGTCCTGTCAGATGGTGTGAGCTTCCCGTCTTCTGCTATAACTACCGGTTGTTCACCTCTGAAACCAGCGATAATTTTTCCTTTATCACCAATGAACATCATACCTTCTCTTCCCAATGCTTTCCCTGTTGCACTGTACTCGTCGGGGTTAGGAGGTCTCATACCGCCATCATACCAGAATAGTTCAAAAGGAGGAAGCTCAGGCTGGGCATCGAATTTAAACCTGATGATGCATGAGAGAGGGAAGGCAACATTATTTTTAACACCAACAGCGACATTCCCATTGAGTGCACAGGTCGTTGTACCGTATGCTTCAGCACTTTTAGCAGGTGTATTCACACCGATAGCCCTGAAAAGAGGGAATAGGCTGTAATGACCCATATCAGCAATACTGCCTGCTCCAAAGTCGTACCAGCCTCTGAAAACAGCATTTGTATAATTTGGACTATAGGGTCTGTCAGGTACCGGACCCAGCCAGAGCGGCCAGTTAAGACCATCTGGAACCGGAGGATTATCTGTGGGATTTGTTTGCCACTGAGGCCACATTGGCCTGTTCGACCAGTTATGTATCTCCTTCAGTTTCCCTATTCTCCCTTCATTAATCCAGCCCTTTATTGTATCATAATCAGGCCTTCTGCTCCATGCCAGCAGGTGAGTGCTAAGGCCGGTCTTTTTTGCAGTATCGATGGTAAGTTTTGCCTCGTATATCCTGTTGGCGATTGGTTTATGAGTAACAACATGCTTCCCCTTTTTCATGGATGCTATTGCCACCGTTGCATGCAAATGATCAGGTGTCATAATCTTTATGGCATCAATATCTTTCTCTTTTTCCAGGAGCTCCCTGAAATCCTCATATGATGCACAACCTTTATAAGTTCCTGAGTCCTTTTGTTGTCCATAATATTTCTGCACAAGTTCCTGCCCGAGGTCTCTGCCTCCGGGTATACCGGTGATACCTTCTCCCCAATTACTGTCACCCAGAGTAGAACGCATGGTGTTGCGAATATCGTAAGGCGACCAGTCGACATAGTTAGTGCTGTATTTATTCGGATCACAAACAGCAACAATCTGCACCGCAGGGTTTTTTACAAGAATGGCCATTTCCCTTATACCCTGGGTACCGCAACCGATATATCCAAGAGTCATTTTATCACTTGGAGCTGTATATCCCGGACCTCCGAGAACTTGTCGGGGCACAATTGTAATTGCAAGGGATGCAGCAGCAGCTGATCCCAGAAATTCGCGACGGTTAATTTTTCTTGAATTTGCCATTTTATAGTATTTGATTGATTATTTAACGTTAATAATTTTTGAATGTAGTCAGCTTATGTTCCTACGAAACAAAGTTATGAAGATAGATTGCACTCTCCTTAAAGGTAGACGGGTCCATTTCTACAAAGAAATCTTTTATACCGGCTGTTTTAATTGTTGCGAAGAATTCTTTCCAGTCAACAATGCCTTTTCCCAATGGCACAGTTTTGCCATCGGGTGACATATCTGCCAGATGTGCAGAAATAAATCTGCCAGGGTATTTATTAAAATAGGTAGAAGCTTTATATCCCAGCCTGATGACTGCAACCTGGAATTGCATCTTAACATAATCGGAGTCAAACTGTTTCATTAAAGCATCATAGACCAGTGTATCGTCAATTTTCTCAAATTCCATATCATGATTGTGATAACCCATCTGAATGCCCGATTCTTTCGATTTTAACCCCATTTTGTTCAGTTCATCGGCAGCTTTTTTCCAATCATCAAGCATAGCTTTCCCGGGCAGGCCAAAACTTGAAAGGATCATCTGTTTCTGACCTGATTCCAGCGCAAACTGAATTCTTTCATCAAGATGATTTCTTAATTCATCCATCCCATAGTGGGTGCTCATGAATATAAGACCAGCATCGTTAATAATTTGCTTCATCTCCTTTGCTGTCAGTTTCATAAGGGGTCCAAAACCTGAATCTTCATATCCCGGAGGAGAACACATCTCAACACTCTGATAACCAAGGCCGGCAACTTTTTTTAGAGTACCGGGAAAATCCTTTACGAGTTCCTCCCTTACTGTCCATACCTGAAACCCAATAGGCATTTTAATGAGTTCGGAAGTACTTTCACTGATCATATCAAAGGGAATCTTCGATGCAATTACTGCGGAACCTATTCCCATCGCACTTTTACCCAGGAATTGTCTTCTTGATAGTTTATTCATAATGAGTATGTATTAAAGAAAATTTAATGAAATTATTTCGCCCAAAGTCTGTATATATCCAAATTTACTAAAATGTTATGATAAATATCTTCGATCATTCTGATTTTAACAGATATTAACTTTGGAAGCTGATTATATCTTTCAGGATTTATTGTAAATTTATATACAAATCTAAAAACGCAGTCTCATGAAATTCCCGGAAGCAGAAATTACCAATGGATTAATTAAAGCAAAACTATACCTTCCTGATCCCCAAAAAGGGTATTATCAGGGAACCAGGTTTGACTGGTCGGGGAATATGCCCACTCTCGAGTACAAAGGACATACTTACTTTGGACAATGGTTCACGAAATATAGTCCGGAAATACATGACGTTATAATGGGTCCGGTAGAGGATTTCACTCCAATTGATTACTCTGGGTCAATGCCCGGAGAAAACTTTCTTAAAATTGGGGTGGGCATCCTGTCAAAACCTGATATGGAACTGTACGATTTCAGCAGGCTTTATCCTGTTATTAATCCCGGAAAATGGAAAGTGAAAGCGGGATACGACCAGGTTACTTTTAATCATGAACTTAAGGATAAGAAATATTCATATCGATATGAGAAGAATGTAAAGCTTTCCAAAGGGAAACCGGAACTAATGCTTAGCCACATTCTTAAAAATACAGGGAAGGAAGTTATTGATACAAGTGTATACGATCATAATTTCTTTATGATTGACCAACAACCAATTGGTCCCGGGTATGTTGTCAGGTTACCTTACACGATAGAAAGTGAAGGAGTTGATAATTCAAGTGATTTCTCAGCGGTAAGGGGAAATGAGCTCGTATACCTGCGACTAGTCGGACCCGGTGAGGATATAAATTATTTTAACCTGGCGGGTTATAGTCCTGATGTAAGCGATTATGATATCAGAATTGAAAACCGGATTGCAGATGCGGGTGTACGAATTACCTGCGACCAGCCAATTTTGAAGCTGGCATTCTGGTGTTGTGCAACAACTTTATGTCCTGAACCCTATATCACGATAAAAGTATATCCGGGAGAAGAGATGACCTGGAAGATCCGATACGAGTTTTATATTATAACTGAATAAAAACTATCAGAATATTTATTTAACATTTGTTCTTGCCCCGGTATTTACAATAATATTTTTTCTCCATTCGTATTTGGATCCGTTTTTAATATTGAGAAGAACATCATAAACACCAGGAGCACATGCATTTGGGTTTAATATATTATCGTAACTTATTATTTCCAGGTTCTTAAGAGGTGCCGGAGTGCCTGTTTGCCTGGCAGCTGTGCCTGCAGGATAGAGATGCATCTGTTTAACATCCCTGTTACCACCACCATAGATTACCTCTCCGGCATTGAGATTTATATTAACGGCATAACTCTTATTAGCCTTCATTTCAAAATTCTCAAGCCAGATTTTTTGTAATTGTCCTGATATAATAACAGATATGAGAACATCGTATTTTCCGGGTTTGATTTTGCCGGAACTGGCATCTGTTGATTCATCAGGAGAAATAGCTTTTTCATGATTACCTTTTGCATAAAAGGTAAATGCTCCCTTATACATGTCCTGTTCAGAAGTGGCTTTGTAAATGTTCACCTGCGATTTATAGGAGCAAAGAGCGCTATTGCCGGGCGATTCAACCAGAAAGAACTGATAATCATATAGAGTTATTGAAACTGAAGTCTTGGTTTTAGGTTTTATAACTATGTTCCCTGCTACAAAGCTAAGAGTACCAGGACTTCCTGAAAGTTTGAAAGTCATCTTCAGGTCATAGGTTCCGGGTGCCGCACTCTGCAATTTCACCTCTTTTCCGGCACTTTCCAGACCGAAAGCTGAACCGGAAATCAGATACCCCATAGATCTGACATCAACTGACAGAGCGGATTTGTCACTTGCAGTCATGGGTGCATAGCTTTGCTGCACCCATACATGGTTCCAGCATCGGTCCATTTTTATTTCAATTCCATTATTTAACTTGTAAGCATAGGCAGAAACTGACTGAGCCTGTAAAGAAAAAATGGTAACCATTAAAAGAGTTAGTATAAACAATAATTTTTTCATGACTGGTAGGATTATGTTGTTATTTTTGAGTAAATCAAATTTACATCATTTAAATAACAGATAAAAAAAAATATTTGTATTCTTTTCAGTATTAGACCCGGTACCCGGTACCCGTTACCCAGTATCCGGTACCCAGCAATATAAAAGCTGTCAACCCTGTAACATTTCCATCTTTCTGCCGTCTTTAGAATATGATTAACCTAAAACTATTATGCCATGGATCATATTGTATGGCTCGATGCCGAATCAAATGAACTGGAGAATCTGGTTAAGGGTAATAAGTCAATGATTATACGGGGAGCTGAAGAGAGAGAATATCTCCACGAAAATATCAAGGAAGGAGATGAGCTTTACTTTATTAATAAGATAGGAGAGACATATGTTAAAGCCCGTGGTTTAATAGCTTCCGTATTTTATTCTGAAGAATTATCGGTTGAGGAATCATTTGAGACAATAATAAGACATCAGGATAAACTTCAGTTACCAGATCTTCAGTTCGAAAAACATGCAGGTAAAAGATTTCTGCTACTTATAGAACTTGATGATATTGAAGATATTAGGCCATTCAGGATAGAAATTCCTAACAACCATTTGAATTATGACTGGCTTACTGTCGGCAAAATACCGGAGTACAGGAGGGAAGACGTATTATAGAAGATGCATTGTAGATGAAGAGCCAAACAGGCTGAATATCTCTGCCTGGTTCGAGGCAATAAAAATATAATTGTTTTTACATTTCAGGGAATATTACTGACGCTTTTGTTGTCTAATAAAAAATCACTTTATTAAAATTGAGAATTATGAAAAACAAAAAAGGAAAAAGCTCATGGCTGGTGAAGGTTTTATCATTGACCATGATGATGGCTTTTATTATGCCTGTAATGGTTAATGCACAGGCCGGCAAAACTAATTTTTCAGGAAGCTGGACAATGAATGCAGATAAAAGTACCATGCCAGGCGGTGGACAGGGTGGTGGACCGAGAATGGGGGGAGGTAATCTGGTTGTCACTCAGGCAGCTAATGCTCTTACTGTTGAAAGGACCAGAACAGGTCGTGACGGACAACCCATGACCACTACCATGAAATATACTCTGGACGGTAAAGAGTGCGTGAATTCTTCTCCCAGGGGAGAGAGTAAATCCATTGCCAAATGGTCAGCTGACGGTAAATCTCTTACAATTGCAACTACCACGAACATGAACTTCAATGGGGAAGCAAGAGAAATCAAATCATCTGAGGTATGGACACTTACTGATCCAAAAACACTTTCAATGGCCACAACACGAAATGGTCAGAATGGCGATGTAAAGATGACAATAGTCTATGATAAAAAGTAGTTATTGAAATTTTATTATGAACCAGTAAAAGGCTCCCGCGGGAGCCTTTTTTTGTGGTTTAGCTAAACACCCTTCCTGGTAACTTCATTTTCTGCCCGTCTGGTTTTCATTCGCTCTTTCTCTTTGATTACAGCAATAAGATTCTCTCCGGCTAACCTGAAATCTTCTGCGTTCTGGGGTGTAAAAAGATAAACTGAGGTGCCGGGTGTAAGTCCCTGCTCGACTATAATATTTTTATCGTTAGCCTCGCCTAGCACTACTATCTGCCTTGTCCTGTTTTTTGTATATACAAATGGAATACTGTCAGCCCCGGTATGTACACATTCTGTCGGTACATAAACAACATCATTAAAGTTTCTTATAAGTATTTTATTACCGGTTGTCATTGACGGTCTCAGGGAAGGATCACTGTCATTAATCTTAATTTGCACTTCAAACATTTTTGAGTCTGAATTAGGCAACTGCTCACCTACATTAGCAATACTAATCACCTTTCCCTTATAACTTTTATCAGGGAAAGCATCAACATTGACCGTTACCTGTTGACCGGCCTTAACCTTGCTAATATCGATCTCATTAATATAAATTTCGGAAAGCATTGAAGACAGATCAGGAAGTGTGGCTATAACAAGGTCCCAGGGATTAACTGATGACCCGGCTTTTCTCTTGGTTCCATTTCTGTCTTTTTTATAGATAACCATACCGGACGAAGGTGCCTTGATAGTGAATTTTACAAGGAAATCCTGAAGATCGCTAACAAGTGCAGTCTGATTTTCTAACTGAGATTTCAGGCGCTTGATATCAGCATGTGTTTGTGCTGCCTGCAGCTTATAGGCCTTTTTCTTCT
>Ga0315536_1001839_pt1 | contig 10456 bp, 12 predicted proteins | sample SalMarSW160230MG_FD_203093 | JGI IMG/M metagenome (GOLD analysis project Ga0315536, IMG submission 203093) | Salt marsh sediment microbial communities from the Plum Island Ecosystem LTER, Massachusetts, United States - Salt Marsh Sediment SW1602-30 ... | reverse complement strand
TTGTAAAAGTTAAGATCTTCCCATACAGTTCTGAGAGATAGTAGGTGGCAGTCAGCCCCCTCTTCGGTTAAAGTGTTTTCACCACAAAAATACTTACCGAGAGGAGGAAGACATGACTGCCAAAAAGAAGTTAGCACAAAAGAGACTTACATTGCTACAAGTTGCTGAAAGACTGCGGAACGTATCTGAAGCCTGCCGTCGCCACGGTGTTTCCCGGAGCCAGTTCTACGAGTACAAGAGGGCCTTCCAGGAAAAGGGCTTCCAAGGGTTGATGGACCGACCACCGATCCCAAATACCTTTGGCAATGAAACATCCCCCGAAGTGAAAGAAAAGGTCATTGAGCTTTCTCTTGATCATCCTGCCTGGGGCCCTGTCCGTGTCAGTGATCATCTCCGCTTAAGAAACGTCACCGTGTGCCCCAGTACGGTAAGAAACATATGGGTGAAGGAGAACATGGAGACCAAGTATAAACGCCTTCTTCGCCTGGAGGAGGAGAAAAACGGCAAGGATATAGATCTGACAGAGGAGCAGATCAAACTTCTTGAAAAGGCAAATCCCTGCTTCAGGGAACGGCACGTGGAAAGCTCCTATCCTGGATATCTCTTGTCACAAGATACCTTTATGGTTGGTACTATCAAGGGGGTCGGTCGAATCTATCTCCAGGCTGTTGTGGAGTTAGGTTGGTATTATGTCCTGAGGTGGAAGAGAAATTAGTTGCCACTCAGTCTTTCTCCTCCAGTATCGTTACTTAGTTTAGTTTCACTGCCATTTTATGACATCCTCGCCAGAGAGACTAATGCGTCACCACGGTTATTTCCTCTATAATTTCCTGAAGAGTGCCAAGGGCATATTGCCTGAATTGCTCATCCTCTAACCTGGGAAAAGCGCCGGTCGGGCGCTGGCCTGATATCATAAGAATCCCATCTGCCGTAATATCTGAAAAGCTTCTCTGAAAGTTCTTAATGAAACGTGAAAACCAGGAGGGATAAGTTTGCTTGAAATCGAGTAGACCCAGGATTATCCGTTCCTTGAACTCAGGGCATTTGGCAAGGATGTCAAAGATGTAATAAAGGTCCTTTGCCTTTTTTTGTTTATCCCTGCGGCGTTCAAAGACCAATCCTTTATGGAATATATAGGCCTCAGGGGAGGGCACTTTGACTTTGAGCGAGTGGTACTCTCCTCCGATCCGGAAATCATCGATCGTCACCTCAATGGTATGGCTGATCAGTATCGAGATAAATCTCAAGGCCTCAGCATGAAGCCCCGCCTGAACCTCAGCGACGACATCATCCCTGGGTCCTCGCTGATCCGTCAGGAATTCTATTTCGATATCTTCTCCATCGATGATTCCTTCATAGTGAATTACCGGCGGGTTATCCGTGGTCTTGAAGGCTGTCTCAAAGCCGGCCTCCAGGAGCAGGCGGTCCACTGTTTTGTCACCGACCACGGGAACCTCTAGGTCCACAAGGAAATCAATGTCTCTCGTCCTGATAGGCTCTCTGGATTTGTCTGCCAGGAGATAATGATAGTACAGGAGGGGAACCCATCCGCCCCCGATAACAATCACGGGAAGATAGTCCCTGAGAATCCAGAGGGTTTTTAAGAACCCGGCTTTGAAATTTTGAGGCATGACGCCTTTCAACCCTCGATGCTATGTTTCAATCTTTTTTCGTACAGATGTTCGGCCTGCTCCAGTCCTCGGATCGGGTAGTTGTACAGGTCAAGATAGAGTTGGAGGTCCGAAACTACCCACATGTTCCTGATGCTTCGTTTCCCATAAAAGGCTGAATGCTTGTAATAGGGCAACAGGAATACGAGATTGGCTCCGTCTTGGACCTCCCTCAATTTCAGTTTATTCACGAGCTGGTTGATACTGTCCATGTTTTGGATGTAGATGTGAACCTCATTATAGACAGCATATGGAGCCACAAGATTGGCTCCAGCGTGCAGCCCGAGTGCATATGGAATGTTATCCGGAATCCGGGCGGCGACGAGTTTGTCTATGATCTCCTCCGGGCCTTTTGCCAGGCAGAAGTATCGCACCTCCTGATTCCTCCTATAATCGTATTCCCGGACCCAGTCTTCCAGAAGTCCCTTCGGATCTCGAAGTCTTATCTTGGAATCGATACGGGATACGTAGTTCCTTTTTTCAAGTTCCTGTGCCATCCGGGAGACAAAGCCGGGATCGAGGCCTACTGAATGGGCAAGCTCCCGTACGCCCCATACCTTCTTGACATCCGATAAGACGGCCCGGAGAATAAGGGATGCCTTGTCGGAAAACGGACTTCTTCCTTTTCTTTTTTCGGGAAAGCGGTTGGGAAAACCGATGCGTTCAATATACAGGCCGTTATACTCAAGAAAGACATTACCCGAGAGGTCCAGGAAGCAGATATTCTCTTTCTGACATTGCTTTCTGCGATCTTGGCTAATGTATTTTGCCACCACAAGCGGAACCAGGCCTTCTTTTTTGCCGGCGTGGGATTTCAAGAGTGCTAATTTCGCTTTGAACATCGAAAAACTCTGCTGCGGGACTATTTCCCCGATCACTCTGAATTGCGATTTCTTGTAAAGGACATGGGCCATGAAATCCGGTCGCCACCCCTTTTCTTCGGATCGCGGTGCCACCTCAATACGGACACTCAGCCCTTGCAGAGGGACCAGCTCTCCTATATGATTCTGCAGGTAGTCCAGGATCTCGCGTTCGATGCCCATTGTTGCCTCAAATATCTTGATTGTCCATTTGGACAACAATATCTTTAAAAACAACAGCTATGTCAAGCAAAAACATCTTTTCAGCGCAGGGTTTCTCCCGATGATCCCAAATTCAGTGTGCAACTCTGTGCGCAAGAATCGGGTTTTCTGGTCCCTACAATGGTGGCCATAGGTAGATTTGAAGGGGCTACCGAGTAATCGAGTTGGGGAACGCGCTTTAAACGAGGCCTGGATAGAGTATGAAAAACCTAGATCGCCTGGTGCCTGATGAGCCGAAAGAGAAAGCAAAGAACTGTATTAAGTTATGATCATTATCCTGTGCGCATACACGGCTGGGAAGTCGATTATGATCTCAGCCTAAACACAAATGGCATATTTGGCGAAGGGCCTTATTGGGAGTATTTTAGCCCTAATTGAAGGGTGAACTCCTAGGCCCGGAAAAAATAGAGGGAAGGGAAGTTCAAATTACATTCTTGCCCGATCGTACCATGGATGACGCGGTGGCTGCTCCCAAATCCATCACATGGGAGCCAACGGCCGTAGGCAATTTAACCTCGCGGGGAAAACGGTCCGAGTTTATCGGCTCTTTGCCAATGCAACCTATTGCTTCCATTTTGACAGCTCTGCAATCCGGCAAGATCAAATACGTCATTTTTTCAGGAGAGGCACTGCGATACGGGAGCGCTTCAATCCGGGGGGTAACTTTTTCCAAGGAATACGATCCCGAGGATTATTGAGCCGTAGAGTCAGGCGAAAAAACATGTCAACGCTTTGGACATGTTCTTATGAGGTTCTGCTAGCTTTGGGGAATCATGTAGACGGAACGATATGGGTGAGCACCGGCTAATCAGATAATATCGCATTGCCTGAGGAACACACGGACAAAACCTGCAGCGTCTGCCTCCAGTTCCTCGTTTGGAGTGCGGTAGAGGAATTCGGCAACCCGACGGGGACCCATTCCGTCGGGCTCAGAGAAGTCACGACGCAGTATCTGAAGCGCGTCTTGAGTTTCCTGTTCGTGAATGATGTGCTTTAGGTGCCACAAAACATCATCAATTCCAGCGCCGTAATTACGGATCATGTAGTAGAGGTCGTACGCATCTTTGTTTTCACCCCTCATGCCGAAGGCCAGTGCTTTCAGCACGACGAACACACCAGGACCGCAAACCCATATTTCGCGGCTTGCCTTTTCTCCCAGGATGGTCATTCCTCTCAAGGAAAGTCTTTGCCTGTCTATGAAAGCCAGACGAAGCCCAGGTGTTATCACTGCGGCAGAGTCCTTCTCGATATGACGAATCTTGCCTCCTTTGTTTTCATCGAGGCTTGGTGGGATAATGAAATCCACGGTCACTTTGGGATGGCCCGAGGCCTTGATCTTCCAGCGTTGAAAAGTCGGGTTTCCCACTTCATTCACGTCCGGTTCAAGTCTTGCCCGACGGAGTCTAGTGGTGAGCTCCTCATACCGTTCGGCATCCAGGAGTGCCAGGGAAAGACCGAGGTCGAGATCCATGGTGCCGACATGGATATCTTCACCTCTCGGCACCGACTCCTCCGGGATCAGGAGAGAAGGTACGAGTCCACCGACCACGACGAGTTCATCGATGAGATCCCCGAGCTTTGTCGCGACATAAAGACAGGTCTGCCGCACAAGCTCGGCCTGCTCCCTCGAATATTCGGAAGCGAATGAAGGTTTATCACCCATCCTGTTTCCATTTGAGGTAATCTTGACGAAGCCTCGATGCCGCTTCCGCGGATCTTTCCGGATGGTCTTTCAGATCCAGGTAAACCTGAACGCCATGAACACAGCGAATCCCTTCTTTGGCCTCTGATCCGTGAAATACTCCTTCATCGTTGGGCTCGACCAGCCAGGTGTTTGCTCCCTTCTCGTCTTCACGAAAGCCGAGCGCATCGAATAATTCATTCCCCGGCGTATTGAGAAGGTAGAAGGTTGCCAGCCGGAAATTGGCGAAATGGGAATAGAGCCAGGCAGCACAGAGACCGGTAGCAGCATAACCCGGCGCTTGCTTTTCGAGTACACCAGCTATCTTATGCAGCAGTTCCTCGCCTGAGCGGGCAGCCACGTGTCCTTTGATGACGCGATGCCTCATGAAATCATAGGCTTCGTGCCATGCTTCGAGCAAATGCTCCGGGTCTTTGGGTTTAACCTGGCCTTTCTCATCCCGTTCAATCAAGCCGCTCTCTTCAAACCTCCGAACGATCCGACTCGTATATCCCTCGTCCAGGTTTGCAGCCTGGGACAATTTTCGCTGGTTCAGGGCGCGATCAGGCTGGATCAACAATTGACGGGCTATTCGTGAGCTTTTGGGGGCGAAGAGATTGGGAGGTCTGCCGGCGCTCTTAAATCGGTTCGGCTTGCCTTCAACATTGATGAAAAGTCCAGGGGCCTTAATATGGGCGTTGCCGGAGAGGTCGAGCCAGGCCACGTTGTGCTCATCGCAAAAACGGCTGCCTGTTTCACCCATGTACGGGACCACCAAAAGAGGAATGGCATCTTGCCTACTATCTCCCCTCTCCTCATTGAACCTCATCAACGCGAGGAGTAAGGGGGCCCGTGCGTTTGAGCTCCTGAAATTTACAAGGAAGGTATGCTCATCGGCTTTAATGACTAAGTCGGTTTCGGGCTCTTTTTTGTCCCTCCGGATAGAGACGCGGCTCTCGGGTATTTCAAGCAGTTTTGCAAGCAAAGCCGAGACCTCGGAAGACACCTGTTTTTCAAAACGACTCACCATACTTGACAAAATGCACCTACTTGACTGAAATGTCAAGTCTCTATATTAAGTCAAGCAGAGGAGTTTACTGGGACTTCGATAGTTTGGATCGTGGCGTGTCGTCGCAGGCCTTGAAGCCTCTCCTTCGTCGATCAAAGAAAACTCAAAGAGAAAAAGCTGCTGCTCCAATCAGGGAAAGAGGGCAGCCTGATTCCTGATGCTCATTACCCGAAAGATGAAATCTGACGTTTGCTTCCGATCCATCTCCGGCAGCTTTATGACGGGGGAGGAAAAAGGAACGGCTGCGCTTGACAGGTCCGGATTATGAATTATTTTGTCTTGCAACAGGCGAGCGTCCTGACCAGATACTTTTTCATTTCCTTTATCCAGGGTGGCCAGACAGGGTCACCCTTTTTTGTCTGTGATTTTCAAGGCCACGCCAATCAGAGACGGATATGGAAAGCTGGTCGAGTCTCTTCAGGTGGTGACCCCCATGAGCGTATGCTTTGTATTGGGCCCGGCGCAATATCGAATCCAGCGGCGCCCTGAAGAGGATGGATGCGCACAGCCTTCGAGCAGAGCCCTCCATGGCTTCAGCCAGAGTCAGCAACCCGCCAAGTCCCTGTCGAGCTGGTCGGTGTGGTCCAGCAGATAGGTTTCGGCCGCATCCAGATGCCCCGCTTCGGCAAGAAAAATTGCCGAGGAATGGGAAGTTGAGGTCAAATATTAACCCGCTTAACCATTGTTTGTTCCGGCATTTTGAAGCGTAGGAGACAAAGAGTTCCTTGGCATCAAAGAGGAACACATCGCTCACAGTCCCGTTGGAATCATCACATTCCTCAAACACGGCGCCATCTGTCCGATAAAAGGCAGCCATCAGTTCCCCACCGGTTCGCGGATCATCCACACCCGATTTCAGGTCTGCGAGGAGCATTTCCAGTTCATGGGCAAATGCGGCGGATTCATCCCAAGGAATAAACCTTCGCCCGCGTTTCAGGTCAGCCAATTTCGCCTTGTAGCGGCGGATGTTTTCATTCGGCGTGGCAATGAGCCGTTCGACCATATCGTCGGCGGCATCAATGCGCACGGCCAGTTCCAACAATGCGTCAGCCAGTGCTTCAGACCCCAATTCAGCGAGCTTTTTTCTTCTGTCCGTTTCCAATATCAATTCAACCTCTGCCAGTCCGGCAATACCCTCGCAAACTCTTCCTGAAAAGCCGGGCGCCGAATATTGTCTTGCTTGATTTTGCCCGCATATTTTTTCCAGCGCGTTTCGTCACCGATCACCTCGACAAGCAAATGGCGCACCTTGGCCATTACCTTGGCCTTGCGGGCATACTCTTTTCGCGTGGCGTTGGCAGTCAAATTCCCAAGCCCGGAGACATAGTACTTGAGAATCTTCTCGGGATACCGTTTTTCGAGCTTTTTGGCGACTCGGATTTCATCGCCGTCATCCCAGGTGGACGTCGGGTATCGTTCCTTGCTCAAAATGGTCATCGCCTCAGCATACTCCTTACGATGCATGCGAATTTTGAGCTGAGCTAATCGCCAGGTATCTTTCATGTGATCGAGGAGCGCGGATTCGAATCGTGTCCACTCGTCTTTTTTGCACATCTTCTTGAAAGCTTTGTATTTTTGAAGCGTGAGGCGATCCGCGGCCTGGGCAAACTGAAGCGCCAGATACCTTTCGCGGTCGCCCGATTCTTGAGCCCGGTCAGAGAGAAATCCGCGCAGCTCGTCCATTCTTCCCCGGCCTTTCCGGAGCCCCTCTTCAGCCACCTGCAGGGCTTTGTCCTTTTCGCCGGTCTCCCAATAAAAGGTGGCCAGGTCGTGGTAATCCATACCATATTCCATATGTCGCGAGCGTAATTCGAGATATTTGTCGCGGTCTCCGAGCCGGCGGTAAATGCCACGGGCAAGGGCTGCCTTCCAATCGCCCTGCATGCCCTCGAAAGCCTCCGCCAGCCAACGCAGATCAGCGTCATCATAACATGCAGCATGGGCAACGTCGCAAAGCATATCATCCATGCCGGCATTACCGCTTTCGATATATGGCAGAACCCGCTCTAGTATTTCGTTCCGATGATCCGGTCCAATTCCTTTGGAATCCAGTTTCGTCCGGATCTGCTCCAGGAGCTCAGCCACGTGATCCTCAGTGGCATAATCGCCGCCGCCGTAACTGTCCAGTTCTTCCAGGTCAGGCGCAAGCTCGGACCAGAGGGCCAAAGCGATTTCACCTTCGGATCGTTTTTCAAGCTCTTTCGATACAGAGACTTGGGACTTGAGAAAATCGAAACACTCCCGCCGGACGTCGGGCGATTCCATTGCAAGCTCTAAGATCAGATTGGTTAAGACCTTATGGGAGGCAGCCGCAAGCAACTCGACCAGGGCATCGCCCTTTTTTGGTTTCTTTTTCATATATCGCCCTCCTTATAACGGTTTCCTCAGATCATGAATTCGTGCGAGTGACTGTCGGTCCAAGGTAGTGCCGGTAGGCGCGAAAAACCGTCACGAGATGTTGGGCTCCATTTCGAGCAGTCTGATTCTCAACAAATAGAGTTTTTCACCATGGACGTCGCTCTCCTGGAATTCAATAACTCGATCGCCTGCCGCATGTCCCCAATAAGGAAGGACAGATGGCCAGGTACTTTGGGTACTACACTAACCTAGCCCAGGGCAAGGGGAAAAAGGGGAAGGCGATGACGCGCCGCTTTATTCCCCCATGGAAATCACAGACCTCGTAGGCGGTGCCGTGGATCGCTCTTTCAAGCTTGACTATTGACCTGTTTGTGGACTATATTGAGTCATATCGAAGAGGAGGTATTCTCATGAGATTGTCAAGTCAGATCAGGCCCATCAGCTACTTGAAAGCCCATGCTGCTGAAATCGTAAGAAACCTTTCCAAAAAGCAGGAGCCACTCATCATCACCCAGAATGGGGAAGCCAAGGTGGTCATACAAGACATCGAAAGCTACGAAAAAACCCAGCAAACCATCGCTCTCTTGAAAATACTGTCACTCGGAATACGTCAGGTTGAGGAAGGCAAGGTTTTACCCGCTGAGGATGTGATAAAGGGACTTCGGGAACGGCGGGAGAACCGGTGATGCCATTCGGGGTTTTGCTGACCAGAGATGCGGCACGTGATCTCAACGAGCTCTATGATTACATAGCTCTTCATGATTCAACTCGAAAAGCGGACCACGTGCTAAAAGAGATCGAGAAAGTCTTCTCCACGTTATGCGAATTCCCCGGGCGAGGTGTTTGTCCTGAAGAACTGCTGAAACTGGGAATTCGAGAATACCACGAGGTCTTTTTCAAACCGTATCGCATCATTTACCGGGTGATGGAGAAGAATGTCTATGTTCTCTTGATTGCGGATGGCCGCCGTGACATGCAATCCCTATTGCAGCGGCGATTACTAGACGCATGATGCAGCGTGCCGCGCCATGGTGTGCCGTCGCAGGCCTTGAAAAAACCCTCTTCTTCATCGATCAAAGAAAACTGAAAGATAGATTATACTTAACTTCACGCATTTATAATTAAAGGGAGCACGATACGGATATTTCATTACCCCTCGATAAAATGAGCAGGCTGGACAAGATAGCTCTAATGGAGAGACTTTGGGAAGACCTCTGCCGCGACCCCGAATCTATTCCCTCACCTGCGTGGCACAAAGATATCTTGGAGGCAAGAGAAAGAGAGGTAAGCGAAGGCAAGGCAAAATTCACCTCTTTTGACCGGTCAAAAAAAAGGATCAGAGACCGATTAGATGAGAATTGAACTGCTTGATTCTGCAGAGAAGGATTTGCTCGACGGTTTCAAGTTTTATGAGCGCCAGTCGTCTGGCCTCGGTGACTATTTTCTCGACTCCCTGTTTTCAGATATAGATTCCCTTCGCCATTTACTGCCGCATGGAAAAAGACATCATTCGGGTCTATGCTATTTTGGATTGTCGCCGCGATCCAGCATGGATTCGAAACATGCTTTCATGATTTGTGGAACCGGTCCAACGCGAAGACTTTTCTGATCCTTTTCATGAATGCCTGTTTCGCAACCGCCTGATCAGCATTAAGATCGGATAAGGAATTGGATTGATACCCGGGAGCATTGTCTTCTCTCACTTCAATGGCCTCGAAGGCCATGCCGGTCGGGACAGGAAGAGACGCTATCTTGAAATGTTCTGTTGTCTGGGAGATCACGACTTGTTTGCATCCATACGTCTGGGTTTTTCTCTGGCATGTTCGTCCAGTGCATCATCGCCCATCGCCTCTAGAACATCCTCAGACGTTGCAAATGCGATTTCCCACCTCTTTTCCGATTCAAGCTCCTCAAGTATTCTACGTGCAAGGATATCCTGTTCTGTCTCCGGAAGCTTCGATGCTTCCTCAAAGGCTTTCTCAAGAAGTTTTGTCATGCTTGGTCCTCTTTTGCTATTCGGTACAACTCAATCATGACAATAATTTCCTTTTTCAGTCAATGAATAAACATATCCATAACCGGCCGCCCCTTCCCGTATTCAGATTTGAGCAGCCCAATTCGCTATAACCAGATCAGGGGCATGACGGAGGAATCCATTCCGTCAAGAGAATTTTACATAATTGAGGTAAAATCGTAAAATGTACTTTACGAATGTAGGCCCGAATTCAGGGGATGGATCTCCCCCCATATCCCCAATTTTAGTGCACGGATCTGTGCGCAAAAATCGGACTTTTTTGGTGTCCATATTGGTGGCTATCGGCGGAATTTTGGTGGCTATATTGGTGGTTAACAGCGGTGTCTTTTATTATCTGCTGTTATCGTTCTTTATAATGTAACATTTGGACATCATTAATGTTATTATCGTTCACTATCTTTACATATTTCTTGGTACAAATCTTCCGGACCGCTCTACGAATCCGTAGGTCGGGTGTTCGAATCACCCTGGGCGCACCAGCGTAATAAGGGGGCGTTCTTCACAAATTACACAAACTATGGTGTTGGAAAAAATAGTCCTCCCAAGAAAGATCTAGCCATG
>Ga0315536_1001837_pt1 | contig 10458 bp, 9 predicted proteins | sample SalMarSW160230MG_FD_203093 | JGI IMG/M metagenome (GOLD analysis project Ga0315536, IMG submission 203093) | Salt marsh sediment microbial communities from the Plum Island Ecosystem LTER, Massachusetts, United States - Salt Marsh Sediment SW1602-30 ... | reverse complement strand
AAGGTGGGCCTCCGGTAATTCAACAATACGCTCAAACCCACGTTTGTTCAACCAGGCACCGGTATAACGAACACCCTCCCGCGGGCTGATTGCTTTAAAGAGTTCCTCGGCATCAACCATGGAAGGAACGGCCTTCGGGTTGACAAAAGAGGCAACCTGAATCTGTTTGAGCCCTGTTTCGCTCAACGCGTCAATGACCTTTGCGCGTGCCTTTAGAGAAAACTGTCGTTTTTCCATCTGAAATCCTTCACGCGGCCCTTCTTCATGGAACTCAACAAAGGCAGGGAGATTGCCCATTCAGTCTTTCCTTTCTTTTAACCGTTCACAGGTTCAGGGTTCAAAGACTCAAGGTTATTTTCTTGAACAGCTATCACACAACATAATCAGACTCGGAACATAACGTCCCGTTTTTTTATGGTTCCCCTTTGCATTCAATACCCAAGAGGGTAATATCATCCTGAGGAGGGTTATTATCCCCGAAATCCATGATAGAATCTATTATCCCGTCAACGAGATCGGAAATTGTCCTCTCTTGTAATCTCTGCAGTTCCCTATGAAAACGCTCATTGCCATAAAATTCCCCATCTTTATTCTGATATTCCACAATTCCGTCCGTATAGACCAGCAACTTGTCTCCGGCAAGCACCTCTTTGTTTCCCTCTTCAAAGGGGAGTAAGCCCCCCATTCCGATAACAGTCCCTCCCTTGTCCAACAGCTCCATGTCACCGTTCACGTGGAGCAGAATAGGTGGGGGATGGGCCGCATTGCTGTATATGATACTTTTATCTTCGGTATTCAAAATAATATAGCTGATCGTAAAAAACTTGTTAAATCTTTCTATGGGGTATTCCTGGTCAAGAAGATTGAGTACCTCTGCGGGGGATACTATCTCATAAAACGGTGGAGGAGTTATCGCCCTTTTTAGCAGCGACCTCTGCGGGGGGCGAAGTATCTGTGAGGCCGAGACCGCCACTAAGGCCGCAGGCACCCCGTGTCCGCTGACATCGAGCATGTAAATGCCCCAGTGGGTTTCGTCTAATCGAACCATATTGAAGATATCTCCCCCGATCCTTTTACAGGGTATAAACCGCCACGCCACTTCTACGATATCCACATCAGGGGGCTCTTGGGGGAGGAGACTTCGCTGGATTCCTGCGGCAGCCTTGAGATCCTCATCTAACGCTTCCTGTTTTTTGAGAAGCTCCTCATTGGCCTCAATCACCTCCTTGGTGAGACGCGAGATCCTTAATTGGGTCTTAACACGGGCTAAGATCTCTCCCCTGTTAAACGGTTTGGTCACATAATCGACGCCACCAAGATCAAAGCCCCTTATCTTATCTTCTACCTGCGTCTTGGCCGAGAGAAATATGATAGGTATATTAGCAGTCCGGCTATCGCCCTTAAGCTCCGCACAGACCTCGTACCCATCCTTTTTAGGCATCATTATGTCAAGAAGAATAAGGTCCGGCATTTCGCTGAACGTCATTGCAACAGCTTTTTCCCCGTCCTCAGCCTCTAATAAATCATAGCCTTCATTTCTCAGGATTGCTGTCAAGAGTTTTCGATTAATTAAGTTGTCATCAACGACAAAGACCTTCTCGGGCATTCCATTGCTCCCCAAGGACGAGACAGTTCCCGTCCCCATGAAATAAATAATTACAGGCTATCCGCATTGCCCACTCAAGAATCACCTTTTCTGTAACCATAACAAAAGTCTTTGAAAGGCGGTCCGAATACGTTTCGAGGCTTGACAGACCTGGTTCGTGGAATTAGAATTCAACGGATAGACAGGCTTTTCGGTCAAACTTTCCCCCTTTGTTGCATAAATAATATGGCAACATAAGTTTAAAAGCTATAAATACAGGCTATGTGTTCATTTTTGATGCTTTGCTGGAATCCACTACAGGTGGCATCCTGAAAGCAGGAAAAAACAGCCATTTTATTTACCCTATGGGAAAGCCGAGGATACCGCATCTCCTTCGTTGTCGAGGGTTCGCGGTAAAGTACTACAGCTTCACCCTCGACGCCTAAGATCTGCAACATCCTCGACTTTTGCAACGTTAGCGTTTCTTTGAGCATATCATGATTAAATCGTTTTTTCACGGGTTAATACTGAGTTTGGTGGCAGGGGTGATATACCTGTCGAATCCGGGTTGGCTCATGGCCAAAGATCCTTTCGGATTCTACTATGGGGAAAAGTTTACGGAAGATCTGTTTAAGTATGAAACATTAGTTTTGGACGCAAATAATTTTGTTTCTGCTGATCTAAACAAGTTAAAAAATAGCGGAGTGCGCATCATTACTTACCTGACCATTGGAGAAACCGACACATTACTGGTCGGAGATGGCAAGGGCCCGGGAGGATATGCCTCATGGTATTTTGATAACAACAGAGACGGTTTTCCTGATCAAAATCCGAATTGGGGATCATATTATGTAAATGCAAGCGATAAAAAATGGCATGATCATATCTTAAATACGGTCATTCCATCTCTGCCTTCTGCCATAGCAGGCGTTTTTTTGGATAGCGTCGATACCGTCGATATCTTTGAAGAGACAAAAAACGGTATGATTTCTCTGATCAATAAAATTGCGCTTCATTATCCACAACTCTTCATCGTCCAAAACAGGGGTTTTGACCTGATAAAAGATACGGCTGAAAGCATCGATGCCGTCCTCTTTGAAAATTTCAGCTCATACTACAATTTCGAGAAACAGACATATGAAAAATGGACAGGAGAGGACCTTGTCTACATCAATGAGGTGGCAATTCTGCTAAATCAGATTCGTCGCTCCTCTCGGTTTGATGTATGGACGTTAGATTACATGGAGGCCGGTGATCAGGATTTCCTCTCTGTCTTGCTTACGCGTGCGGCGCGATTCGGATTTGTTCCCTCCGCAACCAACATCAATATTACCCGGCTTGATTTGATGAACCAGGCATCAGTAGATGATGAAACCAATAAAGGGCTTGATGGGTGTTATGATATTTCAAGTGCGGTTGCCGAAGATACTTTGACTGATATCAGGTTTACTATTGAGGCGAACGATAAGATTGACCTGCAAACCACAAACATCCAGTTCTTTATCGGCACTTCAGACACAGACACGGCTAAGTTTGAATACCCAGACGCCCTATCCGCTGATTATTTAATCGAAAATGACATCCTGTACCGGTATACGGGCGATGGTCAAATCTGGGCATGGGAGCGCGTGGGGGCGGTCTCTTGTGAAAATTCCAATGGAACTTATAATGTAACAATAAACAAGACTCCTATAAATATCGCCCAAAACAGTCTGATAGAGGTGATAGCGGTCACTCAAGATCAGGAATGGAACCTCCAGGATCAGACCGATGTCCTTCGGATCGTGACCCGAATGAGCCAGTATTCGAGCAAGGAGGACCTCGATAATAATATCGCCCCCCCAGGGGACATCAGGAAAATAGACGTGGCCCTGACGGACTCGCACATGATGATCACTGTTGATCTGGAGGGCACCATAGATATCGCCAACCATTATGGCGTGTTCATAGATACAAATCCCCTTGAAGAGGGCTATCAATACTATAATATTACCGCCTCTTACATGATTCTCGACAATGGGTTTTACCAATATACCGGAGACGGGGAGAGCTGGGACTGGCGTCTAATCAGATCCGTTGATGTAAATCAGGGAAAAGGAACCTTATCGTACACCATCGACTGCAATAAAATCGAATTTGCAGGAAGCAGTGCTGAACTCATCGGTTTTTCGCTGAATTCCCGTTGGAATGACATAGACAAAAGTGAAGCCCTGCAGATCCTGCTGAATTTGAAAGAGGAAATTTGAAGTACCATAGCACGTGACACAAGATACATGGCATTTCCCGGTCTGCTCTAACTGAATTTCAGAGCTTTTCCTCCATTTCCCTGAAGGCCTTTACCGCGTCTTCACCGGTTTCATAGATTCCTATAAATTTGTACAAATTCATGAGTCTGAAAAGGGCGCTGACCACATCTGAGACACTGCAGAGATGGAGCATGCCACCCTTGTCTTTCAGCTTTTTGTAACATAAGAGAATAGCTTTACACCCAGAGCTGTCGATAAACTTCGGCTTACTCAGGTCAAACACAACCATTTTGTTGTCCTCTAACAGCGGGGCTACTGCGTCGCTGAATTCCTGGGAATTGCTTGCTTCCAAAGTGTCTCCAGGCAAGGTTACGACAATAATATCGCCCTTTTTTTCCACATTAAGATCCATAGGTACTTTCCCTTTCAATACGACTTGATTCTTTTACAAGCGAAATGGTGCATTTTCCGTTTTGGGATCGATCATAAGTGACTTCGTCCACTCTGTTTTCAATGATAAACAAACCAACCCCTGAGACTTCGGCGCCGTCAAAAACAGGCGGGTCCGCAGAGACCGGGGCAAAATCCTCACCCCAATGATTGAGAAGGATGGTCAGTCGGGTATCTGTGGGATGAGCCTCAATCAAAATCGGTTTCCCCATACGTCCTCTGTATGAGTGCTTTATAATGTTGGTAGTCACCTCGTGGACCGCATGGACCAGTTCGCTTATGCTCTCGTTGTTCAAAATTGTGCGCATATGTCTCATGGCAACCTCACGCACAAATTCTCTTACCTTGACTACCTGAGTCAAGTCACTCGATATCTCCAGTTTAAGGATGACGGGTGACATTTTTACTTAATCTCCATTTTTCCCTCTACCCACAACAGATATTGAAGTATGGCCGGACACAGACGTTCACACCGTTCACCCACCACACCGCGATTTGAGAACTCAGTGATACAATATAGGAGAAATGAGTTGCAGAATCAAATAAAAAAGCATAAGAGGTTGTCCGGTGTTAGACGACAGGCTGCCTTGCAAAAGTAATGTATTCCAGGTTACGTATTTTATCTTGAAGAATGCAAAAAGCCAGAATCAGTGATATCAAGCACGAAAATGTATAGCCGTAACCGTAGAATTGAAATCCCATCCTGGTGGTAAGATAGCTCAGGCCTGCATTGGATATCAAAAAGACCGACGATACCACGAGGACCGGGCGCCTGAGATCAAAATAAAACAGGATAATAATAGTAAGCGCCAGGAGGACTTGAAGGAATGACCCAACCAGGGCGATCTTAAACAAAGGCACCTGAAGTGCATTAAGACCCGCAGCCTTGGCCAGATTGGGGGCAAAGACGAGGCATATAACAGTAACAGATCCCTGTATTACAAATACATCCTTCATGCTGTTCCTGAGCGCCTCAATCATTTTGTCCTTTTCCATCAGGATACCGGCCATATTCCACTTCCCCATGATTTTTCCATAATATCCCCGGTAATGCTCATAGAAACTGGTTTCTATGTTGATCAAAAACATGGCCAGGGTTGGCACAATAGTAATGTAGGAAAAGAAGATTGGGGCCTCGTAAATGTCGTTGGTCCTGAACCAGGGCACAATCATACGGGAACCCGGCGCCACCCAGAAGACCATCTTATCCACCCATATGGCCAGATTGAACGCGAACCCAATACACATGAGGTCCCAAAACTTCCTGAAATAGACAATAAACCCCCAATCCCACAGCCCTGAACCAGGAAATTCCTTCAATAGTCTTGCAAGGAGCCAGAAAAAGGTCAGGGCCTGACCCAGCAGATAGCCCATGAGATAGCCCTCTGTCCCCATTGATCTTCCCAATCGAAAGCCGGCAATAATGCTCAAAAGAGAGCCTCCAGCAAAGGCATAGACGATGCTGTTGTAGTCTTTTATGGCGGAAAGGAATATCATAGAAAGCCATATCATATCCACCACCAAAAAGAGCACTACACCGCAAAACTTGTGCAAAAAAGATATCTCGAAAAATGAGTAGCACAGTGTTGAAAATAGGGCACCGAAAAAAAGCAGAAGTATACTGCAGGTCAAGAAGGTTGAAAGCGTATTTTGAGTATCCTTTTCATAGAATCGATCTGCGAGATACCTTGTGACCACTAACTGGAGTATACCCACAAAGATAAGTGAAAAGGCGTAGGTGTAGATAACCGTGCTGCGAAATATCTCATGCTCTATCAGCCCCCGCCCCGAACCGTGATACATACCCAAAATTGCCAGGCATATGATTGACATAAGCCAGGGACCTGACGATACTAAGGCCGCATATAAAAAGGCCCTCATGTCACTGATGAGGGTCCCTTTCTTGAGGATCTTCTTTAACTCAAAGCCTATGCCTGCCATCTATTGCCTCATGACCTGAAGTTTCCCCACCCATCAATTCCCTGTAAACACTAAGGTATTCCCGATTTAAGTCGCTTTCTCGATAAAACTTTTCCACTCGTTTCCGGCCTGAAAGGGCCATTTCCTTTCTCAATTCACGGTTGGAAAGGATAGTGATGATTCCCTCGGCCGTACCCACGGGGTCCGCCACCTGTGTCACAATCCCGGAAGGGCCTAATGCCCTATCCTGTTCAGTACGCCCCTCCAACAACTCCCGGCATGCCCCCACATCAGAAGCAACCACAGGGATGCCGGCACAGTTAGCCTCGAGGATAACTAAGGGTTGCGCTTCGCTTATGCTGGTGAGAACAAGGAGATGCAGTCTGGGATAATAATCCATCACATTGACTTTACCAGTAAATTCCAGATGATTCTGAAGGCGCAAGACATCCATAAGTTCAAGACATTCCTGGTAATATTCCGGATTTTCATCCGTTGGTCCCATGACATGGAATTTCACGTTTGGTAGTCGAAGCGAAACTATCTTGACCGCCCTTAACAGTGTCTTGACATCCTTTATGGGAACTACACGGCCCACAAATCCAACATTGAATGCCCCCTTTTCATCCCACTCATCTCCGGAATCAACCGGTTTCAGACTGCTGAATCGGTTGATGTCCACACCGTTGGGAATGACGAAAACCTTATCCGGGTTAGCACCACCCGCCAATTCCAGTTCACGATTGCCCTCGTAAAGGGTGTAAATTCTGTCCGCCTCCTGGTAAGTGATTCTTCCCAAGCTGTCAAAGAGCTGAATCCAGATTTTCTGAAAAGCGCCAAGCTCTTTTTTCAGTTTGATCTGATCCGCGTCTGCCACATAAACCCATTCCGACTGTGCTATTTCGATCTTTCTTTCTTTTGTATAAATGCCGTGTTCGGTAAGGAGCAGTGGTTTTCCATAAAGGTCCTTTGCCTCCGCCCCTAATATACCTGCATATCCTGTAGATACGGTGTGATAGACCTTTGCCATCGGTATATCTGTGCTAAGGACCTTGAAAATGGGGAGGTGTGTAAACCGAAATGTCCAGAAATAATCGATAAAAGATTCACGGTTTTTCTCAGGCCCGTAGAATTCCAGAAGGAGATCCCATGCATCTTTGCCATAGATCATATCATAGGGCAAATAGGCCTCTTTCTTGGAGGATTGAAAAAAAGGTAGAATATCAGCAAACAGAGAATATTTCTTGCCCTTAATCCCCTGATGAAAGGCGCGTAGGAGTTCAATCTGCCGGGACCTCTTTTTTTGCTTAACCCTTGCCTGCGGCGTTAACTCGTAATCGTGCAAATAGACCACCCTCAGGTCTCTAAAGTTATCCGGCAGATCATACTTTCGCTCCCACTTCTCTTTGGACGTGGGGAGGATGCATATACCGGTAAACAGGAGTTCGGGTAGGGCCTTGACCAAGTGATGCACCCACGTGGATACACCACCCGACACAAAAGGATAGGTCCCCTCAAGCATTAGACACACATCGTACATCGTCACACCTCCTGGGGATTTCCCCAGAATTGCAAAAGGATATCCTTCTGGACATCGCCACTTTTTTGGTTTTTTATGCGGCCAATGCTCCTCGCCACTTCAGACAGGGACTTGGAATTCCCTTTCTCATAGTAAACGCGACAAAGCCCAAGCAGGGGATCTACAGGATCAGAACCGGTTTTGAGGGCTTTCTTGAAATAGCTCTCTGCCTCGGCGAATTGTCCCATAGAGAGGCTCAGCTCTCCTAAAGTAATCGGTATTTCATTGTCGTCAGGCGAATGACCTAAGAGATCTAAATAGATCTCTTTGGCTAATTCCAAATAGTGGGTTTTGGTTTCGTTTTCCAATAAACCACTTTCAGCATATTCCCTGTACTTCTGTCCCAATTGCTTCAAGTGGTTTCCATCTTCTGTTTTTTCACTGCCTGCGAGCCCCTGTATCTCTCTGATTTCATCGGCGTAATCCTCATTCAACTTTTCTAATGTCGAATGTGCGTAGAGGCGGACTTCGGGGTTATTCTCGGCAAGGCATTTCTTGAGGAGACGTACAGCGCTCGGGTTACCGATCCGGCCAAGCAGATCCACCGCTCCCCTCTTCAGATCTTCATCTTCATTATCAAGGATGTCAAGAATTGGTTCTATATTGGTCTCGTCAGCCAGCAGGATCTCGAGGTTCCTGAGGATATCTGCCACCGGCTTCCGCTCTAAAGAATAGTCTGTTACTTCCTGGTAATCCTCAACAACCCCTCTTGACCGCATTATCCAATTTGCCCATAAAAGTGCGAAAAGGACGCCGATAATACCAATTGCGGGGAGAAAAAGAGTCAAGCAGCCGCTGAGGCAGGAATAGAATTTGATGTCTCTCCGTTTTCCCTCAGGCAGAAGGAAGGGGACACAAAAGATCGGTATGGACGCGCACAGATGAAGGGCAAAAGGGACCAAAAGAGTACTCTCGTTGAAGGGCTGGGTTGAAAGACCTTCAATAAAGAGAATACAGGCTATCCCTTCAAGAGCGACAGCCATGACCCACAAGGGGACAATTAAAATTTGAAATTTGAGATTTGAAATCTGGTAAGGCATAAGCCCCTTAGGCCTCTTTCATCAAAGGATTCATCTCTTCGATGGCATTACTGATAATCTGGTCCGGGTCTTCTGTCTCATCAGTCATTCCTGCTATCCCAATTCTCAAACAAAGTGCCTTCTCTTTATCTTCATAGGGCTTGAACTTGAATGCCCCGACCTCTTTTACGATATTCTCCTGAACCACGCTCGCTCCTTCAAGAGGGGTGTTGGGCAGGAGCATGACATATCTACCGGGGGCATCGCTGTGAAAAAAAAGATCCACACCTCGGGTCTTTTTCGATATTATGAGGCTGAAAACAGTGAGAATATCCTCTTTGACTTCATCAGAGAAGGTATGAAAGTCCTTGATGTCAATGACCAATATGCTGAGTGGAAAACGATACCGTCGAGCGCGGTTGTATTCCTCCTCGAGTCGCTCCTGCAAATAGTTGAATGTGTAAGCCCCGGTAATATCGTCAGATATATTCTTATCCTTTGTTTCCTGGAATGTCCTTGCGTTTTCTATAGCAGCCGCGCTCCAGTCCGCCAATAAAGTAGTCACCCTGACTGCCTGCGGGTTGAACTTATCGAAGGGAAGTTTATGGATATTCAACACACCCAATACCTGGTTCTTGCTGCTGATCAGGGGGGACGAGATAATTGTTTTGAAATCGGAGTTTGACTCGAAATCCTCTGAGGTGACAAGCACATTCATGGTAATTGTTTTGGACGCGGCAAGGGCCCGGCCAGCCATCCCTTTGGAGGGATCAATGTCCCGAGGGTACGTGATATCTTGTCTGTCTCCCGAGCTTGCAACCAATTGGAGTCTGTTTTCAGATAGCATATATATCGAAGCGGCCTCCGCAGATATGAAATCATGTACCAACTCAAGTATGGCCGGATAGATATCCCTTTCCTGCAGGGATTTGAGGGCCTGGGCTGCCTCGTAAAGAGTGGAAAGGGTATGTTCCTGGGAAATGATTCGCGTATCCAGTTCCTGTTTCACCTTGTTAAGGACCTCATAGCTGTCGGAAAGCTGATCAAAGGCCGCTTTAATCTCTCCAAGTTCCTTTTCTCTCTCATTGAATTGTCTTTTCTGGACTTCTCTGATCTGTCCGACTATTAACCCCATCACGAGGAATAGAGCAGGTGTGGTGAGAGGTTCAATAGCCATGAGTTCACGGTAGTCAAGACCGGGTCTGGTGAATTTAAAAAGGGCAACAAATGTTATGGCACACAAAAATCCGGACCATAATCCTCCCCGGAAACCATACCTCGTGGCTATCAATAGAATCACAATCCAGTATGGATGGGGGTGAACCCCAAAAAATCCGACATCATTCCTGAACCACAACAGATTTATGGCAATGAGTGCGGCAATTCCCAATAGCCCTGCCATAAGCTCAGGGTACTTGCCTGTCAAATGCCTTTTTTCAGGTGTAGAGGTCTGTGGAAGCATGGTGGTCTATAGTATTATCTCAAACCCTGCATACAGGGTTTCTGTCTTCCCGCCAAAGGCGGTTTCGGATTCTGTAGAGTATTCGTAGCTCATAGTCGCCAGAATGCGGTTTCCCAATCTGATCTTGACCTTTGGAAGGGCATACCATGAATTGACATTCCTGACGGTATGCCTCCTGAAGCCCGCTGAAAAACTGT
>Ga0315536_1001835_pt1 | contig 10460 bp, 12 predicted proteins | sample SalMarSW160230MG_FD_203093 | JGI IMG/M metagenome (GOLD analysis project Ga0315536, IMG submission 203093) | Salt marsh sediment microbial communities from the Plum Island Ecosystem LTER, Massachusetts, United States - Salt Marsh Sediment SW1602-30 ... | reverse complement strand
TGAGAGGGGGGTCTCCCCCCTCCTACCGTTTGCATTCGTTTTCTACCCTGTGTTTGAAGTGATATCTATTGACAGTTTTTCGGTAATTGCAGAAACAATACTTCTTGGTTCTGTCTGCTTGACAATTATACTAAAAGATTCAAGTCCTGAAGAAAGATCCGCAATTAGGGTCATCTGCTCCTCAATCCATCGTTCTACACCTTCAGTGATGGTGTTATAATTCGTAATATACTTCCGAGGGCGTGGTAGTATTCTTGCAGAAATAAATCCAAGTCTGGTCAAACGATTCAAGCGTTCGTATAGTTGTGTTTTCTTCAGACTGTTCGTCTTTGCCAGCTCTTTTAGAATATCCGATGCAGTAGGCGTTTCTCCAGTCTGTAGTGAAATTTGAGCAGTAGCCTCGATTATCTTGATGTCTGTTCGTGTAAGGATTCGTTCTAATAAGGTGTCAACTGAATCTTGTTCAGAGCCAATGCTAAGAACAGGCAGATCGCTCATCCATTTCACCAAATGGCGGGACGCAGAGGCACAAATGATGGTTTAAAACACTGTTAATAGTTTTTTCATTTAGTTATTTATACATCAAAATAACCATACGAATAAATAAAATTTAAGTTCCTCACACTCATGTGAACTGCTCGGTTTCAGAGAATGAATTCCAATTTCCAGCTTTCAAGTCGAACTCAAACAAGGCTTTTGCATACTGGATTGCAAGTGTGAGTACATCACTGACTGCAATCTCATGTCTTCTATCAATTGGCTGCGTATGCCACACTGAGATTGGAGCCCAAGGGTCATCTTTCAATGCCTGTTTAATCTCTTCCACTTGATCAGCATCTAATGTCATCTTCGATTTGAAGTATTCTAGAGTAACGGTCTTTTTCACCTGCGCAAAGAGAACCATTGGTAACTTATTCTTCGCACCCGTGTCATCTGGGACAAAGGATCTGAACGCAAGCAGAGGTCCTTTCAACGATAATCCTTCATCTGGATCTCTCAAAGTCGCAGTTACTATTTTTCCTTGCCTTTGCTCTCCAAGAATTTGTGTTTCCCATGGTCCCTTCTTCCATTTCTTGAATTCTTTACTGGATATCCAAGATTTCTGCCATTGTCTGAACAATTTCATATCAAGAGGTACCGATGATTCTAGTAGAACCACTTCTCTAGCCTTTTCCTTGGGTTCAACAAATAACTTTACTCTCATGCGCTCATCGACCTAAGCACGAACTCCAGCTTTGAAAGAACGTGACACAAAATAAGGGTTATTGATTTTGTTGAACACAGAATACACTCGGGTGGACCGAGATATATCACTATTAAAAACCTCTGGGACAAAGAAAGACATGCTCGATAGTCTTGAAGAAGCAATTCTATTGTTAGATCGGTCCCATAGATCTGGTGATGATATCGATTTTGAGCAAGTCGTCGAATTCATTGCAGGACAGCAGATTCGATATGGTCATGATGCTGGAGTCTTTGTTGAATCCGGGAATGTCAGTTACCCTAAAACTAGACTCTATACAGGAGAACGAATACAGACTCTTCTTGCAGCGAAAAACATCCGCACGATTGAATCAACAAGAGCTCTTGTGCTCTCTGGTTCTTCTTCAGATATTGCACAATCATCTATTGCGCTTGCTGATAGTTGGTTAGAGAATCAGTGCTTTTCTGATTTCTGTGCTGTTGGTGAGTGTAGACATTCTTCAATAGCTTTCATACGATATCTGAGTGTCCTTAGAAAAACAGACTATCTAGAGAAGATGATTTCCAATCTCTCAAAATTTAGGGATGGTAAGGGCGGATGGAACGGATTTCCTTATTTCTTCACTCTCTTAGCTCTAGTAGAAATAGAATCCCCGATTGTAGATGCTGAGCTAAATTACGCTCTTCCGTTTGCTGAGCAACGCTTTAAGAGAAGCAGATCTGAAAAACCTTACAGGTTTCGAAGAGAGGAGATTCTTTCACTTGTTCTAAGTCGTTTTGGTCACTCGCTACTTAGTCATGTTTAATGAAAGTACCCTCACGATACTCACGAAATGCGACATCTAGTTCTTCTCTACTATTCATGACAATCGGTCCGTACCATGCTATGGGTTCTCCGATTGGCATTCCAGAAACCAGTAAGAATCTAACATCTTTATCCTCTGCCTTGACGACTACTTGTTCACCATCATCGAACAATACAAGGTGGTCTGACTCAATGAGTTTCTCCTTGTTTTCGTCAAAATATCCCGCGCCTTGGAAGATATAGGCAAAAACGGTGTGTTTCTTCTTCACAGCATGAGTAAACTCCTTTCCTGCAGGTACAATGACATCCATATACTCCGGGTCTGTGACAATTTCGCTCACAGGTCCACAAGTTCCATCCAGTTTCCCGCAGATGATTCTTACCCTTGCTCCACTTTCTGTGATTACTTCTGGAATCTGCGTATCTTTAATTTCTTGATATCGTGGGTGCATCATCTTGTTTGAACTAGGAAGATTTGCCCACAATTGGAAACCCATCATCATACCCTTATAGCCCTGTGGCATTTCTTGGTGAATGATGCCACTACCAGCAGTCATCCACTGAACATCCCCCGTATCTATTGTTCCACTGTTTCCCATACTATCCTCATGATTCACCTTTCCTTCAATCATATAGGTAATAGTTTCAATGCCACGGTGAGGGTGCCATGGGAATCCTTTCAAATAGTCATCCGGATCATCTGATCCGAAGTGGTCAAGTAGCAGGAATGGATCCATGAGATCTGTTTGATAGTATCCAAAGACACGTTTTAGTCGAACACCAGCTCCTTCCATTGTTGGTTGACTTTTTAATACTTTTTTGATTTTTCGAGTTTTCGCCAATAAGGGAATCTCCTTTGAGTTGTCCAATGGAATATATTGTGATTAACGATGGTGAATATAAGCCTTGTAACATGTGCAATTATTCAATTCTTCAAGGTACATTTAGCAACGGTTTTGTACTAAGATAAATGAAATAGCAATGTGAAAACTCATGACTGATAGAAAGACCATAATCATTACTGGAGCTTCAAGTGGCATTGGTCGACAAATTGCATTGGATATGGCTCCTGATGGTCATTCTTTCCTTCTGATTGGAAGGAATGAGAATCGATTGAAGGATGTTACAAAAGCTGTTGGGGATTTAGGTGGAACCGCAGTCTACGCTCTTGGTGATGTTTCTAGTGAAACAGATGTAGAAACCCATTTTGAACTTGCTCAATCCAAGTTGGGTTCCATTGATGTCTTGGTAGCAAATGCTGGTGTTGGTCATTTTGGAAATCTAGAAGATATATCAATTGAACAATACGATGCGCAATTCAACACTAATGTTCGAGGCGTATTTCTTTGGCTTAGGAAGGTTCTCCCAAATATGAAATCCCGGAATTCAGGCCAGATTATTGTGACTTCTTCCAATCTTGGTCTAAAGACCTCAGGTCGCGCCAGTATCTATGCTGCAACAAAGCATGCAGTCCAAGCAATGGTTTGGTCTCTTCGAGATGAACTCAAAGGAACTAACGTGAAAGCTGCAACAATCAATCCCGGTTCTGTCTCAACACCATGGTTTGATGGCAGAGATGTCGATCGGTCTAAGATGCTTACTGCTAGCGATGTTGCTAAAGCTGTACGACTTATTATTGACCAAGATGAAACGAGTAACATTGACCACATATTGTTAATGCCGGGTCGAACGTAAGCACGCGAATAAACGACATCTTATCTGCATGGCGGCAGCAGCTGATTCGACTAAAAAGAAAATGCGTTAGAATTCATCTTGTTCATAAGGAATTGAAAAGACAATTTCATCATGAGTGCGCTCGAGATTTCGCTCAAACATATTATTCTCGAAATTGCCAATGATGATTTTTTCATCGATTCCCCGTGCGACATGTTTTGTGGCAGTTCTAATTGAAACTCCTACAAGTCCCGCTATCTCTTCGACTGATATCCATTTATGATTATTTGCCACTAGTAGACATTCGGTCTTGATTCTCTCATTTCTATTTCGCAAGTAGTTTTCAAGAAATGGCATAATCACTGATATCAGCATTATCAATACTGCGACTATAGTGAGATTTTCATCCAACTATTCCACCAACCGATTGTACACACATTAGTTAATTCCATTAAACACCAATTTTAGTATGGCGTGGAACCTCGAATATATATTCATTCAGGATACAAATACTACAGGTTGTTCTCACTAATAAAGTGAGAAATTACTCCCAATTGTAAATCTCTCCTCACGGTCCGGTGCTTTTCTTTGCACCGGACTTATGATTAGTTTTTCATGCCTAAGCAACTTTCATGATGAATTCTTCAAGTCGTTCTAGGACGACATCCACGACCAGTTTTCCTTTTTCTTTCGTTGCTTTAGTAGAATATCCAACGACTCCAGAATCGGTTATATCTTTCATGACGTATGAAGTTAAAGCCCTTGGAGGAGGAGCAAGCATGTTGGGGTCAATAAATCCTGGAACTATACTTCTACCAGGTTCATCGACACGTTTGTCATCTAGCACTCTCTGGTTGAGATACCAAGCTAATGAAGTTTCCATATCGCATGCATGATAAACTGGAGGTATAGCTACTTCTCTAATTTTATCAGCTCCCATACTCCACCAATCCACTACAAAGATCTTTGCATCTACAACTCCATTCATTGCATGAAGTGCATTGGAAAGAGCTGATTCATTTCCACCGTGACCATTTACGAGAATGATTTTCTTGAAGCCATGGTGCTCTAGTGATTTGCAGACATCGACAATCACATTTGCTAATGTAGATTCTCTGAGTGTGATTGTACCTTTGAAATCCATGTGATGGAGTGAGTAGCCAAACGAAATTGTAGGAGCTACAACGACTTTCTGTTTGCTCCAGATTTTCTCTGCAAGTTGCAAAGTAAGTTCTGTAGCTATGTATGCATCGTTGTCAACTGGGAGTGCAGGCCCATGTTGTTCTGTGGATCCTATGGGTACAAGAGCGATATCGGTTTCCTTCAGAATTTCTTCTACTTCAGGCCAGGTCATCTTAGCTAAGAGATACTTATTCTCCATTGAAAATCCTCATCTTAACAATCAAACTGCTAGTTATAATATATTCCGCAGTTTTATCAGGAACTTTCTTGTCAGAATATATGGGTGCATAAAATGAGCCTCAATATTCGTAGATGGCCACAAACAACTATCGCAGGACTATTTGTAATCGTATTTTATTGCATCTTTACTGCAGTATCATGGGCACTATACCCTGAGCCTTATGGCCCAGTCACTCACTATCTTAGTCGACTAGGGAATTTTGATTATAGTCCAATAGGAGCTTACTTCTACAATATTGGTTGCATACTTACCGGACTTGCTTTGATTCCATTCTTCCTGAGTTTGAGACCTTGGCTTACCAATCGAAAAGCCCAGGTATTCCTTCTAATGTCAGGTCAACTATTTGGAGTACTATCTGCATGCGCATTAGTCATGATTGGTGTATTTTCAGAGGATCAAGGAACTCCCCATATGACAGCTTCATCTACATTTTTTCTATTGAACTTCATTGTCTTAATTTTAATTAATGTGGCACTATTGTGTAACACACAATTCATCAAACCTATTGCACTATATGGTGTATCTATTAACATTCTCAGTTTAGCCTTTGAGTTAACAATTAGTGGACCTATTGTAGAATGGTTCACCGTATTTGGTTCACTCATCTTTGTTGGTTTGATTTCAATCAATTCGTTTAAACTCAGTAAGAGTACTAGGTATGAAGGCTGATATTTATCTACCAAGAAGTTCTACCATCCACTATGTACTACGGTGACCTTGTGTGTTTACGAGCTGTGAAGCCCTCTGATATTGATGAGGTTCTAAAGCATTGGAATGATTTGAATTTCCGTCGATTATTAGGACCTCCCATTCCATGGTCACGAAGGTATCTAGAAACTTGGTTAGAAAAAAGAATTACCGCTGATCCATGGAAAGACAAGATGATCGAGCTCGCAATAACCAATAAGGTCACAGGCGCGTTTCTCGGTTTTGTTCATCTGGAAGATATCAAGAGACCTCACAGTCGAGCTGAATTTGGGATATCAATTCAAAATCCTGACAATCGGTCCAAAGGCTATGGAACTGATGCAATCCGCGTCATCCTCTGGGTGGCTTTCAATATTCTAGGTCTCCATAGTGTCTATCTCGATACGATGGAAGATAATGAACGAGCTATTCGCACATATGAGAAAGTCGGTTTCAAACGGGTAGGTATTCTCAGAGAAACGGAATTCATTGGTGGAGCATACAAGGGTCTCTTAGTGATGGATATCTTACGAGATGAGTTTGAGAAAGCGAATCCATCCTTCAAAGTACAAATGAAACCTTAGTTCCCTGTTGTATTTAATTTACGATTTCTTTTAACAGCGAGATACATTGGAATGACACTAATTGGATATAATAACATAGCAAGTGGGAATATAATCACTCCAAATTGGGATGTAGTACCGAGAAAACCAATTCCAAGGAAGAATGCTGTGAGCAAGGTTCCAGTCTGTCTTGGAAATGTCCACATCACTCTAGTCAAGGCAAGAGACCGCCCTCTTCTCGTTTGACTTACTTCTCCCATAAAGAGTGAATCTACTGCAGGTTGTGCCATATTAGCAACCGCAATTCTGGCTACGTAAAAGACCGCCATAAGCAAGAAGGGAGAATATACTAACCCAATTGTCAAAATCGGAGCTAGTATGTAAAGTGCAGTGATCATCTTTACTTTTCCTACCCGTTCACTAGATAGACCAATAATAAGTGCTCCAGATGCTAAGGTCACATTCGAAATAGCTGGGAGACTACCTAGAACAACCTCACTTGGGGTAAAGGTTGCGTTGATCCATGGGATGACGTACGGAACAACCATTCCCGAGCTGAAACCCATGATAAGTCTGCTAATACCAAATAGGAATGAGGTGATTGTGTCATTTTTCGCATCAGAAGTCGTCTGAGGCTTTTCTTTTATCTGAACAATCTCTAATTGAATCTTCTTTGGAATATTCTTCCGAAGCCAACGTTCGGTTATCAAGCCAACAATTCCCGTAGCGAACCTCAGTCCACCCCAAAGGAAGAAAACGATTGAGTACCTTAGCATTATAGGATTTACACCAGGGAGTGCAATCGGGTCTAGTATAAAACCAGCGAGAAGAGGTCCAACTACAGCAGCTAGAGTTCCTACAGCCATAGTGATTCCATAAGACCGCGTTCTTTCAGGGCCACGTTCAGTATAATCTGCAACTAGGGTCTTGATTGAAGTCATTGTGAATCCGGAACCAATTCCAGTAAATCCGTAGAGAATGAGAATTGTTGTTGTACCATATGCAAACGGCATCATAATTAGTCCAATGCCAGAAATTAATCCTCCAAGAAATATTGCAATTCCTCTACCGTGTTTATCACTTAGTGTTCCCGCTGGAAAGAGTGTAAAAGCCTGAACATAACCTGCAACAGCGACAATCAATCCATAGAATGCGTCAGTATTTACATCGGACCCGCTAAAGATGAAGACAATGAACAGGAATAGGACAATTTCTCTGAAGGAGTTACTAAGTCGACTGAGTGCTGTTAGAACAGAAAGCCCCACTACCTTCGATCTATCTGATACACCGTTTACAGGATCGATGGCACTATCTTCTACCAAACAAGATTCACTGTCCTTCGAGCGCTTGAGTTCAAGGCCTTCATAACTGTTTCAGTTACGTACTTTTTTCACATCACTTTCTCGTGAGGACTCCGAGGTGCTTTTTCTCCCAGACCGGAAATGTGGAGTTTCTCCCATTCTCCTTTCATTTTGAGATATTCTGCTTTCTCTTTTGCATCATGAAGTTCTTCAACAACAGCTAGACACTCACCATTCGAATCCCAAATCGGATAGATGTACTCATAGAGCATTCTGCCTTTGAAATTGACCCATCCTTCATAATGATCCATAACTCGATTCTTGAGGTCGTTTATCATTTTCATTACGGGTTTCTCAGAAACTTCTCCATGACATCTAAGAATCGAAGATCCTATTCTTGATTCTGGAACCTGCTGCAACATCTCTCCAGCCATTTTGTTGAAGAGGATGATTTTATCATCATTATCTACTAGAACGACTCCCACATTCATAGTATCAGTAAATTTCTCGAGGAGCTCAAGTGTTACTTCCATTAGGTCCACATGTTCACAACTAACTCAATTCCATATGATAACAATAATGGTTTGACAAAAACCAAGTTCGGTACATTCAAATCAAGAAAATACAAGCAAAAGTTAGTTAGGAGGTTATTTGAAATTAGTCCACCATCCGAAATCCCCAAAACTTTTGATAAGAAAATGTACATGGATATTCTTCGAGAAGATCCTCCCTTAACGCGCTATGTTTCTCGTGGTGATATTCGCGATGATATCGATGTCCCTGATCCCCACAAAGATGCAGACCGATCAGTTTTTCGTGCAATCCGTTTTACAATGAAAGATGGAACTCCACGATTTCAACCAATTCTAGGAAGTCATGGAACAGGTAAGACCCATCTATATTGGGTTCTTAAAGATCAAGAGAATTACTTCGCAGCAGGTAAATTCTTAGCTGTCTATGTACCTTCTCCTCCTTCACCTGTTCGCATTCCGCTTCATATTCATGCCTGTCTTGTTGATGAAGTCGGAGAACAGATCTTTGAAGATGCTGTTGATATGCTCATCATAAAATTTGGTGGATTGAAAGGTGTGACCCACGAGATCTATGATTACACGTATGCTTTTGAGAGACTAATTGTGGACTACCCTGGAATTTCATCTGATGTTGTCAAAGTACTATTACGATATAGACTAGACCCTGCCACTCGAGATCTAGCAAGAAGATGGCTGTTTGGCGATGCTCTGAGTGATACTGAAACTGAACGTCTTGGTGTTCGCACAATATTAGAGGACGACGATGTTACAATGGCTACTTTAAAATTGTTAACAGAAGGATCTGAGGTTCCAATTGTGTTGTTTGTAGATGAGATGGAAGGTCCATTCAATTCTTATGGTGAAGAAGGTGGGCGTCACTTTTTTGAAGTCCTGAAGAGGATGTACAATGAATCAAAGAATGTCGTCATCATTGCATCTTGTTTACTTGATGTTTGGGAGAAAATCTACAAAATTGCTGATGGCCCCATGAGGTCGAGAATGGAACCACCTGTCGAGATTGCTCTCTTTACGAGAGACGACATCGTTATATTTCTCAAGGAAACAATGAGCAAATACTGGACAGAGCAGAATGTAGACGTGCCTGGTGATGCACTCTTTCCATTTGAAGATTCTCTTATTGATGAAGCATTCGCGCGTTCACAAGGAGTACCTCGTGAAGCAATTAAGCTCCTGATTCCCCGTCTAGATTCAATTCTTTTTGATAAACCAGTGGTGGAAGCAGAACCTCAACTGGATTATGTGATAAAACTCACTAGCACTGTAGTAACAAATTCCATAGTTGAAGCACTTGCAATAACTAGCTCAACACTCGGAGTCGAAGTAAAATTGCAGATTCTTGAGGAATCAACGAAGAAGCAAAATTCTGCAATTGCACAATTGGTAAAGAATGGAGTTACACGTCAGGTAGGAATTGATATTCCGAATGTCAAGGACTGGAATCGTAGTGGTGGGGTAGCAGCATTCTATGCAGGAAAGCGACTCAAGACACTTCTCGATGATGGTTCAGTCCAGAAATGTATTATCGCAATTCCCACTGATACTAAAGGTGCAAAGTTCGAAGCTTTATCTTCTGAGGTTGGTTCAAAATTACTTACTCTCAGAATGGATACTGATCTTGCCACTTCATTCGTAGAGAATACAAGTAATGGAGTAATTCCACATGACTTTGCGGAATCATTTTCAGGACTCGTGGATTCACTATTTGATTAGCTATATTGTTGTCATAGAAACCATATTGCAAAAACAGCACTGACTACTATAGTTTCTCCAATACCTAGATAGAAATTCCTTCGTTATTGTAATCAGTTATTGATAGACTGGAAGCATCAGATCTCATTGTGGAAATAGAGAATGAAACTAACCCACTATGGAGTATGAACTGAATTGCTAGAAGTCTGCAAGGTCTGTCCATGCAACTCCTTCGAACTAACACCATTTTAGGAGTTCGTTGTTTCTTGTTCTTCCTTATCTACAGGTTCTTCGGAGGGGTTTTCTTCCTTATCTTTCATGAACACCTCTGGAAGAATTAGGAGTGCAACAAAGAGTATGAGGACTATCGCAAATCCGTATGGTTGATGGAGGAAGAGTGTAACATAGCCGACATATGGGATGGCAAATACTACAACACCTATGATGTCATCGTATGTTCTATACATGGGATCCGCGAGATTATTATTATCCCCTTTTGTAATGTAGTGTAGTTCGCCTGTGACATTTTGAATATCAATAATCCGGTGCACTATTGGTTTA
>Ga0315536_1001830_pt1 | contig 10471 bp, 10 predicted proteins | sample SalMarSW160230MG_FD_203093 | JGI IMG/M metagenome (GOLD analysis project Ga0315536, IMG submission 203093) | Salt marsh sediment microbial communities from the Plum Island Ecosystem LTER, Massachusetts, United States - Salt Marsh Sediment SW1602-30 ... | reverse complement strand
GTCCTATGCCGGGGTGTTCATTTTCGTGATCGCCGGCTGGTTGGTCTCGCTCTGCCTGCACGAATTCGGCCACGCGGTGACTGCCTGGCGATTCGGCGACCAGGACGCCGAGGTGCGCGGGTACCTGACCCTGGATCCGCGGCGCTACAGCCATCCGGCGCTCTCGCTGCTGCTGCCGATTGTGATCATTGCGCTGGGCGGCATCGGCCTGCCGGGTGCCGCGGTGTACCTGCGGACCTGGTTCATGACGCCCGCCCGCCGCACCCTGGTCAGCCTGGCGGGTCCCGCGGCCAACCTCACGCTGGCGGTGCTGTTGCTGGCGCTGGTCCGGTTGTTTTACAACCCACTCCACGCGGTGCTGTGGGCCGGGGTCGCGTTCTTGGCATTTCTCCAGATCACCGCGGTGGTGCTCAATCTGCTCCCCATTCCGGGCCTGGACGGATACGACGCCCTGGAACCGCATTTGAGCCCCGAGACGCAGCGTGCGGTGGCGCCGGCCAAGCAGTGGGGCTTCTTCATTCTGCTGTTCCTGCTGTTGGCCCCGGTGCTCAACCGGTGGTTCTTTCAGATGGTGCTCTGGTTGTTCGATTTCTCGGGTGTGCCGCATCTACTGGTGGCGTGGGGCGACTCGCTGACCCGCTTCTGGGGCCGCTGGTTCTAGCGCTAGAACCCCAGCGCTTTCCGGGCGAAGGGGTCGCAATCGTCGAGCAGATCCATACAGCGCGAGTATTCGTCGGTTTCACCGATCGTGTCGGCGGCCCGTGCCAGCGCCGCCACACACCGCAAGAAGCCGCGGTTGGGCTCGTGCGCATAGGGCACCGGGCCGAAGCCCTTCCAGCCGTGTCGCCGCAGTTGGTCCAGGCCGCGGTGATAGCCCGTCCGGGCATACGCGTAGGCCGTGATGGCCTTGTCCTCGGCCAGCGCCTCCTCGGCAAGCGCCGCCCAGGCCACCGAAGCCGACGGGTGCGCGGCGGCGACGATGCCCGGGTTCTCACCGGCGATCAGTTCCGCCTCGGCATCGGTGTCGCCGGGCAACAGGGTCGGGTCGGGTCCGAGGAGATCTCCCATCGACGTCATGGTTTCCATTGTGCAGTTCTCCCGCCCCGCCGCCACGGCGCACCTCAACCCTCGCGCCAACCCCGCGTCGGGTCGCTAAGCTCTGCAACTACCCCACTCGATCGCGGGAGGACAACCAGACTTATGCCCAATGCACCCGAGCCTGGCCGCGGCGCCACGCCGAAGCAGCCTGGGTTCGATCCACGCGAATCTCGCAGCGAACGGCGCGACGAGCCGACCGCAAGATCCGGGGACGTCGACGACGCGACCGAGGGCGTTCCCGTGGTATCCAGCGACCCCGAGACCGAGACCGTGGTGATCAACAGGCCCGACCCGGGCCACGATCCCGGTGATCTCGGGGATCCCGAGGACACCGCGGAAAACCAGGCGCGCGAACGCCGCTTCACGGCACCTGGTTTCGACGCTAATGAGACCGCAGTCATCGCCACCACCCCGGAGCCCGCCACAGAAGTCTTCGCAACGTCACCGGGACCCGACGGCCCCACAGCGCAGCTTGGGCAGTATCCTAAACCCGCAGTCCCACAATCGATCCCGCCACGGATCGGGGCAAATCTGCAGATCTCCAGGCAATTCAACTGGGGCTGGGTCCTGGCGCTGATCGTGGTCGTGTTGGCGTTGGCGGCGATCGCGATCCTGGGCACGGTGCTGCTGACCCGCAGCAAACACGCCAAGGTCTCACAGGAAGACCGGGTCCGGCACACCATCGAGAACTTCGACGCCGCGATACAGCGGGGCGACCTGACCACGCTGCGCACCATCACCTGTGGTACCACCCGTGACGGCTACGCGGATTACGACGAGCACGCGTGGGACGAAAGCTACCGCCGGGTCTCAGCGGCGAAGCAATATCCGGTGATCGCCAGCATCGACCAGGTAGTCGTCAACGGCCAGCACGCCGAGGCCAACGTGACCACGTTCATGGCTTACGACCCGCAACTGCGTTCCACGCGCAGCCTGGACCTGCAGTACCGCGACGATCAGTGGAAGATCTGCCAATCTCCCAGCGGGTAGGGCTCTAGGGCTCGTCGAGACATAAACCACTGCGAAGCGGGCGCGGCGTGTCTTGTACGTGGTTTACGTGTCGCGGGCCGGGCCTAGCCGTTCAACGACTTTCCGGCGCAATGCAGGTCGTCGCAGGCCTCCACGACGCGCTCGGCCATCGCAGCCTCGGCCTTCTTGAGATAACTGCGCGGGTCGTAGACCTTCTTGACGCCCACTTCGCCGTCGATCTTGAGCACACCGTCATAGTTGGTGAACATGTGCCCGGCGATCGGGCGGGTGAACGCGTACTGGGTGTCGGTGTCGACGTTCATCTTCACCACGCCGTAGCGCAGCGCCTCCTCGATCTCCGACTTGAGCGAACCCGAGCCGCCGTGGAAGACGAAGTCGAACGGCTTGGCGTCATCCGACAGTCCCAGCTTGGCCGCCGCCACCCGCTGGCCCTGGGCCAGCACGTCGGGACGCAGCTTGACGTTGCCGGGCTTGTAGACACCATGGACGTTGCCGAACGTCGCGGCCAGCAGATACTTGCCGTGTTCGCCGTGGCCGAGCGCATCGACGGTCTTCTCGAAATCCTCGGCAGTGGAATAGAGCTTGTCATTGATCTCGTGGGCGACACCGTCTTCTTCACCGCCCACCACGCCGATCTCGACCTCGAGAATGATCCTGGCCGCCGCGGCGTCCTTGAGCAGCTCCTTTGCGATGGCGAGGTTTTCCTCGATCGGCACCGCGGACCCGTCCCACATGTGCGAATGGAACAACGGATCCTTACCGGACGCCACCCGTTGCGCCGAGATCTCGAGCAACGGCCGCACATAGCTGTCGAGTTTGTCCTTGGGGCAGTGGTCGGTGTGCAGCGCGACATTGACCGGATATTTGGCCGCGATGATGCGGGTGAACTCGGCCAGCGCGACCGCACCGGTCACCATGTCTTTGACGCCGAGGCCGGAGGCGAACTCCGCACCACCGGTGGAGAACTGGATGATGCCGTCGCTGCCCGCGTCGGCGAAGCCTTTGATAGCCGCGTTGACCGACTCCGACGAGGTGCAGTTGATGGCCGGGAAGGCGTACGAGTTCTCTTTGGCACGCCCGAGCATCTCGGCGTAAATCTCGGGTGTTGCGATAGGCATGAGCTTCCTCCTGGCGACCGGGGTGCACCCAGTATCGCAACACCCGGCGGATCGCGCCGGTATGTTGAGACATCATGAGCACCGCCGTGATGGCCCTGCCCAACATCCTCGACCCCATGTATTGGTTGGGAGCCGACGGCATCTTCGGCTCCGCGGTGCTCCCCGGGATCCTGGTGATCGTCTTCATCGAAACCGGGCTGCTGTTTCCGCTGTTGCCCGGCGAGTCACTGCTGTTCACCGGCGGGCTGCTGGCCGCGCACCCGCACCCACCGGCGAGCATCTGGGTGATGGCGCCCTGCGTCGCCGTCGTGGCGGTGCTTGGCGATCAAACCGGGTACTTCATCGGGCGGCGAATCGGCCCGGCGTTGTTCAAAAAGGAAGACTCGCGGTTCTTCAAAAAGCACTATGTGACCGAGTCGCACGCCTTCTTCGAGAAATACGGCCCCTGGGCGATCATCCTGGCCCGATTCGCGCCGTTCATCAGGACGTTCGTCCCGGTGGTAGCCGGGGTGTCCTACATGCGCTATCCCCTGTATCTCGGATTCGACATCGTCGGCGGCGTCGCCTGGGGCGGCGGTGTGACGCTGGCGGGCTACTTCCTGGGCACCGTACCGTTCGTGCACCACAACCTCGAAAAGATCATCCTGGCCATTGTGGTCATCTCCCTGGTGCCGGCGTTCATCGCGGCCTGGCGCGGCTACCAAGGACGCCGGCGCCGAAGCGAGGAAAGCCCGAAGCAGGTGTCGGTGCCCGACTGATCGGCCGGCTCCTGCCGTTCACGCCACGATGAAATCGCAGCCGGTGCTGGCGCGGACGTCCGCGACCGTCACCCCGGGATGCAGTTCGGTCAGGGTCAGTCCGCGCTGCGGGTCGACGTCGAAGACGCACAGGTTCGTGATGATCATGTCCACCACCCCTTTTCCGGTGAGGGGCAGCGTGCATTGCTTGAGGATTTTCGGGCTGCCGTCTTTGGCGGTGTGATCCATCAGGACGATCACCCGCTTGACCCCCGACACCAGGTCCATCGCACCGCCGGGGCCCTTGACCATCTTGCCCGGGACCATCCAGTTGGCCAGGTCGCCGTTCTCGGCCACCTCCAGGCCGCCGAGGATGGACAGGTCGATATGGCCGCCGCGGATCATCGCAAACGAATCGGCGCTGCTGAAGAAGCTGGAGCCACCGATCGTGGTGATGGTCTGCTTGCCGGCGTTGATGAGGTCGGGATCCACTTGGTCGTCGGCCGGATACGCCCCGATGCCGAGCAGTCCATTCTCGGATTGCAGGGTCACGTTGATGTCGTCGGGGATGAAGTTGGCGACCAGCGTCGGAATCCCGATGCCCAGGTTCACGTAGTAGCCGTCGCGCAATTCTTGGGCGGCACGCTTGGCCATGAGCTCGCGAATGGGGCTGTCGCTCTTGACCTCGGCGCCACCGCTGGTGGTGCGAAACTCGATCCGCTTCTCGTAGCCGCGCCCCTCGATGATGCGATCCACGTAGATTCCGGGGGTGTGGATCAGGTCGGGATCCAGCTCGCCGACCTCGACCAGCTCTTCCACCTCGGCCACGGTCACGGTGCCACAGGTGGCGATCATCGGGTTGAAGTTGCGCGCCGTCTTCCGATAGACGAGATTGCCCGCCGTGTCGCCTTTCCACGCCTTGACGATCGCGACATCGGCGCGGATACCTTCCTCCAGCACGTATTCGGTGCCGCCGAAGACCCGCATGTCCTTGCCTTCGGCGAGTTGAGTGCCGAAGGCGGTGCGCGTGTAGAAGCCCGGAATCCCTGCGCCGCCGGCGCGTAACCTCTCGGCCAGCGTGCCTTGGGGGACGAGCGTGAGGTCCAGCTCGCCGGCCAGCACCTGGCGCTCGAATTCCTTGTTCTCCCCCACGTAGGAGGCGATCACCTTCTTGACCTGCCTCCCCTTGAGCAACAGACCCATGCCGAAATCGTCGACGCCGGCGTTGTTCCCGACGATCGTCAGATCTTTGACGCCGCTGTCCACCAGGGCCTGGATCAGATTCTCGGGAATACCGCACAGCCCGAATCCGCCGGCGGCGACGGTGATGCCGTCCTTCAGCAGACCTCGCAGAGCCGACTCCGGGTCGGGGTGGACTTTGGTGCTGGAAAGGGTCTTGGAAAGGGTCACTGCAAGCTCCTCAACGCTGGACCGCCCCCGTCGGCGATGGCTCGAGACTGCCAGACCGCGGGCCAGTCACCCGCCGCCTGCCGCCACGGCGGTGACGTTACAGGCGGCCTCCATCAGCATCCAGCCCGACAGCTGCACCGACAGGTCCCGTTCGGCAACCTCGGAACCGTTGACCGCGCCCTCGACGAACTCCGCTTCCCGACCGCCTGCGGTGGGCAGCTCCGCGTCGCGATCCCAGAACGGCCCGAACAACGGTAAACCGTCTACCGTTTGCCGGTAATCCCACGCCGACTTCGCGCTGGCCAGCACGATGGTGCGGGCGGCATCGCGGGTGGTGACGTCCTCGGCCGAGTCACCGGGCAGCGTGGTGGCCACCAGCGCGAGGTATCGGGCAGTGATACCCGAGAACAGGCCGCCGTCGCCACCGCCTCCGCCCTGCAGCACACCGGCCGGCGCCATGTGTTCGTGCACGGCCGCGACCAGGCGATGCACCCGCGCGGCGTGCCGGGCCCGAACCTCCGCACCGGTGCGCGCCGCCAGCTCGGTTTCCAGCCCGAGCACCGCGCCCTGGCAGTAGGTGTACTGCGCGCGGACCAGCGAACCAGCTTTTATGCCGTCGAACACCAGATGCGTCTCCGGGTCGATCAACGTGCGGTCGATCCAATCGGCCATCTGCTCGGCCCGCTTGAGCCGGTCCCCATGGCTGTCCGAGTAGCGGGCAAGGAAGATCCCCGCCGGGCCGTTGGCGGGGACGTTGAAGAACTGGTCCTCCTTGCGCCACGGAATACCGCCGCCGTCCTCGGGCACCCATGCCTTGACCAACTGGTCGCTGAGCTTGGGCAATGCGCGCCGGCGCTCGACGCCGGCTATCCGGGCTGCCCGTTCCAGCGCCAGCCCCAGCCAGGCCATGTCGTCGTAATAGTCGTTGATCCAGGAGAAGGTGTTGCGCAGGCGGTGGCTTCGGACCTGCCGGTTGATCCTGGTGTGCCGTTGCGACTGCGGGTCGCGAAGTTGGGCGTCGACCAGGCAATCCAGCAGATGCGCCTGCCACCAGTAGTGCCAGCTGCCGAATAGCCGGTCGCGTCGCGTCGCGGGCCACGCCACCACGCCCAGCTGGGTTCCGGGCAGCCCCCACAGTCGTCTCAGGTGTCGTTGCGTGACAGCCGCTTCGGAGGTGGCTGCCCGGTTGACCCATAGCTGCTCCATACCTGCCGATCCTGCCTCATCGAGTGCCGGGTGCCGTACCGGTCAAGGCCAGCAGCAATTGGTGCAGGCCGGTCAGCGAGTGCCCAGGCAGGAACAGATCACAGTAGGGCAGGGCCGCGGCCATCGAACCGGTCAGCGGCTGGAAGTCGCGGTGCGCGGCGCGCGGATTGAGCCACACCAGCATTTCGGCGCGGCGCCGCAGCCTTACCATCGCGTGCGCGAGCGCCTCGGGGGGATCGCTGTCCCAGCCGTCAGAGGCGATAATCACCACCGCACCACGCAGCGCATTGCCATGTGGCGGGGCCAGCAGGGCAGCGACACTGCGACCGATGAGCGTGCCGCCGTACCGGTCGGTGACTTTGGCGTTGGCGCGCTGTAGCGCCACCTCGGCCGAGCGGTGCGACAGCACCGAGGTGAGCCGGGTCAGCGATGTCGAAAACGCGAAAACCTCGGGACGGATCCCGGCCCGGCGCAGCATCGCAGCCCGCATCAAATGCAGATAGATCGTGGCGTAGGGCTGCATCGAGCGGCTCACGTCGCAGGCCAGCACGACCCGCCGGGGCCGGTGGCGGGGTCGCGTGCGAGCCAACAGCACCGATTCCCAGCCGGTCTTACGGGAGGCGTTCATGGTGGCCCGCAGGTCGATCGTCTTGCCGCCGGCGCTGCGCTCGAATCTCAGGCTGCGGCGCCGCGGCCAGCGGGCGACGGTCGCCTCCAGCCAGCATCCGAGCAGCCGAAGATCCTGCGGGTCGAAGCGGTCGAACGGCTCGTCGGCCACTGCGGCCATGCGGCTGGGCAAGATGTCTGGCAGCACGAGGTTCGCGGCGTCGGGGCCGGCGCCGTCGACGGCGGTCCGGGTGGCCCAGGGCAGCGCCGCCGCGGCGCCGGACCGCCCACCGGTGCACCGCACGGTGCCGACCGCGGGTGTCTTGGGACCCGGAACGGGCAGGGACGCAACGGAACCGCTCGGCGCGTCGGGTTCGGCGGCGCCGAACACCGCGGCGAAGAGCGTGTTGAAGGCGCCGAGGTCTTCCATCCGGTTGACCAGAGTCAGTCTGGCCGCCCAATACAGCGCCGACGTGGTGTGCGGCACCAGCTGCCGGAGCGCCTGGACGAAATTGGCCTGACCGTCGGCGGACACCGGTACTCCCACGCTACGCAGCCGCGCCGCCAGTGCCGCGGCGAACGCCGCCAAATCGACGCCCCGCATCAGCAAGGGGGTACTCACGAGTCCCTAGCGTCTCCGACGCAGCAGCCAAATCAGCACCAGCACGGCCAGCACCGCCACCGCCACCGTGCCGTACTTCTTGAGCTGGTCGCCGCCGGCGAGCTCGAGCAGGTCGATGGGCTCGGGCTCGGCGGCGGCCGCCTGACGTGGCTCCGGGACGCGCCCGACCTGGGCGGGGCCTTCCGGTGTGGCCGGTGCCGCCACACTCTCCGCGGTCAGCTTGCCCTCGAGCGACTCCACGAACTGGCCCAGCAATTTCTCGGATACCTGCTGCAGCATCCCGCTGCCGAACTGGGCCAGTTTGCCGACGATCTTCAGATCGGTGTCCACGGTGACGTTGGTGCGGTCGCCGTCCTCGTGCAGCTGGGCGGTGACCGTCGCGGCCGCGTTGCCGGTGCCCCGCATCTCCTTGCCCTTGGCGTCGATGACCGCTCGGTGTTGCCCCCTGTCCTGCTCCACGAAATGCACCTTGCCGCTGAACTCGCTGGTGACCGGTCCCACCTTGACCTTCACCTTGCCGAGGTAGTCGTCGCCCTCGTGACCGGTCAGCTGGGCGCCCGGCATCAGCGGGATCACCTGCTCCAGGTCGCACAGCACGTCCCAGGCCTGCTCGATGGGCGCGCTGACGGTGAACTGGTTGGTGATCTTCATGCTGCGGGTCCTCTCAGGTGCGGCTGTGCTCGGCAAGAGCGTGGTACGCGTCGCGAATCAGCGTACGGTCGTCGGGTGTCTTGGCCAGCGCCCCCAGGGTGCTCAGTGCGACCGGGTTGACCAGATCCGCGACGCCGAGCGCCACCAGGGCGGCGACCCAGTCCACCGTCTCGGCCACACCCGGGGGCTTGTCCAGGTCGAGTTCGCGTGCCCTGCCGACGAATTGGGTGGCTTGCTCGATCAACGGAGCGGTCGCACCCGGCACCGTGCGGCGGACGATCGCGGCGGCCCGGGCCGCTTCCGGGTAGTCGATCCAGTGGTAGAGGCAGCGGCGGCGCAGCGCATCGTGCAGGTCACGGCTGCGGTTGGAGGTGAGCACGACGATCGGTGGGTGCTCGGCAACGAAGGTGCCCAACTCGGGAATGGTGACCGCGGATTCACCCAGGAATTCCAGCAGCAGCGCTTCGAATTCGTCGTCGGCCCGGTCTATCTCGTCGATCAGCAGCACCGGTGCCGTCGGGCCGCGATGCCGCACGCACTGCAGGATGGGCCGATCGATCAGGTACCTCTCGGTGTAAAGATCGGCCTCTTCGATGCCGGCCCCTTGCGCCTCCGCCAGCCGGATCGACAGCAGCTGCCGTTGGTAGTTCCAGTCGTAGAGGGCCTCGTGAGCGGTCAGCCCCTCGTAGCACTGCAGCCGGACCAGCGGGGTATCCAGCACCGCCGCAAGGGCTTTGGCCGCCGTGGTCTTGCCGACGCCGGGCTCACCCTCCAGCAGCAGCGGCCGGCCCAGCGTGACCGCCAGATAGATCGCCGAGGCGGTCCCGGTGTCGAGCAGGTAGTCCTGCGCGTCGAACCGGCTGATCACCTCCTGTGGGTTCGTGAACGTCACGCGCCGGCTTCCCCCGCGGCGAACGCCGCGCGGCAGCCCGGCCCGCAGAACCAGTAGTCCACGCCGGTCCGCCGCAGATGCTCGGTGCCGGGGCCGATTACCACCGTCATGCCGCAGACCGGGTCGGTGGCCTCGCGCGGGCCGTCGTGCAACGCGGGTGTGGGGCCCGGACGACCGGCACCGCGCATCCCGGCGATGAGTTCGGCCGCAATGGCGACGGCGATCTCGGCCGGTGTCTTGGCGCCGATGGCCAAACCGACCGGGGTATGCACCCGGGCTCGCTCATCCTCGGACAGCTCGAGTGGGTCCAGGATGGCGGCACCGCGTACCCCGCTGGCCACCAGGCCGATGTACCGGACGCCGTGATCCAGTGCGCTGCGGATGATCTCGGCTTCCGGTCCGCCATGGGTGGCGATCACGACGGCGGTCGCCGCCGTCAGGTCGGCGTCGGCTCGCGCGTCGTACCCGAGCACCGCGCACACTCGGGCCAGGGCATCGGCGATCGGGGTGGCGCCGTAGATCCGGATCAGCGGGGGCGGCAACTGCGGGGTCAGGAAGATCTCCAGCGAGCCACCGGACAGGCACGGGTTGACCACCACGCACGCGCCGGGCGCCTCGGGAAAGTGCACGTCGCCGTCGGGCAGCACCCGCAGCAAGACACTTTCATTGGTCTGCAGTGCGCCCAACGCCGCTTTGCGGACGGAGTTCTGCGCGCACTGGCCGCCGACGAAACCCTCAATGGTGCCGTCCGCCAGCAGGATTGCCTCGTCACCGGGGTACGCCGAGGTGGGCGGCTGGGCGCGCACAACGGTCGCGTGCACAAACGGTGTCCGTGCCGCAAGCAGCTGCTGGGCTCGTTGGCTAATGGTCACTCCGCTCAATTGCGCGGCTCCTCCTGACGGCGCTTCGCGGCCAGCATCGTCGCCACGCTAGATCGGGGGTTTCGCCCGGCCCTGCATGGCCTCCCACACCCGCGACGGTGTCAGCGGCATGTCCGCGTGGCGAACCCCGAATGGCGCCAGGGCATCCACCACGGCGTTGACCACGGCGGGCGGCGACCCGACGGTTGCCGATTCGCCGATGCCTTTGGCCCCGATCGGGTGGTGCGGCGACGGCGTCACGGTGTGCCCGGTCTCCAGAT
>Ga0315536_1001826_pt1 | contig 10487 bp, 8 predicted proteins | sample SalMarSW160230MG_FD_203093 | JGI IMG/M metagenome (GOLD analysis project Ga0315536, IMG submission 203093) | Salt marsh sediment microbial communities from the Plum Island Ecosystem LTER, Massachusetts, United States - Salt Marsh Sediment SW1602-30 ... | reverse complement strand
CATTTTTAGTTGAGTGGTCTGACATCCGACCTGGCAACACATACACGCAGTGCCTGATTGATGGACGGCACTGAGACAATGAGGCGGCTCCGCCCCTGAATTTCCATGAGTCTTCCCTCAATCCCCAATAAAGGCCCCCGGATAATGGACACCCGGTCTCCGACAGACATCGCATCGCACGGTTCCACGCATTCGCCCTCTTTCAAAATGCGTTTGATGCGGTCGATTTCATCTTCGGGGACAATGGCCGGTTTTCCCTCAAATTCCACCATGCGCACCACACCGGCTGTCTGGAGAGAACGATACCGTTCGATTGAATTGCTCTGGATAAAAACATACCCGCGAAAAAGCGGCTCGTCCACCCATTTTTTACGATCGCTCCACTGCCTCAAAATTCGCATCATGGGAAGGTATGCCGGAATTCCCTTTTTCTGGATTTCATCTGCAACCCGTTTTTCATAACGGGACCGGGTATAGAGCGCATGCCAATGTCTTTGTGTTTTATCTTCCGGTGAACAGTTCATGTATTCTTTTTCTCTTCCCGATCCAATATCGTCAAGCCTTGAATCTTGTTCTGTAAACGTCTGATTCTATACTGGTTAAAATTTTCTGAACAGGATCAATAATTATATTAGGTCATTCCTCGATTTTCAAATATACGCTGAAATTAATAATATATAAATAAAACACATGGATAAAATAAAAAAATAAAATCATCAGTATTCGGCTAAAATAAATTACCTATAAACTTGTAAATTTTCATATAGCACTTAAATTATATTCTGTTCTTTTCTTTAAAGAAAAGAACCAAAAGAATCGGCCTTTTTGCAATGCCTAATTTTGTATAATCTCTTAAAGATAAAACCTCTAGAGTATATCCACCCGACAACTCCCCTTCGCTATTCCGCATTTTGCGGAATAATGCCCACCCATACGTTAATATCTTGAAATATCAGAATCCCCTAGCCGCAAAAAGGCCAGACTAAAAATCACTTTTTTCTCGGCATTCGAAAAATCTCCGTCTCGGAAAATGACGGTAAGTTCACGTCCGTTCTGCTTTTCGGAACGGGAAGGAATTGTTGTCTGAATCCCGCTTCAATAATTTATAAAAACAATTGGCAGTAGCGGGAAGAGTTCAATTCCTTCAGTGAACAAACCGGCATTTTTAGGAGATCTTTCGTCAGCCGAGTGTTTTTTGAGCCACTTTTTTCCAAAAAAAGTGGCATACCAAAATAAGAGTGAACTATGTAAACTTTTACTCTCACAATAATATCTAATTAAAACTTTAATAATTCCAATTATTTTCTTAACCGAATACTAATGATGTAAAAAATTAGTTTCGCACCTTTATTTTCGTATTTCGAATTTTACTGCTGCTTTTTCGATAACTTTAATTATTGTTATAATTTAAAATAGATTGTAATGTAATATTTTAACGATCAATATGCAACGATTTTTTTGCGTTTTTATGCATCAAACTTATTTGAAACATTCAACTTAACCTTTAAAAGAATAATACAATCAACTTTCTTTCTGAATGATGTTTGCCCGTTGAAAATATTCCAAAATTTTCTCCACGGATTCATCCACGGACAGTTTGTCGGTTTCAAGCAAAATTTCGGGCTGCTCCGGTTCTTCGTACGGTGCGGAAATTCCGGTAAATTCCGGGATGATCCCTTCCCTGGCCTTTTTATACAGTCCCTTCGGATCCCGGGATTCACAAACCTCGAGAGATGCTTTAACATAGACCTCGACAAATTCTCCTTCATTATTCAGTTTTCGTGCCAGATCGCGGTCCTTCCGGTAAGGTGAAATGAACGAAGTGATTGCGATCATTCCGGCCTCGGCAAACAGATGAGCCACTTCCCCGATTCGCCGGATATTTTCTTCCCGATCTTCGGGTGAAAATCCCAGATCGCCGTTGAGTCCGTGGCGTATGTTGTCCCCGTCAAGAATAAAAGCCTGGCATCCCATTTCAAAAAGCTTTCCCTGAAGTACCGTGGCGATGGTAGATTTCCCGCAGGCGGACAAACCCGTAAGCCACAGGACAACGCCCCTGTGCCGGTTCCGTTTCTCCCGGTCCTGTTTTTTTATTCCGGTATCGTGCCAGATCACATTGGAGCTTTTCTGTTTCTCAGGATTATCCTCTTTTTTATTTTTATAAAAATCTTTTAAAATATCCGCCACGCATTTACGCATGATCCGCTGATCCACATCTTCCCCGTTTTCAAGCTTCCGGCGGACTTCCTTGCCTGAAATGAAAACCGTGTGATACCCTTTTGGCTGATATTCATCGATCAACCCGACCCGGTTGATCTCCTCAAAATAGGCCGCAAATCCAACCTTCGCAGGCTGAATGAGAAGCTCTCCGTGAAGCTGATCGAATTTATCGTGGGCATCGAAATCTCCCCAGATTGCCGATCCGTCATCATAGGGCGCATCGGCATGTTTCCGGCCGATGACAATATCGGTGAATCCGTAATTCTGGCGGTAGATCGAATGCATGATGGCTTCCTTGGGTCCCGCATAGAACATCTTCATGTCCAGACCGATTAACAGCAAATGGTCTTCAAAATCGAGCTGTTTTTCTTTCCAGAGATCCGTATCAAAATCGCCCTCTCCAAATACACGCGCTTCGAGCATGGCTTCGTAGGTGCGCATCCGGATATCCGCCGGAACGTCGTCGGATTTGGTGGCACCGACCAGAGGATTGAGCACGGCGCCCGTGAAATATCCCTGCCGGGTTAAATTTTCAACAGACCAGATGAGTGCATATTCGTGGGCCCGGTGAAGCGCATTCCGGGTCTGAAAGGCCGCGACCCGTTCCCATCCGCGCCTGATAAAAAGTGCGCGGGTTTCAAGGGGCGTCAGCATGTATTTCCCGAAACCGGGATCTCTTGGTTGAGGCAGCGCCCAGATTCTGCCTCCCAGCAGATAATCTCTCGTGTCATCATTGAATATACGCGCACCGGGATGATCCTTCCGATCGGTTCCATAAACCGACCGATTGTACCGATCTTTGTCAAAAGGATAAATATCTGAAATTTCAAGAAGCCCGATGATCTCATTCCGGATATTTTTAACAGCAACGGTCTCACCTTTTTTCAACCGGTCTGCATCCTTTTTTGAAGCGGGAAAAGCGATTGGAATCGTCCATGCATATTTTTTCCCGTTCCGTTCGATGATTTCTTTTTCAAGCACCCGATGAAATTCATCCGAATCCATCGGTCCTTCCAGAGGCGACAGCGCGCCATCGGCTATCCGGTAAAAAATTGAAAGATCCGCGTCGCTGATTTCATAGGTTTTCATCTGTCTAATTTCGGATAATATTGTATCCTTTTCCATTTCAGGAAGCAGTCGGCATACCAGTCCGTTTCCGCCGTGGGGTTCAAATGACATCCATTCCTCCTACGTGTAATAAACGATATAAATCATGATCATTCCTATGATTCCGACAAACAGATTCATCGGAATCCCTATTTTTAAAAAATCTTTGAATCGATACCCCCCGGGCCCGTAGACCATCATATTGGTCTGATAACCAATCGGGGTGGCAAAACTGGTCGAGGCGGCAATGGCCACTGTAATCAAAAAGGGCCTCGGGTCCACACCGGCCTGCCGCGCCGTTGTGAGCGCGATGGGGAAAATCAAAGCGGCGGCCGCATTATTCGTGATCACCGCCGTATAAGAACTCGTCATGAGATAAATAATGGGCAGCAGTGCCCACACGCCGAGCGAACCCGCAAGAAGAATCAAACGATCCGCCAGGAAAGGAGCGAGTCCCGAATTGTCGATTCCCCTGGCAATCCCGAATGCCGAGGCAATAATGAGAAGAATTTTCCATTCGACACTGTTTCTTGCATCCTGGGGAGAAATGCACCGTGTGACAATCAAAAGTAAAGAAGCCAGACAAACTGCCGCCAGAATGGGGATCACTCCCAGGGCCATGCACAGAATCATGCCAAGAAGCACGAGCAGGGAAAAATTCGACTGCCACTGCGGTTTCGAAGGAATTTCAGCCGATTTGGATACCAGATGAAAATCCCTGGAGTGATACCACCGCTGAAAAAAATCATGCTTTGCCAGAACAAGCAGCGTATCTCCTGCACGGAAAACCACGTCGCCGATTTTTTTCCGGATTCTTTCCCCGCTCCGGTGAATAGCAATAATCACTGCATCGTATCCGCTTCGGAAATTGCTTTCCCGGACATTTTTTCCGATCAGCGGGGAATTCGGGGAAATCACCACCTCAAAACTTCCCAGTGTATCGGAATCGTAATGTTTCAGATCAAGTGTCGTGTCTTTCAACAAAGTTAATCCGGGCGTGCGCTGCAGTTCCATGATGGTCTCGGGCAGACCCGTAAAAAAGAGCCGGTCACCCGGCATGATCTTTTCATCATGACCCACGGGAGTGAGGATCGTGTGGTTCCGTTCGATCTGAAAAAGAAAAAGCCCTCTCAAATGTCTTAAACCGGCTTCTCTGATGGTCCTGCCGATAAATTGATAATCGGCACTGACTTTCATGGCAATGACAAATTCACGGGTTTTCTCACTCAGCTGCACCATCGGCTCTTTTCTCTCCGGCAGCAAGCGGTGGCCGACAAAGACGAGAGCGGTCAGCCCCATTAAAGCCACCGGCACGCCCACTTTTGAAATTTCGAAAAACGTCATTCCTTTCAAGCCATTCTCCAGCATCAGACCGTGGACCACGAGATTGGTGCTGGTTCCGATCAATGTGCAGACGCCACCCAAAATCGCTGCATAGGAAAGCGGAATAAGAAATTTGGATACCGAATAATCATTCCGCTTGGCCCAGGTTCTGACAACCGGAATCAGCATGGCCACAATGGGCGTATTGTTAAAAAAAGCGGAAAACGCGGAAACCGGAAACAGCAGTCTCAGCAATTTTTTGGTGATCCCGCCTTTGCCTCCAAGCAGAGCCTGACCCAGCCGGTTCAACACACCGGTCTTCTGAAGGGCGGCAGCCACAATAAATAGAAAGGCGATCGTCAGCATTCCCTGATTGGAAAAACCGGCAAATGCCTCCTGTAAAGTGATCACGCGTCCGAGAACCATGAGCAGCAGTGTTGAAAAAATAATAAGATCGGCTTCAAGGACTTCTTTGAAGAGTGCCACCGTCATGAGAACAAGCAGAACAGACGTATAAATAAATTTGAAATCAATCCATTCCAATGTCAATTCATCCGAAATTTCATTTTTCTACGTTTTCATTTGAACAGCTTCAACCGATGAAACGAGAAATGAAGCGTTCAGCAGGTTTTCTTTGTTGTATTCCAAATGATAAACCATGGCCCCGGCGCATTCGGCAATGACATGACCTGCTCCCGTATCCCATTCCCACGTTGGCCCGTGACGGTAATAGACATGCGCCCGGCCTTCCGCGACCATGCAGAATTTCAGTGCGCTGCCCACCGACACCGAATCCGAAATTTGATATCGATTGAAAAAAGCTTCCTCTTCATCGGTTGCATGAGACCGGCTTTTTACGGCAATTAATCCGTTCTGTGGTTTTGAATCGACTCGGATCTTTTCCGGAGCATTTCCTGAGGATTGTTTGAATGCACCTTCTCCCTTCTGCGCGAAATACAGCACATCCAGAGCAGGCGCTGCCATTACACCAAGAACAGGCCGGTGTTTCTCAATCAGGGCAATATTGACTGTAAATTCACCATTGCGGCGGATAAACTCCTTGGTTCCGTCCAGCGGATCCACCAGCCAGAAAACGGGCCAGTTTTTTCTTTCTGAATAGGGAGTGGATTTTCCTTCTTCGGATAACACAGGGATTCCCGGATACAGCTTTTTGAGTTCCTGTTGGATAATTTCGTGTGAAGCTTTATCGGCCAGAGTCAGTGGTGAATGATCCGCTTTTGTTTCAATTTGAAAATCCTCTTCTCCGTAAATCTCCATAATTATTTCTCCGGCTTTCAATGCGACCGGCACCACTTTTTGTATATCGATATTCAAAATGCAACCTTCCCTTAAATATCAGACAATTTCAAGTATTCTTGATGAAAGCCCTGCTTGATTCTTTCTTCGCGATTGCGGATCAACCTGTTTGAATGTTATGCAAAAGCCTGTACGCTTTGGGAACCATTTGCAGCGCGGCCTCGATGATTTGCTCTATATTCCCGTAAGAAGTTTCCGGAGCAATCAATGAAGCCACTGCCTCTCTTAACCGGAGAAGCTCCCTCAGTTTCATTTTCCATTTCGGATCATCTGCCATATAATCGAGAAGAATCAACGCACGGTATAAATGATTGACCGCTGTTTTGGAGTCAACAAAAGATAAATTCTTTGCCTTCTCCAGATCCGATACCATATTCAAAATCTGGACGTCCTCCGAAAAGGAGGCATATCGCGTCGAGAGATGATTATACCAATTTTTCATCCGGCCCCAGGATTAAATTCTCAACAATCTGTTGAATTCTTTCCCTCAAATCCGGATTTTTCAATTCCATTGAGGGATTGTCTTGCCGCGGCCGGATATTGATCAATGCCGAATACTCGATTCTGTTATCGCTGGATAGCCAGGGATAGAAATTGATCCCCCAAATATCCTCGGATCGTGATCCTTTTTCGATCAGCCTCTGTTCCGCATCCGCATGAAGTTCTCCGCCGATCCCCACTATTTTTTTCTCAACATCCACAGTAACCTTTACCATATCCCCGAACCAGAAACTGCATGATTCATTTAATTGTAAATGAGTAATTTTTTTATCAGTTAGAATAATGTTTGGAAAAGACACCATAAAATCCATATTAGATGAAAGCCTTCCACAGGGGAAGGCTGTTTACAGTACCGTATTTCAAATTGGATACAATATAAAAAATCGCAATGAAACAACTCCCGGGACGCTTTTAATAGTACAACAGGTGTTTATAATCCGTCCGTATCAATATAAATAAATTGTCAATTTTAGTCAACCATTTACTTTTGACACGATAAAGTCATTAAAAATGAATTGGATACATATTTTAAAAATACCGAATCCGGAATGGATTCATAAAATTTCCAAAACGATAAATTGCCCTATACAATTTAAGATATTATAACTTAGAAATAGTAATTGACTTTTTTCTTCTTTATTTATACATTAAAAGCCTATCTGAAAAAAGATTAATATATTTTTCAGAAGTTCAGAAAAACCAAAACAGGATCTTTTCCAACAGACAGAATTAATTGAATGTTAGTATCATGAAATAAATTTCTGGAATTGAAAATGCGCAAACTTCTGGTCACGGGCGGTGCCGGTTTTATCGGCAGTAATTTTATTCGATACATGCTGAATAAACACGATGATGTAACCATTACCAATCTGGATAAACTCACTTACGCCGGAAATCCGGACAATTTAAAGGATTTCGAAAAAGATGACCGGTACCGGTTTTCCCGGGGAGACATCTGCGACGCGTCGGTTGTAGATTCAGTGGCCAAAAATGCCGATGTTATCATTAACTTTGCCGCAGAGAGCCATGTAGACCGCTCCATCGGCAGTCCGGATGATTTCATCAAAACCGATATCTTCGGCTGTTTCATCCTTTTAGAAGCGGCAAGAAAATACGGTGTTGAACGCTTTGTTCAGATTAGTACGGACGAAGTTTATGGCAGCATCGAAAACGGTCTTTTTAAAGAAACCGATCCCCTCATGCCGTCCAGCCCCTATTCAGCATCCAAGTCTGGCGCGGACCGTCTGGTTTACAGTTACCATGTCACCTATAACCTTCCCGTGGTGATCCCGAGAAGTTCGAATAATTTCGGACCCTATCAATATCCGGAAAAATTGATTTCACTTTTTGTGACCAATGCTCTGGATGACCAGCATCTTCCGATATACGGGGATGGCAAAAATATTCGGGACTGGCTCTATGTTTTGGATAACTGTGAAGCCATTGACCTCATTATGGAAAAAGGAAAAGACGGTGAGGCATACAATGTCGGTGCGGGCAATGAAAAAACCAATCTCGAAATTACAGAGCTGATTCTCCGAAATACCCGGAAACCGAAAGACCTGATGACTTTTATTGAGGACCGGAAAGGACATGACCGCCGATACGCTCTGGATACAAATAAAATACAAAAATTAGGCTGGAAACCGCGTCACGAATTCAAACAGGCACTTGCAGAAACCGTCGAATGGTACAGAGACAACCGCTGGTGGTGGGAAAAGTTGAAAAGCGGCGAGTACCTAAAATACTACAAGAATCATTACAAGCGTGAACTGCAATAAATCATTGCATGAGGACTGAAGTGAATTTAAAACAAAAAATCGAAAATAAGGAAGTTCAAATCGGTGTGATCGGACTCGGATATGTCGGACTGCCCCTTGTGCTTGAATTCATTGATGCAGGATTCCACTGCATCGGTTTCGATATCGATGAAAAAAAAGTCGACCTGCTGAACGCAAGAAAATCCTATATTAAACATATTTCCGGGGAACGGATCAAAAAAATCACGGAATCCGGAAGTTTCGAGGCGACAACGGATTTTTCCCGTCTTTCGGAAACTGACTGCATTATCGTGGCAGTACCCACGCCGCTTGATAAGTACAGACAACCGGATCTGAGCTATATTGTCAATACCTCGGAAACGGTTTCAAAATATCTGCGAAAAGGGCATCTTGTGGTTCTGGAAAGCTCCACATGGCCGGGGACCACCGAAGAAGTGATGCGTCCCATTCTTGAAAAATCAGGACTCGCTTACGGTAAGGATTTTTACCTGGCATTCAGCCCGGAGCGGGAAGATCCCAACAATCCGAAATTCACGACGAAAACAATTCCCAAGGTTGTAGGTGCCAATGACAGATACACAAGAGATTGCGCGGTTGCGCTTTACAATGCCGTGATTGACCAGACCGTTCCTGTCTCCTCCAGTCAGGCAGCAGAGGCGACCAAACTGCTGGAAAATATATTCCGGAGCGTGAACATCGCATTGGTCAATGAAATGAAAATGATTCTCGATCGGATGGATATAAACATTTGGGAAGTGATCGAAGCGGCCAGCACCAAACCGTTCGGATTCATGCCGTTCTATCCCGGACCCGGATTGGGAGGACACTGCATTCCGATCGATCCCTTTTACCTGACTTGGAAAGCCAAAGAGTACGATATGCCGACCCGGTTCATCGAACTGGCCGGAGAGATTAACACACAGATGCCCTACTGGGTTGTTCAGAAAACGATAGAAGCGCTGAACGAACAAGGTAAAAGCATCAAAGGAGCGAAAATCCTGATACTTGGTGCTGCTTATAAAAAAGACATCGACGACATGCGCGAAAGCCCGACACTGAAGCTCATCGAAATTCTGGACAGCAAAGGCGCAAAAGTGGATTACAACGATCCGTATATTCCTGTCATGCCAAAAGTAAGAAAGTACCGTTTTGAAATGATAAGTGTGGAATTAACACCTGAAAATTTAAAACAATACGATGCCATTATCATTTCCACCGATCATACGGATTACGATTATGAAGATATTTTGGAACATACACAGCTTGTCATCGATACACGCAATGCAACAAGACATGTAAAAAACAACAGAGAGAAAATTGTGAAAGCATAAGTTTTAAAATAAATTGGAGAAAAATTAAATCATGAAAATCCAGTCCTTTTTAAAAATATTCCTCTATTTAATAGTTTTTACAAATATCGTCCAATCACAAACCACGGATGAAGAGGAACTCTGGACACGAACGAAAAAGAAAGAAACCATTACACCAAAAAGTGTTGACTTCTTTAAAATGTGGGAGGAAAAGGAACAAACTAGAGAAGATTTTGATATTTGGAAAAGACAAAGAGATCTCAAAATGCAAAAACGTCTTTCCGAAGGGGAAGCGTTGGAAAAATCGATCAATCCGGATAAATACATCGTAGGGCCAGGAGATATTTTCTCTTTTAATATCTGGGGTGCAATGGAAACGCAGATACCGCTTCCTGTATCACCAGAAGGGAAACTTTCTGTGCCCGCAGTAGGTGATATCAAAGTGGACGGGAAAACACTCTCAGAAGTTCATGATTTGGTTTTAAAAGAAGCTTCAAAATATTACAAAGACAAAACAGTAACATTGGATTTAACAGCACTGCGTTTTTTCCGAGTACACGTTACTGGCGAAGTTGAATTTCCCGGCACTTACTTAGCACAGGCTACCGATCGCCTTTCAGAAATGATTACTCAAGCAGGCGGTGCAACCGAGTGGGCGTGGAAAAGACAAATTGAGCTGCGTCACCCTGATAGTACTACGGATTATTTCGATTTGGCTGATTTCGAACAGAATGGAAATGTTGAAGAAAACCTTTATGTAAATGGAAGTGATATAATCTACGTACCACCTATAAATTTAGAGGATAATTTGGTTCATGTCGAAGGAGATATTAAAAGTGCTGGTCTTTACCAAATTTTCGAAGACGAAAATCTCCTTGATTTCCTTCAGCGAATTCGTGTCATGAAAAAGAATACAGACCTTTCCAAA
>Ga0315536_1001825_pt1 | contig 10487 bp, 9 predicted proteins | sample SalMarSW160230MG_FD_203093 | JGI IMG/M metagenome (GOLD analysis project Ga0315536, IMG submission 203093) | Salt marsh sediment microbial communities from the Plum Island Ecosystem LTER, Massachusetts, United States - Salt Marsh Sediment SW1602-30 ... | reverse complement strand
CGTTAGGTAAATTTGTGTATAAGCGTTTACTGTGATATTTTTTTAAGACATCACCCCTTTCCTTTCAACAAAATTGAATAGCAGCAATACGAATTTATAAAATAAAATGATCGCAATAATGAGGATTAAGAAATTATAAGATCATTATTGAAAAAAGTCAAGTAATTTTTATCTGATAATTATTTTAATTTGCAGAAAAGTAAATTATTGCGGACAAAAATATTGTCTGAAAGTAAACGGCTATCTTGGCACATCGGAATGATTCGAAAATCAATCTGCCATTGTAATTGGCATCATCGTTCCATCTTCCCGATAAGCCCATACCTCGTTTATTACAATAGAGACTATTTTACCTCTGTCACCGATAAATGGTGAATATTCATTCGTTGGATACTGCGGACGGACAATAACGTACGTGGAATCAGGTTCGATTTTATCGATGATATTAAAATGATAATGTGTGCCTTCAGGTATTAAACCAAGACTATCCGTCCGAAAATGAACAGCATACATTCTACCCTCGGGCGGGCCGGCCACGATTGCTTTTCCATAAAACTCCAGTGCTTTGAGCTCGATCCCGTTCACTACGAACCGAAATACAAGAACATTAACTTTGGTAGCCATCATGTCCTTAACGGGCGGATTCACGGGTATATAATCCGTTTCCGTGTGTCGAACAGATACACCTTTGAGCTCGATTTTTACATCTACGGGATTAGGAGGATATTCATCACAAAATAGAAGAATCGTGCAAAGAGATAAAAACAGTATCGATTTTCGCATAACCTCCATTCCTCTCTACTTCCTGCGAAAGGAAGTAAAAGACCTCTTTTTTATAATGATGTGGGCAAAAACTTTTCAGTTGTTACTAATTGGCTGAAAAATTTTCCCCCACTTTTTTAATGAACTCTACCCCTGAGATCAAAGAATTGAATATTAACAGGCAATTAACTGCCATGGAAAAAATTGCTGGAAGTTTCAATGAACAATCAATGCAAAACCAATACCACCAAAAAAAATCCCTGTCATAAACTTTGACAGGGAATCGAGCGGGGCCGACGGGGATCGAACCCGCAACCTCCGGCGTGACAGGCCGGCGCTCTAACCAAGTTGAACTACAGCCCCTAATTTGTTCTCTTTCTTAAATTTTGGAGTTAAAATATAACAACTTTTTATTCCTTTGTCAAATGATTTCATAACTAATTACAAGATTGATGTTCAGGATGACAATTCTTTTTATACAGAATTTAAAAGAGGCAAGTTTGTGTTGATAAAGTAATCGATAATCATTATATTTGCATTAATGAAGATATGGAACAAAACAGTTGTTGTTATAAAAGCTGTATATCGGGTTTGCCTGGAGCTGGCAGTTTTTCCATTCAGAAAGAATCGCACGGATTTTGTAAACCAGCTGAAAAATGCCAATCGAATCCTTATCGCTTGCCCTCTGAACTCAATGGACTACTCCAGTGAAAAAGCAGTCCTCCAAATTGCCCAACTTTTTCCATCAGAAGGAACAGTTATTCTTCATCCGGATCCGAAACAAATTGTCAATAAAACATTGGTTCCATGGACGATGGAATATTCGGACAACAACTCCTTACACTTTTGGCATTTGATTACTTCCCGGACACATCAAAAAATAGAAAAGGAACCGTTTGACATATTTATCGATTTAAATCCTAAATCCCATCTGTATTTTTATTATCTTTGTTGTCTGCTATCTCCTGCTCTTCGAATTTCTTTTCCAAAAACCTGCGGCAGTAAATTCTACAATTTTATCTTTCGGACCGATCCGGAAATACCCTATTCAAAAAAACTCTCCAATTTATTTCGTTTTTTAAAGTCACTTCGCCAAATAAAACAAGTATAACTTTCTAAAATATCTTGATATAAAAAAACCACCAAGAAAAATCCTGGTGGTTCTGAATATTATATCTGATGTGTATGACTTTTAATTGAAAATAAAATTCTCGGGATTTTGTTGTTTGTTATTTTGTATCACTTCATAGTGCAAATGAGGGCCTGTTGCTTTTCCTGTTTCGCCAACTTCTCCAATTGGCTGCCATCGTTTCACTTTTTGTCCTTTACGAACAAGAATTTTTGATAGATGGGCATATCGTGTTTCATAGCCGTATCCGTGATCAACAACTATTTCCTGGCCATAACTTTTATTTAACGTATAGATTGTATTGGCTACTTTAACAACACCGTCAGCTGCTGCCAAAACACTGGTTCCTTCCGGCATCGGGATATCCACGCCTTTATGAGCAGCAATTTTCCCCGTAAACGGATCGATACGAAATCCAAATCCCTCCGTAATCCGGCCGCCAAGAATTGGACAAATCGATGGAAAATGTGAAACACGGTCTTCCCGTGCGAAAAGTTCAGATGAAATATCATCCATACTGCTTTTTTCAAGTTTTATGGCCCGTTCAAATTTATCCAGATCAAATTTGATTTCCAGTGCGGTTTTGCTGATTTCATCAGGATAGTATCCAAAATCCAGAGAGCCATAAGAAAGAGGACCACCCACACCCACCTGCCTCATATCATTATCAATGGGAGGCAAACTGGCTACATTACGCAATTCATCGCCCATTTTTTCAATCGCATTCAATTCATCGGCTAAAAAAGCAACTCGCTCTTTAATCGTCAAGAGTTCTTTCTGCAGATGTTCTCTGTCATTTTCAAGAGTTTTAATGCGATAGCTATGGAAGATATTTGTGAACAAACCAATTGTGATCAGACTGATGATTACTACAATGAGAAAACAGGATACCCCATAGAAAAAAAACTGCTTCCAAGTTAAACCGATGTGCTTTATATCCGTTCCGGTTCTTGAAAGATACATGATACGAAATTTTTCAACCAGCATCCTCTCTCCCCGTTCCTTGTCTATTATTGAATCTAACCCCAATTTATTGTAAAATGATATTCAAAATAACAAATTGATAAAAATTTGTCAAGTAAAAAATTTAATTTCTTTATCATAAAGGGTTTTGTATGCCTAAATTCTCTATAAATAAATATCCTGTCATGAATATTTATTCATCCCAAATAACTCCGAAGCATCCTGCTGCGAGAAGTATGACGCAATCTTCTGATGGCTTTTTCTTTTATCTGCCTGACACGTTCTCTTGTTAAACTGAACTTTTCCCCAATTTCCTCCAATGTCAGAGGATGTTCCCGGTCCAGTCCAAAATACAATTTGATGACTTCTGCCTCTCTGTCCGAAAGAGTGGTTAGAGCCCGTTTGACTTCGATGCGAAGCGATTCACTCAACAGCAAATCATCCGGGGGCGGTTGATGCTCATCTTGAATCACATCGAGCAATCGATTATCATCCCCCTGATTGAATGGAGCATCCAGGGAGAGATGTTTTCCGGAGATTTTAAGCGTATCGGAAACTTCATAGGCGGTCATTTCCAACTCATCGGCAATTTCATTCGCGCTGGGCTCTCTTTCATATTCCTGTTCGAGATTGCTGAACGCCTTGCCAATTTTATTTAAAGCACCTACACGATTCAGGGGCAATCGAACAACCCTCGATTGTTCGGCCAAGGCCTGAAGTATGGATTGACGAATCCACCAGACAGCATAAGATATAAATTTAAATCCCCGGGTCTCATCAAATCGTTTTGCTGCTTTAATCAATCCCAGATTTCCCTCATTGATGAGATCGCCCAGTGTCAAACCCTGATTCTGATATTGTTTTGCGACACTGACAACAAATCGAAGATTGGCCTTGGTCAATTTTTCAAGAGCCAGCTGATCATCCTTCTTGATTTGTCTTGCCAGGTCGATTTCCTGATCGGGTGTTAAAAGTGGAACTTCTCCTATTTCTTGTAAATATCGATCTAAAGATTGGTTGGCTCGTGTTTTAATTCTTCTTGTCATGCTGAATTCACCTGTTTACTGGTTAGTATTTATTTTAAATAACTTTTTTTATATATAACAGATTTCTTATCAGTTAAGTTTCAAAAATATCTTGACTTTTAAAAAAAATGTATTAAATTCATTCTTGTTATGACTCTCCATAAGCTAAATCGATTCTATTTTTTATTTCTGCTTATCCCTTATGTTCTTCAAGCCGGCACACATATTGTCGGATTTCATGCAATTCGTCAAAACGACGTCGTTATCCTTGAATGGACAACTGATCAGGAATCCAATCTTTCAAAGTTCGTAATTGAACGAAGCACAGATAATATAAACTGGATACAAATCGGAAAAAAACAAGCATACGGAGAATCTTCCACGAAACAATACTATTCATTTACAGACAACAATTTATTCAAGGGCGACATTTCAAATTTCTATTACAGGTTATTGATCGTTGAGAAAAATGGTCAGATTATGATTCATAGCGTCATTGCCTCGGTAACGGGTATATCGGGAATCAAGCATACCTGGGGCAGTATTAAAGCAATGTTTAGATAACCAGCTCCTCAAATAGAACACACACTGAATTTTAATACCGACACCTGTCGGTTTTTTTATATAATAATAAAACCTGTTATTTGTCAACCGGATAATAAAAACCTTTTATCCGGAAATGTTTTTCAATAATGATACGCTGGTGCAGCAGATAGGGTTTCAATACAAATCTCAAAAAAAAGGATCGATTCTTTTTAAATCTGTCGAATCGATCTCATTATTTCAATAGCATTTATCAATGTGCCATTCTAAATCTTTATAGAATATGTACGTTAACCTGTTTTTCAAATTTGTTGATGAAGAATATAATAAATTTAATTTAAATAATCAATCATTTTTATGACTTTTTTTATTTTCCATAACAGCCAATATGACTTAAACGGGGATCATTTTTTAATATTCTTAAAGTTATTATCACAAATAATTATTTATAATCAAATAAACATGGATGAACAAATTGAAGAACAGGAAAATCCGACGATCCAATAAAAACCAGATAAAAGATCAAAAAATGGATGCGGAAAAAATAAATCTTCTTCCCCCCTTTATTCAAAAGATGATTTACCCTCCCCGTTTTGCTTTGATATTTTCATTCTTATTCTTTTTAATTATGCTGTTCGTCGGTTTTTCGTATCATAAAATTGGCGATTTCGGAGTCGAAACGGATTTTTATTGGTCATATATTCCCGAAGCAAAACAAATCCTGAACGGTTATATTCCTATTTCCTCATTTCGCGGGCCTGTTTATCCGATCGTCCTCGCTTTATTTCACCTGATCATCGGGGAGTTTTTCAAATCGGGATTATTCATTTCGGTACTTTCAGCTGGTATCGTGATCTTTTTTACGTACCGAATCGTTCAACTATTATTTAGTAGAGAGATTGCATTCGTCACTGTTATTCTTTTAAGTTTGAATCCGGTTTTCGTGCAATACAGTTACACTGCTGGAACCGACATGTTCTTCAATGCTGTTATCACCTGTATTTTATATTTCCTTCTCACAACCACTTCATTCAGCTGGCCCCGGTTGATCGTTATGGGAATCATGAGCGGATTGGCCTACTTGACACGATATAACGGAATCTTTATTTTATTGGCTGTCCCCTTTACCATCTGCATTTTCAATCCGATCCATTCGGATTTAAAAAAACGGTTTCTTTTTTCTTTATTGTTCATATTGGTATTTTTTATTTCGATTCTACCGTGGGGGGTTTACTGTCTCAATGAAAAGGGAGATTTTTTCTACAATCATAACTACCAAAATATTGCATACGAACTTTTCGGAAAAGGCAAAATGAGCTGGGATGCGTTCTGGTTCGGGAACAAATCGGACATCACCTCTTTTGGTGATATCATTATAAAAACCCCTGGATTATTTTTACTTAAAATGACCAGGAATATCCCCGACCATTTTTTCAATGATCTGGGAAAACTTACAGGTTGGCATATTGGCTGTTTTGTTATTGTTGGACTTATTTCTCTTTTTATTAATAGATTGAACCGGTCACAATGTATATATTACATTTTCAATCTCTGCTTTTTCGGAATGCTCCTCATGGTTTTTTACGGTCAGCGGTTTTCTCTCTTTTTACTTCCCTTTTATATTACCATAGCGTTTCTGACCTTCATTATAATTCAAAAACATTTAATCAAAAAGTCTTCACATATCTACCTGGTCCGGGCTGTATTAATCTTTCTAATTGCATTCACATTGGTTCGTTCATACCGCTTCAATTCCAGGAATATCAATTCCGGCCCCAGAGAAATACTCTCCGTTTCACAATGGTTCAAAAAACACATCCCAGAGAACAGGAGAGGACAAACCGTGTCCGCAAGAAAGCCGCATATTGCCTACTATCTCGGGTGCAAGTTTGTACCTATTCCTTTTGTTAACTCCTGGGAAGAGTTAATTGCTGAACTGAAAAAGAAAAAAATCGATTACCTCTATTTTGGTGTGATGGAAGCATCTACAAGAAGTGAACTGCGATTTTTACTCGACCCCCGTCAATCACCCCCGGAACTTTCCCCCATCGTCTATACAAAAGTTCCGCCCTCTGTGCTATATCAAATCCGTTAAGAAATATAAAACTTTTCAACAAGAACAGATCAATTTCATCATACTAGAGGGAATATGCTTTCTTTAAAAGAGATTCGGCCTCAGGGAAATGCCCAAGTGTTTCTAAAAGTTGACGATCGCTCAAGATTTGCACCTTGTAACGTGCTTCCTCCCCCCATATCTTTTCAGCAATCGCCTGTTTAAGAAAAAATTGAATCTTCTCTCTGTTCTGAAAAAATTCTTGATTACTTATTTGAAATTCGCACTTTCGAATGTGATTTAAAAAATGTTGCATCACTTTGCCATTCGGTTCATAGTTTTTCAAAAAATCATTTAATTCCATTTTCATATCACTTGGATCTTTTAAATAATCCTCTACAAATGTAAAAAACAACTGTTTGGGATAATAAAGCATTTTCCGAACGAGCTGACTCGTTGTGTCTCTTTCTGAGGACATAACCAGGTCCGGTGTTATCCCCCCGCCACCATATACTTTCCTTTTAAGAATTTTACTTTGGAATACAGGCCTGGATCGGTCATTATCCATATTTTTGCGCAGACTATCGATCATCACCTCTGAATAGTATTCCTCAAACGATTTATCATCAAACGGCCTTTGTATCAACCGGCCGGTCGGAGTATAGTATTTTGCGGTCGTCATTAAAAGAGCTGATCCATCACGGAATCGATACTGGCTTTGCACCAATCCCTTTCCAAAACTTGTCTCACCCGCAATCAGTGCGCGATCCCAATCCTGAAGGGCGCCCGCAACAATTTCCGAAGCGGAAGCCGAAGCCCTGTCAATGATAACAATGATTGGAATCAATGGATACGTCGCTCTGTCTGTTGCAAAATACTCTCTGAAAGATGACGGCATTCGCCCCTTGGTATAAACGATGCGCTTTCCTCCGGGCAGGAATTTATCCGAAACTTCAACCGCAGATTCAAGATACCCGCCACCGTTTTGCCGCAGATCCAGGATAAGCTGTTTCATCCCCTGCGATTTCAATTGAAGGAGTTTTTTCTCAATTTCATCTCCCGTGGTTGAGGAGAAACGAATGATTTTAATATATCCGACACCCGGTTTCATTATCAGGGCATAGGGGACACTTTCAACATGCACTTCGTCCCGTGTGATAACGAAATTCTTCGGTTCGTCCCATTCTTTTCTTTCGACAGTCACCTCGACTTTCGTTCCCTTGGGTCCCATCAATTTTAGCGGGACATCATCCCGTTTAATGCCAACGGCAGATTTATTATCGATGGCGACAATACGGTCACCGGGCACCAATCCCACTTTATCAGACGGACCGTCAGGAGTCACCGACATGATTGTTATCTTTTCACGGATAACGTCAAATGAAATTCCAATCCCGGAATAACCTTCAAAATTTTGATTCCATTTATTGAATTGATCCGACGACATATATGTCGTATGGGGATCCAAATTCGAGACCATTCCCTGAATCGCATTCTCCAAAAGTTCCTGGGAAGGTTTTTCATCAATATAATCATTTTGTATCGTTCTCAGGATTTGACTGAAAAGCTCAATCTTGTCGTAGAGTGTTCTTCCCGAATCGTATAATAATTTTGGTGTTCCGGAAAGAAAAAACAGCGAAAGAAGTAACAACAGAATTAACAAATATCTATTTTTCATATGCGCTTTCATAATTGCCCGCCCATTTTGAGAAATCCATAACTAACATAAATAGAATTAGATAAATATAACTATTCATCAAAACAATGTCAACAGCAAGATAAATCCGGAACGAAAAAGCTTTTGCTTTGGTATGAATTTTTGTTAAATTAAAAAAATTCAATTTAAACACAATGAAAAATCATACAGCCAAATTATGTTTCATCCTTATTCTTCTGTTTGCAGAACTGGTCAATGGCCAATATTATTTCGGCAGAAATAAAATCCAGTACAATCAGTTCCAGTGGCACATATTGAAGACAACCCATTTCGATATATATTTCTACCCCGAAATGGAAGCTCTGGCCGAAATCGGAGCCTACTATGCCGAGGAAAGCTATCAGTATCTGCAGAATAAATTCAACCACAATCTGTTAAAAAGAATCCCTCTTGTTTTTTACAGCTCACATTTTCACTTTGAAGAAACCAACACATTGCCCTATATGATCTCACCCGGCCTTGGCGGTTTTTTCGAATTCATCAAGGGAAGGGTTGTCGTCCCGTGCGACGGCTCGATAGACCGTTTCAAGCAAACGATCCGCCATGAATTGGTGCATGTCTTTCAGAGAAGTTACCTTCAAAGAATATTTAAGGACCACCGCCTGGCCCAGGGGAAAGCCCTTCCCCTCTGGTTTATCGAAGGATTGGCGGAATACTGGTCCGAAGGATGGAGCCCGGAAGCCGAAATGGTGATCCGGGATGGTGTACTGCATAATACTGTTGTCCCGATTCAGCAAATGTATCTGATTTATGGTACCTATCTCATGTACAAGGAAGGGCAATCCTTTTTAAAATATATTGCAGAAACTTACGGGGAAGAAAAGATACTGCGTCTGCATCAGAATATCTGGAAAAAAAATTCGTTCTCCGAGGTCTTGAAAATGACTCTGGGGAAAGATCTCAGGGAACTGGATGACGAATGGCTCTACTATCTTAAAAAACAATATTATCCTCTCATGACAAACAGGGAACTGCCCGGCATGGTTTCCATCCGGATTACGGAAAGGGGATTCAACACGCTCCCCGTTTTCTATCTTGAAAACGGAACGCGAAAGGTGATTTTTCTTGCCAACAGAAACGGATACTCAGGTATTTATAAAAAATCGATTACCGATTTCAGAGAAGACAAACCCGAACTCCTGATTCAGGGAGAAAAAACACCCGAACTGGAATCGTTCCATCTTCAAAAAAGCCGCATGGATATCCACAATGACAAGCTCGCTTTCATTGCTAAAAGCGGCCCCAACGACATATTATACATCTTCGATTTGAACAAAAAAAGTATGATTCAAAAATTCAAATTCCCTTCACTTGTCTCCCTCTTCTCACCTTCATGGTCCCCGGACGGATCCGAAATTGCCATCACCGGACTGGACCGGAGCGGTAAAAGCGACTTGTACTTGATCCGTATCCAAAATGGAGAATTGCTCCGTTTGACCGACGATTATTACCAGGACCGGGATCCCGACTGGTCTCCGGACGGGAAATGGCTTGTCTTCAGTTCGGACCGGACAGGAACAGGAGAGGAAGGATACAATAATCTTTTTTTATACAATATAACCAATTTGACAATTTCCTATTTGACATTTGGACACTTTAATGATGCCCAACCGACATGGTCTCCGAATGGAAAGTACATCACCTTTTCTTCGGATCGCGACGGCGTCTCCAATATCTGGGTAATTGAACAGCAAACATCCGAACTGGATTCCAGTATAAAGTATTTCCCCTTTTCTTTATATCAGACAAACACGACGAAACAAACAGCTGTATTGAAGCAAATCACCCGTTTTGCTACTGCCGCTTTTTATCCCTACTGGACAGACAGTCTTTCCATTCTTTTTACTGCTTTTGAAAATATGAGCCTTCAGATTCGAGAACAGCCAAATCTTGTAAGAGATATGGAAACGATCCATCCTGTGCAGCCAGACTCTCTATGCAAATTTTCCAGATTATGGACATTTCCAAAGATCAGCGGTACAATGCAATCAAGCCGGGTGAAATATAAAAGAAAATTCAGTCTGGACATTGCACAGAGCCAGATTATTCAGGATCCGATTTTCGGAACCAGCGGCGGCGGGGAAGTGCTCATCTCCGATATGCTGGGCAACGAAAAGTACTATTTTCTCGTTTACAACAATGCACAGAGCCGTTCGGAATTCTGGGACGGATTCAACCTGGCCATTACCCGATTGGATCTTACCCGAAGATTGAATTTTGCGCTGGGATTGTACCGGCTGGCCGGTTTATATTATAATAATTATGATGGATACTTTTTTGAACGGCGGCACGGAG
>Ga0315536_1001824_pt1 | contig 10488 bp, 7 predicted proteins | sample SalMarSW160230MG_FD_203093 | JGI IMG/M metagenome (GOLD analysis project Ga0315536, IMG submission 203093) | Salt marsh sediment microbial communities from the Plum Island Ecosystem LTER, Massachusetts, United States - Salt Marsh Sediment SW1602-30 ... | reverse complement strand
CGATTGATCTGCGGCGTTCGAGTCAAACGAACACCGATCCAAGCACCAAGATAACGTCCCGTAATACCGATAATACTAATAAAAAGAATGATAAAAGGATCAAAAGAGACTGCAAAGTCGATCTTAAGACCAATATTTGCAAAGAAAAGAGGAACAAAAATGGAATGAACCATCTGGGAAATGGTGGTGCGCGTTTCCTGTGTGAGGGTTTTGGCCTCACCTACGACTACACCGGCAATAAAAAATCCGAATAAAGCGTGGACGCCAATCTTCTGGGTAATCGCTCCGAATAACAATCCGATAAGACAGGCATAGGTTAAAGAAGTTGCAGGTTCCGGAAAACGAAATCTCTGTAATCTGTTAAGCACTTTTGTGGATAGACTGCGCCCGACTGAAAGTGCAAGAGCAGCAAAACCAACCGTAATTAAAAATACCTTTAAAGTAGCACTTAAATTGAATGCTCCCTGAGTAAAAAGACTGAGTACGATCGTAAAAAGAACCCATCCGCAAATATCATTCACTGCCAGAGCGGACATAATGAGAAAACCCACATCGGCTTTTAATATATTCAGATCGTGCAATATACGTGCAGATACTGGCATGGCACTGATGGTCATGACTGTAGCAATAAAAAGCGAGAAAATAATGCGTTGATTCGGGTCGATCAGATATTTTTGAGGCAAAAATAAACAAGGAATGAACGCAATGACAACCGGGATGACGATATCCGAGAAAGCGATTGTCAGTGCGGGACCACGCTGTCTCCATGCAACGGAAAAGTCCATTTCCATGCCCGTATCAAGCAGGAGAAAAAGGACACCAAACCAGGCAACCGTCTCTATCATATTCTGTTGAAGCAAGTCGGGCGGAAAAAGGGCCCGATGCAAGGCAGGAACAAAACGCCCCATAATCGTCGGACCCAGAATAATTCCAACCAACAGTTCAGCGGTCAAGCGGGGCTGCTTCCATCTGCTGAACAGCTCACCCAGACCGCGGGTGAGCAACAGAAGCACAAATAACTGTACCAGGAAAAGCAAAATGTGTGATTCATCCAGATAATTCATCATTTCCGCCTTTCGATAGTTTTATGGACAAACCAATTCTTTGCTGATACAATGTACTGATACTAAATTAACAATCGGATTTATTTATGCAATATCTCTATTATTGGATATCTTAAATTTGCTTGCAGGGAAATGCTTTTCCTGAAATAAGTTTTAACAATTCCTTGGCCGCAACTTCAGGTCCCGATGTTTCACAACCTTTGATCCCCAGCCGGGTCCGAATCTGACCTACAAAAATCCGATTATTAAAAAACGCTTTAAAATATTTTTGAGCAATATCCTCGTGCAACGCTTTATACTGGGGAGGACCAAATATATTTGCAAAATAAGAGTGAACAATCCCTGTCGAAGCAGTTGTACCCTTACTCATCACGGTCCCCTCACGGAAAACCCGGAGCGCTTCATCCGGCGTTGAAAATCTTTCTATCACCAGATGATCCGAGTCTATCTCTTCATAATTATTGGCATACAGAATAAAGTCGACGGAATATCCCCGCATAATCTCTTCGAAAGAAGAAATCGGCAGAATGGCCCGCGCATTGACCTGGCTGGGATTCATGATAATCACCCTGTCAATCTGCCCGAAAGCATATCCCGGCTGCAGATCGTCCAAACGAACGAATGCCCCGATTTCCGTCCCGTATCCCTTGACACTTCCATTTTCGTCAATTCGTACCGATCCCATGTCATCCGAAACAATAGTTATCTCCTGAATCTCGGAATCTCCTGAAGTTCTCAATGCCTCCAAAGTCTCCGATTTACCGGCCCCGGTATCTCCCATAATCAATATATTTGCAGGCGGATTCGAATGGGTTGTTACACGGACAAAAGCGCCGTGAAACGGGAGTTCATTTCGCTTCATGATTTTAATATTATGCAGTGTTAAAACCATTTTTTTCAGATATCCGAAATAACCGAATTCATCCCGATTCGGCACCGCAGCAACCAGCACCTGATTTTTCTCATCTTCATAAAAAACCGTTGGGAATTCGGCCAGAAGATCAAGACACTTTCCTGGTACTCCATATAGATAAATCCCGTCGGGTTGGTTCTTCAGATCGTCTTCGCCGGCCAGTTCGAATAAATTGCAGAGTGAAAATCCGATTTCAAAAAATTTCTGATGAAAATAGATTAGAATCAACAAATCCCCTACTTTGGCCGGATAACAGATCCACTCATCTTTTTGAAGATTGATAACATCCATGGGATTGGTTTCGATGCGAATAAAACTTCCTGTACGTTTGTTCATAGGCGGATTTAGAATAAGAGGCGGATTCAGCAGGATTTGATGAACAAGAGGAATCCCGTCCAGCTGACCGTACAATTTTCCAAAAGGCGGTTTATATCGGGATGAAGCGATCGTCGCGATTTCGGCGCCTGCCCGAACCTGACGGTACACCACCGGGTGCTGGCCGGTGATACTTTCCTGAACATCCCGATAGGTCCTGCGGACAAGATGTGTCAACGATTCGATGGTATCGTTAAAAATCCGGTACGGACGTTTCTCCAGTTCAGAATCCAGGGAAGAACAGATAATGAAACGATCGTAACTTCGCCAGTAGTTGTACATAAATTCAACGAAATCATTAAACAACCCTGCGTTTTTTAAAAAACGCCCGGCTCCATCGATAAGCTTTATAACTTCTTCTCTTTTGATTTTTGTCAGATAAATTAAAACTTCCTTTAAAATCTTTACATCCTCTTTTTGAATATTTTTTTTATCCGGGAAAATATCCAGTAAAACAGAATTCTTGCCAGACAGACAGTCCACGGTCTTTGATAGAAATGCATGAAATAGCGGACTTGTCAGCAGCTCTTCCGGTGAATCGCAGAGTTTGTGTTCCGTATAAATCACGATCTTGTTCTCGATAAATTTGTAACTTTGCGTTTTATTTTGCATGAATCGGGATTCCCTTTTTTCGTTTTAAATTGTTATCACATTGTCCTTAAAATCGTTACAACAACATCATTGTTAAATGGTGATTATACGGATTCGCGAAATTTCGTCCAATCGATTCGCAGCTTTCTCATACGTGCCCGCAGCGTATTCGAATTGACATTCAACAGTTGCGCCGCTCCACCTGGTCCCTCGACACGTCCTTTAGTGCGCATCAAAGCCTTCTCGATATGATTTTTCACTGTAAGATCCAGAGACGAAAAAATTTCTGTCCGATTGTTTTGAGGCAAATCGCCTAAAGGATGTGCCGGGAATGCACCGTCCCGTGTCCACCCCAGCGCCGGAGCAATCTTTAATCCCTGTCCATTACCGAGTATGGCTGCACGATCGATCACGCTGCCCAACTCCCGGATATTTCCCGGCCAGGAATAGGAACTCAACAATTCGATATCATTTTGATCCGGCAGCTGAAGCGGAAGACTGAAGCGAATGGCCGCACGTTCGGCAAAATGTTTTGCCAGCATCTTCATATCTTCAATGCGGTCTCTGAGCGAAGGGAGCAGTATTGGAAAAACAGAAAGGCGGTACCATAAATCTTCACGGAACTGCCCAATCTTCACCATCTCAACCAGATCGCGATGTGTGGCAATGACGAGCCGCACATCCACATAAATGGGTTGTTTCCCGCCGACGCGTTCGAGCCACCCGTCCTGAATGATCCGGAGCAGCCGAACCTGCCCTGCCAGCGGCAGCTCACCGATCTCATCCAAAAAAAGTGTCCCGCCGTTGGCCCGCTCAAACCATCCCTTGTGGGTCGATACTGCTCCCGTAAAAGCCCCTTTCTCATGCCCGAACAATTGCGAGTCGATCAATTCAGACGGAATCGATCCGCAGTTCACACGAATAAAAGGGCCTTCTGAACGCGGAGAAAGCCGATGAATCTCACGCGCCACCAGTTCTTTCCCTGTTCCGGTTTCCCCAAAGATAACCACAGGAACATCGGAACGCGCAACCAGATGAACCCGTTCCATCACCTGTTTTAATCCACTTTCTTTACCGACAATCGTATCGGCCAATGCTTTCCGGCTCAAACGTTGAAGCAACGATTTTTTATCCGCTTCAGCTGCTTCACGGAGAACATTCAGCTCCCGAATCTTCAAATCATTTTCTAGAGCGATGGAGAACGGTTCGAGCAATACTTCCATCATTTGCTTATGAGTTATGGTAAATGAAACATTTTCCTGAGACATAAAAATCAGCACACCCAAAAGGTGATTTTCTTTCTCAAGAGGTCCAATCAGGACATCCCGGTTATCAGAAGCTGTGATCATTAGATTAATTTTCTCATGATCCGGTTTATTCCCCAGCCTGTGCAGTATTGATTTTTGTTTGCAAAAGCCGATAACTTTTTTCCATTCACGGGGAGTATAATGGGAAACCGCTTGTGTCAAGCCCGTAGCGGAATTAGTAAAACCCACTGCAATCGTTTCAAGATTTTTCTTTTTATCTTCAAAATCCCGGATAAGTACCTGATCCAGAGGAATGTGCTGCAACAGCATGGAAGAAATAACCGCACAGGATTTCTCGATTTGAATATCCCGGCAGGCCTCTCTCCAAACTTGTAGCAATATTTGATTAAATTTTTCCAAAATACATCTGTTTTATTTGACAGCATCCTGCCATATTAGATAGATTGATCTATCAAATATAACAGTCATTTTTCTAAAAGTCAACAGAATTATCATTAACTATTTGATTTTATTGATGCTTTAAAATAGCAAATCTATGGCATTGATATTGCTTAATGTATATTTAATTTACGTTCTGAAAAGAATAATTTCTCATAATCAGTAATATAAACAGAAAGACAACGCAATGAAACTAATTTTTAAGACCACAATACTTTCGATCTGTTTTCTTTTATTTTCACAATCTGTGCATGCTGTGGAAAAAAATGAGAATACTTTTCTGCAAAAGAATGAAACCTTTTTCATTACTGTCTCAAAACCGATTTATTTTAACGGATACACCCAGGTGCGTTATCAATTCCAGCAGGATAAGAAGGACGGCTTCGACATCCGGAGAGCGAGAATGAGTCTCAAGGGCAAACTGGGAAAACAGCTCGGTTACAAATTGCAGGCAGAATTCGGAGGTTCAAACCCAAAACTTTTGGATACGGAACTGACTTTTGATCTTCATCGCGCTGCAAAATTCAGCGCCGGTCAATTTAAAATTCCATTCAGTCAGGAAAACCTGACATCCAGTTCGAAACTGGAAACCATTAACCGGTCGCAAGTGGTCGAGTCTCTGACAGCGAGAGGGAAAGATGTCATTGGAAACCAGAACGGCAGAGACATTGGATTTCAGTTGAGCGGCAGTTTTGGAAAAACTGCAAAAACCACTCTCATTGACTATGCGGTGGGAATATTTAACGGCTCCGGGATCAACACATCCGATCTGAATGAAGAAAAAGATGCAGCAGGAAGATTCGTCTTGCATCCGTTTGGACATCTTTCTGTGGGTGGATCTTATTATGTCGGACACTATACACTATTCAATACTCCCGATCAGACCGACGGCCGAAATCGTATCGGCGCCGAATTTGCGTTCTCCTGTTCCTCTTTCTCTTTGTTGTCAGAATACATACAGGGCAAAGATGCTTCTGTCGAGAAATCAGGCTGGTACATCCAGAGCGGATATTTCATCATCTCTGAAAAATTACAGGCCATTGTAAAATACGATACGTATGATCCAAACATCGATCTACCCGATAATATAGGCACGGTTTTTACAATCGGAGCCAATATCTATTTTGATGATCAATCGAAACTCCAGATCAATTATGAATTGAAAAATGAACAGGAAGTCGATTCTAAAAACGATGCTCTAACTGTTCAGTTACAAGTCGGTTTCTAAAAATCATTTCACGGAGGAACGGACAATGAAAAACAGATTCGAGCGCGGAATCATCATTCTGATAATTTTATATTTGGGCACAAAACTCTGTTTCGCAAAAGAAAATGTAGAAAAGGTGGCAGGAACCATCACGCTCTCCGGCGCCTGGGCGCTCTATCCCATGACCGTAAAATGGGCCGAAGAGTTTCAGAAAATCTACCCGGATGTAAAAATCGATATCGGAGCGGGCGGTGCGGGAAAGGGAATAGCCGACTGCCTGGCGGAAGTGGTGGATATCGGCATGGTATCGAGGGACATTTATCCCGAAGAAATCAATAAAGGCGCCTGGTGGGTCTCTGTAACCAAGGATGCGGTCGTCCCGACAATAAATGCGGAAAATCCAGTATTGGATGACCTTCTGACAAAAGGCGTGAAACGGCAAGATTTGATTGGTATTTGGATTACGGGTGATGTAAAAAAATGGAGCCAGATAACCGGATCGAATAAAGAACAGAACATTCATGTTTACACACGTTCGGATGCATGCGGAGCAGCGCAGACCTGGGCAGAATATTTGGGACACAATCAGGAAGACCTGATGGATGTAGGTGTGTACGGAGATCCAGGCCTTGCGGAAGCGGTTAGAAATGACATTCTGGGTATTGGTTTCAACAACATCAACTATGCTTATGATGCCAGAACAAAAGAACAGGTCAAGGGAATCAGGATTTTACCCCTCGATCTTAATGAAAACGGGCAGATCGATGAGGACGAAAATTTCTATCGAACCAGAGATGATATCGTTCGTGCGATTGCCAATGAGAAATATCCTTCCCCGCCTGCCAGAAACCTGCACTTCGTGTCCCACGGCAGACCTGTTAACAAAGTAGTTCTGATATTTATTAAATGGGTTTTAACGGACGGCCAGAAATACGTGTCCGAATCCGGTTACATCAATCTTACCGAAAAGAAACTTCAGGAAGGCCTGGATAAACTTGAACTCAAATAACTATCGATGTTCAATCGATAATGAAAAACGGATCATCCTAAATGAGTAATTTCAGATCGATAAAAGACCGGCTTGCCGGGAAATGGATGTTCGGCCTGACCTTCTTTTCCTGCCTCATTCTTTTTCTGATGATTTTTGGTCTGTTTCAAAGATCCCGGCCCATTCTCGAAGTGAAACCGCTCTCCGAACTCCTCTTTTCCACTTCCTGGCATCCTTTAAAAGGAGAATTCGGTTTTCTGCCATTCATCATGGGAACGCTGTGGGTCACCGGTGTGGCTGTTTTCATCGCCGTCCCGCTGTGTCTTTTATCAGCAGTTTTCTTATCCGAATACGCCCCTTCCAAAATCAGGGACCTGGCCTCACCTTTGATCGACCTGCTTGCAGGCATTCCCTCTGTCATCTATGGAATCTGGGGCATACTCGTGATTGTGCCCTTTATAAAAAATGTTCTGGCTCCTTCATTCGGCGTGTTTTCAACCGGGTACAGCGTCCTTGCCGGAGGGATTGTGCTCGCTATTATGATTTTCCCGGTAATTATTCACGTGACCGTCGAGGTGTTGAAAACCGTTCCCTACGAAGTAAGAGAAGCTTCACTGGCCCTGGGTGCCACCAAATGGCAGACGATTAAACACGTGGTTCTGCGCAAAGCCATGCCGGGAGTGATCGCCGCAATTGTTCTGGGTTTCTCCCGGGCATTTGGAGAAACCATGGCGGTACTGATGGTTGCAGGCAATGTGGCCAGGCTGCCTTCATCCGTTTTCGATCCATCCTATCCCCTTCCTGCTTTAATCGCAAACAACTACGGTGAAATGCTTTCAGTTCCTTTATACGATTCGGCGCTTCTGCTCGCCTCTCTGATATTATTGGTGATTGTTCTGATTTTCAATATTTTATCCAGATTTATATTGATTCGTGTCGAAAGGAAAACCCGCTGATGGATAGAAGAAAAATCGAGGAGAGTATTTTCAAATGTCTCATGGTTATCGCCACACTAACCATCCTGTCCATCCTCATTCTCATTGTTGCGACTGTCGTGATCAAGGGGCTGCCGGCAATGAATCTGAGCATGATCACCCAGACGCCCAAAGGCGGATTCTATCTTGGCAAGGAAGGCGGCATTCTCAACGCAATACTCGGTTCACTTTATCTCGCGGGCGGAGCCACTTTTCTGACTATCTTTATCAGTCTGCCCATTGTTTTGTACATGAACGTATATGCAAAAAGGAACTCGTTCTTCCTGACATTTACCCGATTTTCATTCGATGTCATGTGGGGCGTTCCCTCCATCGTTTACGGCGCATTCGGTTTCACAATCATGCTGACGCTCGGACTTCGTGCTTCGCTTCTTGGCGGCATCATTGCCGTTTCGTTTCTTGTCCTTCCCGTGATGAGTCGGTCTATGGACGAGGTCGTGCGGATGGTCCCCGCTGAATTGCTGGAAGCATCGTATGCGCTTGGAGCAACCAGACTGGAAACCGCTTTCAAGGTGGTCGTCAAACAGGCGCTTCCCGGCATACTGACCGCTGTTTTAATCGCTTTTGGCCGCGGGATTGGAGATGCGGCTTCTGTTATCTTTACCGCGGGATTCACGGATTACATTCCATACTCCCTGTTCCGTCCCGCCGCGACGCTGCCGCTGGCCATTTTCTTTCAGCTGGGGACCCCTTTCCCCGAAGTCCAGGAACGGGCATACGCTTCGGCACTGATATTGACAATGATCATTTTAATCATCTGTATTGCCTCAAGAATTCTGACGAAGCGTTTTACCAAACATGTGATTAAATAAACGTAGTATGAATGATTTGGAGATAAATATGGATTTCAGGACTCACATTAGAACCGACCAGCTCAGCGTCCACTACGGGAAAGATGCGGCGCTGAAAAATATCTCGGTGGACATTCCCGAAAAGAAAATCACAGCCATTATCGGTCCTTCGGGTTGCGGAAAGACAACGCTCCTGAAATCCTTTAACCGTTTGATCGATCCGATCGACGGAACAAAAGTGACCGGCAAAGTCCTTGTTCACGGCGAAGACATTTATGACCAGAAGGTGGACGTAACATCGATTCGGAAAAAAATGGGGCTGCTCTCACAAAGGCCCTATCCTCTTCCCATGTCGATCTACGACAATATCGCCTATGGACCCAGAATCCATGGAATCAAAAATAAAACAAAACTGGATGAACTTGTCGAGCGTTATCTCAAATTATCGAGTTTATGGAGCGAAGTGAAAGACAGGTTGCATGAACCCGCTTCCAAACTCTCCATTGGTCAGCAGCAGCGGCTCTGTCTGGCAAGGGGACTGGCTGTGGAACCTGAAATTATATTGGGAGACGAACCGACCTCTGCACTGGATCCGAATTCCAGTCAGCGTATCGAACAGAGATTTCTGGAGCTTAAAAATCAGTATACGATTGTCATCGTCACACACATTTTGAGGCAGGCGAAACGACTGGCCGATTATCTGATTTTTCTCTACCTCGGAGAGTTGATCGAATACGGACCCGCCGAGGAAATTTTTGAAAACCCTAAAAAAGAAATGACCAGAGAGTATATCAAAGGAATTATCAGCTGATATTAACTGGGATCAATTGTTTTTCTTAATAATAAAAAGGGCAAATACAAATTTGCCCTTTTTAACTGAATATTGAACTCAATCTCTTATTTGTATTGGTACAGTTTGACACGCTGTATATCGAACTTGTGATTGGGCAATTGCAAATGCCTGCCCTGATGGCTTTGATCACCGTTCATCCGCCGGCCGGCTATCCATTGACCATCCACAAATGAACCTTCATCAATGCGAGCAATACCAGCTATCGTGTCTCCCGCTGTATTGGGTGAGAAGGTCACAATGACACCTTTGCCGGCAATCACATACTCATCAGGACCCATAGAAATAATCATACAGCCTCTCCGGGGCCATTGGTCTGAATCGGAGGATCGATAGGTCCATTTTGAGGTATAATCGTGGGATACATTCAGGACATAGTTACCCAATGTGATTTTCTGTGTTTGATTTTCCTCATCAACCAGAACTCCTGCCATCAATGCCTTTCCCTGATTATCAAGTATCAAAGGTGCGAGTTGTGAAAGGATGTCATAGCTTTGGGTGATTGGATCGTTTTGGGGATCATTGGTTGATTCAATGGAAAAGGGTGAAAATCCCAGCCCATCGTGCTGGCCCATTGCATAAAAGACATTTGCGGCTGCATCAGCATCCCCTCTGGCCTCGGGGATAAACAGCGGATTCCCGGAACGGTGATACTTTCCGCACCATTCGGCAAAGTTTGGGAAATAGATATCCGGAGAATAAAAATCGATCATCGGTCCACCGGCCCGCCAAACATCCATGAGATGGGGCAGCGGACCCGCGCTCGGATACTGGCCGGGTTTATAACCCGGCCGGATCAGTGCCGCATTGGCAAACATCGGTAGAGGATACTCGGCTTTCCCGGCTTCTGCAATCCGGTTGACGTAACGGGCAAAGTACCACGCCATGAAGATTTCTTCGGTTCCAGCACCTTTACCAAACACATCCTCCCAGGTTCCGGACAATTTGAACCCGGCCTTCTGCCATACCTGACGGAATTCGGGAATCAAACTGGTTCTGTGTTTCTGC
>Ga0315536_1001823_pt1 | contig 10490 bp, 4 predicted proteins | sample SalMarSW160230MG_FD_203093 | JGI IMG/M metagenome (GOLD analysis project Ga0315536, IMG submission 203093) | Salt marsh sediment microbial communities from the Plum Island Ecosystem LTER, Massachusetts, United States - Salt Marsh Sediment SW1602-30 ... | reverse complement strand
GGAGATTCAATTAATTGAATGACAATGCGGTTATATATATCTATCCATCTTTTGATGGTTTCTCTTTTAAATAATTGTTTAGAGTAGGTTACATAACCAACAAAAATCTCATTCTCGGGATAAAGGGTCAGTAAAAAATCAAATTCAGCCTGGTTTTCCTTCTTTTCAACTTTTAATGGTTTTGCAGTTATGTTATCCAGTTCAAGCTGCATAGGAGGTTTAAAGGCAAAGCCTGTCTGAAAATATGGATTAATGGTTGTGTTGCTCTCATCCCGCGTCATATTAACCAGATCGGTGAATGGCACCTCCTGTCTCTCAAGTAGCTTTGAAAGAGATGTAATTACTTCAGCCAGCACACCAGACATGCTTTTGTCGGTCGAAAAATCGACAAGCATTGGCAGCGCATTAATAAAACATCCAAAAGTTGCTTTGCTTACCGGTCTGGTCCTGTTGGTTAAAGGAAGTCCGATATAAACATTTTCCTGCTCACTCAGCCTGTTTAAAAGGATAGCATAGGCCGCAAGGAAAAATCTGTAAGGATTAATATTATTATTTTTGCAGTATTCTTTAACCTTAGAGGTTAATTGGTTATCAATTTTGAAAAAAACCTCCGATCCATGTATATCGCTTTCTTTCCCTGTAATAAATTCGTTTGGAAGCTGAATTTTCGTATCCGGATCAGGATTATCAAGAACCAGTTCTTCAAGTTTTTTCAAATACTGATCAGTTGAATACCAGGGAGTGATTTCACTTATATAGTCTGAATACTGAAAAGGTACCTCATCTAATTGATTTTCCGTCTTCCTGGCCAGTGAATTGTATACTTCACAGAATTCTCTTGCAAAAATGCCCTCGGATCTGACGTCAACAATAATATGATGAAAAACAATTGTAAGAACTGAGATACGGTTTTTAAAATGAAACATCGTAACCCGGCATAGCGGGGCCCTTGAAAGGTCAAATGGACTGTTGACTTCATTGATTATATCGGTATGAACATTCTCTTCATCATAATTTTGTTCTGTATTGACTTCAGCTATTGAAATTTTTGTTTCTTCAGGAGTTTTTATTAACTGTAACAGTTCATTATCCCTAAATTCAAAAGATGTCCTTAATGGTTCATGCCTGTCAATAACAGTTTTGACAGCTATTCTTAAATATTCAGGATCGAGTGGTGTGCTTAACCTGAATACTGAGAATAGGTTATAAGCCCCGCTGTTAGGATAAATCTCATTTAAAATCCAGAATTGTTTCTGGATTTTAGAAACTCCAACTTTTTTCATTCTTGAGATTTTTATTTAAGGTTTGAAGAAAAAACTGAAACAGATAAATGGAACTGATCCGAAGGCTATTCTTTAATAATTTTCTTTATGACAAAAGAATTTCCATTTCCGATTTTAAGTATGTAGATACCACGGTAAAAGCCAGATGTTGGTACTATAGTTTTCTCAACTAAATTCCCTGTAAATACGATCTGACCCAATGAATTAGAAATAACAAATTTTATGCTTTCCGTATTACCTGGTTTCTCAATAATTAATTCATTCTTTACAGGATTGGGATATACTTTAACAGGCGTGTCAACTTCAGTTGATTCTATTCCAGTCACTACAACATATATAATATTTGATAGGTCAGAAACACATCCATTTAATGTCACAATATCATAATAATGGTCCGTTTCCATCACAGTGTAATCCTGATTTACAGCATCCTCTATCAGTCCGCTTTGATTATACCATTGATTACCCATCGGAGTATTGGAATGAAGAACATTATCAATTAAAGTAATTATTGGTGCAGGCGGAATTGGATTTACGTTTACAAAGAGTGATGATGAGTTACCTGTTCCGCATGAATTATTACCTTTTACTGTTACGTTTCCTGATACTGCAGAAGTACTGAAATTTACTGTAATCGCATTAGTTGTGCTTGTCCCGGTCGCTCCTGAAGGAAGAGTCCATATATAGGAAGTGGCATCTGCAATAACTGGTACTGTATAAGTCACTGATGCCTGACCCTGGCAAACTGAAGCAAGGCCTGTTATCTGACCTGGCTGGGAAGGAACAGTCGAAACTGATACGCTAAGGTTACTCGGTATACGCGATCCGCATGAATTATTTGCTGTAACTGAAATATTTCCTCCTGCTAAGCCAGCTATTGTGGTTATTGATTCTGAAGATGAATTACCGCTCCATCCGGAAGGCAGGGTCCATGTATATGAAGATGCGCCTGTTACAGGGCTTATACTGTAAATCTGACTGGAACCCTGGCAAACTGTTGTTGCTCCGGATATTGCGCCGGGTTGGTCAGGGGTTGTTATAACTGTCACACTCAGGTTACGAGGCGTGCCTGTACCACAAGAATTATTTGCTATAACAGAGATAGTACCACCGCTTGCGCCTGCTGTTGCTGTTATTGACTCAGAATCCGAATACCCTGACCATCCCGATGGAAGATTCCATATATAGGAAGTCGCTCCAGGAACTGATGAAATGCTATAAATCTGGTCAGAACCCTGACATACAATTGTTTCGCCGGCTATCGGATCAGGCTGTACCATAAGTGGCGTAACTGAGATATTCAGGTTTCTAGAAATACCTGAACCGCATGAATTATTGGCAGTAACGGAGATAGTACCGCCAGTTGCGCCTGCAATAGCCGTTATTGATTCTGAATTAGAAGTGCCGCTCCATCCCGATGGTAAGGTCCATGTATACGAAGTTGCTCCCGCTACTGAGGATATGCTGTAAACCTGGTTTGAACCCTGGCAGATGGAGGTAAGTCCACTTATAGGACCAGGCTGATCAGGGATTGAAGTCACAGTAACATTCAGATTGCGAACGGCACTTGATCCGCATGAATTATTTGCTGTTACTGAAATAATCCCTCCACTGGCGCCTGCTGTTGCTGTTATGGATTCTGAATTAGAAGTGCCGCTCCATCCCGAGGGTAAGGTCCATGTATATGAAGTTGCACCTGACACTGAGGATATGCTGTAAACCTGGTCCGAACCCTGACAAACACTGGTCAATCCAGTAATTGAGGCAGGACGAGCAGGAACTGTCAAGACAATTACTAACAGATTATGGGCTGTGCTTAGCCCACAGGCATTATTTGCCTCTACAGATATTGTTCCTCCAGCTGAACCAACAGTTGCTGTTATTGATGCTGAGTTTGAACTGCCGGTCCATCCTGATGGTAAGGTCCATACATATGAAGTGGCACCCGGAACTGATGATATAGAATAGACCTGGTCAGAACCCTGACAAACTGATGTACCTCCGGTTATTGCTCCAGGCTGGTTCGGGACTGTGGAAACATTCACGGAAAGATTTCTTGGGCTGCTGGAACCACATGCATTGTTAGCTATTACTGAAATTGTACCTCCAACGGAACCTACAGTTACAGATATTGATTCCGTAGTTGAGTTGCCACTCCATCCTGAAGGTAAAGTCCATGTATATGAGGTAGCTCCTGACACCGATGCTATACTGTAAACATGGCTTGAGCCCTGGCAGACATTAGTCCCGCCGCTTATAGTTCCCGGCTGAGTCAGAAGGTTAATTACTGATACAGTCAAATTTCGGGCAGTACCTGATCCGCATGTATTATTTGCGGTAACTGAGATTGTTCCTCCTGTAGTCCCTGCAGTAGCAGTTATCGTCTCTGAATTTGAAGTACCGCTCCATCCTGAAGGTAGCGACCATGTATATGAAGTTGCTCCTGTTACCGATGCTATGCTATATACCTGTTGTGAACCCTGACATACGGAAGTTCCTCCTGTTATGGGTCCAGGCTGAGCCGGGGCACTTGAAACAGTTACATTCAAAGTACCTGGACTACTTGAACCGCACGCATTATTCCCTACAACAGAAATCGTACCGCTGGCTCCGGGAGTAGCTGTGATTGATGAAGTGGTTGAAGTGCCACTCCATCCCGATGGGAGCGTCCATGTATATGAAACTGCGCCTGAAAGCGGAGTTATACTGTAAACCTGATTCGAACCCTGGCATACACTTGCCTGACCTGAAATAGAACCCGGTGCAGAAAGGGGGCTCGAAACTGTTACAGCGAAAGAAGAAGGCAGTCCGTCACCGTTATCATTATGGCCTTTTACCGTGATACTTCCCGATACCGCGGTTGATCCAAAATCTACCGATATACTATTGGTTGTACTGCTCCCGGTTGCTCCTGAGGGCAGTGTCCATATATATGATGTAGCCCCTGCAATTACCGGTACCGAGTAAACAACTGCTGTCTGATCCTTGCAAACGTTTGTGGGACCAGAGATGCTTCCTGCATCGGCAGGTAATTTAAAATGGACCTCAAATGTATAACAATCTAATACACCCCATGATACACCATCTGCCATTTGTTGAAATCTTTGTTCCTGCAAACCATCACCCTCCCATGTATCATAGAATCTGTAATAGTTTATCCCTAATTGCTTTTTATATCCGATAACAGTAACAAAATGATCATAAACACCATCACCGGTATAATCAACCAAAAAAACCATCGCCCGGTTGCGATCAATATTACTTACCAGTGAATCCATTGGAAAATCGGTAAAGTCATATTTATGTCCTGTCCCAACATAATTAGGAGCCTGATTCGAAATATAGTTTTCCCATGCCGGTATAATATCATCCGGCAAGCTCCATCCATATCTGTTTCCTACAGCACTTTGGGATGTATACATATAGTCGGCTATACAATCATTAGGATGTCTTTGGTTTTCCGGAAGAAGCTCAGAATTGTCAGGTAAAATAGTCGGTGTTTCATCATCTATCGGGAGGGAATAATCCAAATAGTGATCATATGATGAAATATAATCATCTATGGCATTCTGGTTCGATCCGTCACCAGGAAAAAGATCAGGAAAACCATGAGTATCATAATAACCGATAACCATTCCTACTGAAGTAGGGCCACAACCATTACTCCAGATATACATGGGAACTCCTGTCATTGTTTTTGATTGTCCAAAAATCTGAAGCGGCAGCACCAAAAGGCAAAATGATAATATTCTATTCATATTATTTAATCGTTACTTTAAGAGACTTTTATTCAGATGAATAATTACAAAAAAATTATGTCTTAAGAAATTTATTGATCAGTTGATATTTTATTATTACCACATATTTATGTTGCCTGTTTAAATTCAAGAATAGCACTTAAACAGCGGTCTGCTGTGTGTCCATCCCATAGTTCAGGACTAACAGGAAGACGAGGTTTTTTTATAGCTTTTTTATATTCTTCACGTATAAGGTCAATGTTATTACCTACAAGTACACTTGCACCACCATGCTCGCTAAGAGTGATTGGTCTTTCAGTATTCCACCTGAGGGTTAAACAAGGCGTTCCCAAAACAGTACATTCTTCCTGTAATCCACCGCTGTCGGTTAAAATTATGCGTGCTTTCATATTCAGTTTGAGCATCTCGAGGTAACCTAATGGTTCAAGAAGTACCAGGTTCGAATGCGACATTACTTCTTTTAATAATCCAAAGGTCTCAAGCATCTTACGTGTACGCGGATGGATTGTCCAGATAAGAGGCATAGTGGAACAGACTTCATCAATCATAAAGCGTACAATTGGTTCAAGCACCGCTTTTCTGTCAACATTGGAAGGGCGATGCAGTGTCATTACTGCAAAGCCATGATCAAAGGAATTGTTTGTATTTATATGCGACCCGTCAACAGAATTGGATCTGATAATCTCTTTAATATCCAGTTTATCGGCTTTATTCCTGTTCTTTTCCAGAGTATCAATCATGATATTCCCGGTAAATCTGATTTTATCATCGGGAACGCCTTCTTTTCTTAAATTCTCAGAAGAGAGTCTGTCGGGAGTAAGAAGAAGATCTGATATCCTGTCAGCCACCAACCGATTAATTTCTTCAGGCATGGACATATCCCCCGACCTCAAACCGGCTTCAATATGACAACAAAGAATCTGTTCTTTTTTAGCAGTAACTGAACAGGCGAGTATTGCATTTACGTCGCCAACAACAACAACCCAGTCAGGATTTTTTTCGCGCAGTACCTTTTCAAATTCAATCATGGTGTTTCCAACCTGTTCCGCGTGACTGCCTGAGCCTACTCCAAGATTAATATCAGCTTCAGGTATTTCCAGTTGCTCAAAAAAGTAACGGGACATTCGGTCATCATAATGCTGACCCGTATGCACAAGAAAATGTTCTATATGATTGCCAGATATCTGATTATGTTTTTTGATAGCTTCAATAAACGGTGCAATTTTCATAAAATTAGGGCGAGCCCCAACAACAGATATTATTTTCATGAACAGAAGTATAGTTTTTGTTGTTAATATTAAGTCTGCATTTTAAATTATGATTCTTGTTTTTTTAATTTTATATGGGTCATCTTCAATATTGTATTTATTTATCAAAAAAGTAACTGTTATCTTTGAGTATAAAATTATTTCAAATGTTAAAACATCTTTACAAGAAAAATTTAATTATAGTTTTTATAATTTTTGTCGTCTTTTCAGGTATTATATTTCTTCCCCTAATCAATTCACTTTCAAACGAACTATCCAAAACTGACAGGGTTAATGCTAATATTCTCCTGGTCGAAGGATGGCTCCCTCCTTATGCTATTGAAATGGCATATAATGAGTTTCAAAATAAAGAATACAGCCATATAATTACTACAGGACTCAGTGCGCCTGATTATAGCATAATGAGTATGGATGGATACCTTATTTTTTATCCTAAAAACGTTATTTCTGTTGATAATGGAATCCGCGATCATCAAATTGAGATTAATGCAGTAAGTGAATTAGGTGGTGAAAATGCAGCACGATTTAATGTTTATGTGAATGACTCTCTTGCAGGAAATTTCTCAGCCACGACAAAGAAGAAAAAGTATTTAGTAACATGGAAAGGAAAACTAACAGATATTGATTCAATTATGGTCCAGTTTGTTAACGATGCATTAGGCGATTTTGGCGACAGGAATCTATATGTTAAAGATATAACCATTGATAAAAAAATAACGATACCTTATCAAAACAATTCTGAATATGATATTGGAAAATTAGATGGCAGGAGAAGATTTATCAATAATTTCAGTTCATATGCTCAAAATGCCAGAGACAGGCTGATATCACTGGGCATAGACTCTTCCCTTGTTACATCCGTCCCGGGTAAAAGAGTTAATCTCAACAGAACCCTGACAAGTGCTCTGGCTTTTCGTGACTGGCTGGCCAAATCGGATATTAAGATAACAGGAATAAACATATTCACATTGGGAACCCATTCCAGGAGAACATGGATGACATATAACAAGATCCTGAAAAAAAAATATGAAATAGGAATCATTTCTATGCCCGATTTTAGAGATCGCATATCGAGAAAACATAAAATATTAAAAACACTTCGCGAAACAATAGGAGTAATTTATTACTGGTTTATTCTACTTCCTTATTAGAAATTATTTATAAGAGAAATAAATATATGTACACTGCCAGGATGTCTACCTTAATACAACAAAATCGATTCGGCGGTTAAGATTCCTGCCTTCTTCAAGCTCATTGGAGGCAATAGGTTTAGTACTTCCAAATCCCTTAGCAACCAACCGACTGGCATCCATTCCCTTGCCTATCAAATAGTTCGTTATAATCTGGGCATATCTCTTAGATAAATTAAGTTTGTCATCAGTCGATCCTGTATTATCAGTATATATATCAACTTCCAGCTTTATCTCCGGATATTTATTCAATATTTTGATAATCTGATCAAGCAGAAGGTATGCACTTGATGTCAGCCTGTTATAACTATCAAAATAAGTATCTGTTGAGGTTCCAAAGATCTTTTTAATGTTAAAAATAGCCTGTTCAGCAGGATCTTTTATTATTTCAATTGTTGTATGTACACTTTTAAAACCTGCCTTTTCCATTTCCTTAAAAGCAATATATGTATACATAAGGTTCATTTGCTGATCTACAATATAAGAATACATTTCCGTATCTTTATTATAGACTTCCTTAACTTCATAATTCTTTGGAACATTTTTGAAAAAATCACCATGAAGATTAATCTTTGTCTTGGACGAAATTAGCATAACCTGAAATACCGCATCCTTTTTATAATCTTTCTCAGCTGAGTAAATAGATTTAATTGTGGCATTTGGATATTTCCAGATATCGGGATAAGATGTTCTCGAAGAAGTCTTTCTAGCCAGATATGATGATATTTCAGGCAGGTCATTAACAACCGCAATTTTCTTTGATGAGCCTGTTTTACGAATTGCGCCGGTAGAATCCGATTTCAGTACCAATCCCAGGTTAACCATATATTCTCCTTTGTCTTCAAAAGCATGTTTTACCTTGGGCCCCTGTAACCTTGTTCCATCACCAAAATCCCATGAAAAACTTAAAATTTTATACCCGGGAAGATATGATTTAAGTGCATCAAAATCCATTGAATCTTCTTTTACGGCAACATCATAGGAATTAATGTATGGCTGTTCAAAGTCTTTAAGTTCGACTTTAAAGCTTAATTTGGAGAAGAAGATATCTCCTGTGGATTTTTCAACAATGTCGAGTTTTACATAATATTCTCCAGGACCCTGAAAACAATGATTCACTACTTCACCTGAGGTTTCCTGTCTGTCTCCGAAATCCCATAAATATTGAAGGTTTAGAGTATCAATAGCTATTGAACCGCTATCGGAAAAATTAAAACAATATTGATTTTCCTTTTGAATACTGGTGTAAAAAATCTGCGGAAAATTTGTTTTAAAATAGTAAATATCAATTGTTTTATCCCTGTTGGATGAGAAATAGCCACTATTCATTAACGAGTCGGTTATTATTCCAAAATCATCAGATACCGAATTAATTGGCGCGTCAATATGTACAGGAGTAAGCCAGGTTGAGTCAGAAAATCTTGAAAAATAAATATCCTTGCCTCCCAGGCCCTGTGGTCCGTCAGAAGAAAAGAATAGTTCCCCGGCAGGATTAATGAAAGGATAAGATTCATTATTCTGAGTATTAATAACCGGACCTAAATTCACAGGGTCATTCCAGCGCTCTTCTTTCCATTCACTGTAATACAGGTCAGATCCTCCAAAACCTCCTGGTTTGTCAGAGGCAAAAAACAATTTTTTACCGTCAGGTGAAAGCCATGGCGTTGTTACGCTATACCACTCGTTATTAATCCTTAAATCCCTTACTTTTGCCCACTGTCCATCAATCTTTACAGCGTTAAAAATACCAAGTCTGTTCCTGGGATTGGATACATCACTTAATTTATTGCTTACTTCCAGATTTCTTGAAAAATATATGGTGTCTCTCCATCTGTTAAAGGTAACCGGGCCGTCATTCAATGAAGTTGTTAGTCTTTTTGAAAATAGTCTGGCACTTTGCCAATCCGTATCAAGGGTGGTATCAACGAAATAGATCTTAAAAAGTCCTTTGTTTTGATCTGTTGAACGATTTAACAGGCTTAGATTTCGGTTAGAACAAAAGACTATTCCATTTTGATAGTACACGGGTGAGAATTCATCGTATACATCAGAACTGAAGAAAGCCTTTCTAATACTATACGTCTCATTCTGACCAAGTAACAACGATTGAAAGAAAGATGCTACCAGAATGCCTATTGCCAATTTGTAATTCATAGTTGAAGGTTATTTAACAATTGTGCCAAAAGTCAAAGTACCCGGAATATTTTAAATTTTGAATATAAAGCTTTCTGACATAATTCTGAAGATCGCAAGAGTATTTTTTAAAATAACTAAAAATCCCATTAAAAAGTAAGAGGGTTAACAACATCCACCTTATAACGGAATTCATATCTTAACATTATTTCATGCGAACCATTGCTGTAGGTTCTAAGTTTTCCAAAATCAAAATCGTATGAATAAGCAACCCTCAGCTGTGTATTAACCTTGAATTGAAACAATCCTGCAAGCGATCTCCCGTTCCTGTATGAAGCTCCAAACCAAAAGCGATCATTATAGTTAAAATGAGCATTGATATCCATAAGTATTTTTTCGCCAGGGGTGAAAGTAAAAAGCGCGGAAGGCATGAATTTAAGTTTTGCATTTATGCTGTAAAGATAACCACCTGAGAGCATGTAGCCATTTTGACCCGGACTGACAGATATGCTATACTTGTTCCTGTTATAATTAAATTCGTGACCTAAAAACTTAGGTATCGAAAACCCTGCAAAATAATTGTTGTATGTGTATAGGACCCCGAAGCTAAAATCAGGAACAACATATATCCGTGAATCAACAAGATATAACTCATCTCCCGGGTCTATTACAACCAGATCTGACCACTTGGTATTTGTCGTTGTAATGCCTGCACCCAGTCCAAATGAGAGTGTCCCATATTTCAGGTTTATTTTATAAGCATAGTTGGTAACAAGCTTTGTTTCCCTTGTTACGCCAATTTTGTCTGTAAGAATTGTAACTCCAAATCCTACTTTATCATCAAAATAAGGAGCATCA
>Ga0315536_1001821_pt1 | contig 10496 bp, 8 predicted proteins | sample SalMarSW160230MG_FD_203093 | JGI IMG/M metagenome (GOLD analysis project Ga0315536, IMG submission 203093) | Salt marsh sediment microbial communities from the Plum Island Ecosystem LTER, Massachusetts, United States - Salt Marsh Sediment SW1602-30 ... | reverse complement strand
CAGCCCCTGGGAGACAGCTCGTTTATCGAAGTGCTGGAGAACCAGACCGGTCAACGATTGAGCCCCGGAAAACAGTGGCCGAACCGGAGATAAATATGGCGTCCCCGGAACTATGAAAGAGAAGACGGATGGTTTTGATTTGAGAAAATATAAGCTTCCAGTTGTACTCACGGACGCCGTCGATGATGGTGGGTTATTCGGTGTTCGGTTCTAGCGGAAAAGCGCGTTATAACAATGGGACCAAGCCGCCAAAAGTGCGGCGGTTTTCTTGAAGACACTGCCCCACATTAAGCTCGGTGGTAATCAACTTATCAATACCAACGCAAAGCGAAACTTACATTTGCGTTTGGCGGCTTGTGATTGATGCAAAAAGTCTTGAGATTTCCCCCTGCTCAAAATCGAGTCCATTATTTGGGTAGTCTTTTGTCCGGCTTCTTGATAGGTTACGTTAAGAAGTAGAAAGTTCTAGATGCCGTTAGTTGCGGACTATTGGGCTAATAGAATCACCCAATATTTGATAAAATAGAATGTTTATGATATCTGATGGGCAGAGAAAACAACTGGCGGTAATGAGACATGGACAAACCCCGAACCCGAAAGGAACGGATAGATTTCCTGACCAAAAGAGCCATTAGGTTTTTCGATTGCTATGACGACGAATTGGAATCGATAAGCCAAGTTCTCAAAATAAGGCTTGGTGGACTGGCTTCGGCTTACACAGCAGAAAACAAGCTCCCACGTGAAGCTGTTAACGTGTACGCTAGGGTCAAGTCATTAACAAGTTTTCTCAGGAAACTGGAGAAGACTAACTGGCCCATGTTTGGCTATCCGACCGAAGTTATCACGGACCTTATTGCCGCCAGAGTGATTTGCTGGTTTGTCGATGATTGCTACGGAATGCTCGACTACATACAGGCTACTAAGCAGTTCCGCATTAAGCCGCGGTCTATTGAAGACTACATCAGAGATCCGAAGCGAACAGGATACAGAGCAATACATCTTCTTGCAGATGTTTCTTATGATAGTGTGAAGACCTACAGAAAGCGACGCACTGTTGTCGAGGATAGAATGATCTGCGAAATCCAGATTCGAACGAAACTTCAAGATGCCTGGGGGGAATTCACGCACGACGTGCACTGCAAAGTTCCGGCTGAGGTTCAGGCAGACTATGAGACAGCAATTGCTGATATTGCCAACAGACTAGCCGCCGAAGACAGGTCGGCCTTGTCTGTGCGAGAGATACTGCAAAGGCAAGCAGGGAAGAAAGAACGAGAGGACTTCGTAAACGATTAGCAACGCATGAGTCATCCCAATCGGGTGCCTAGGGGGGAGGGTAGCCCCTAGCCCCCTCATAATACCTTCGGCCATTTTTAAGTATTGTGATCGTAAACGAAACAAAATCCAGTGACCCCAAATTTAATGTTACGCTACGTAGTCTGAACTCCACCGCAATTTCAGACTATATTATCAATGCTATCGCCTAAGCTCCCTCAAAAGGGTTGCATACTGCCATACGTAGTCTTTTGTTCGGTCTATTGTTACTGGCCTAATACCTGTAAGGGCAGTAGGGTTCGATTCGGCAGTTCTCCATAGCAAATGCACAATTATTTACCCCCCATTTTAAAAACCTATAGGTAGGGTAGGAGCTGCAAAAAACACCCCCAAACTCGTAGCTATCTAATGCCTATGGACGTCTATGCGTGTCTGTGTTTGTCTAACTGGCACTGGTTCGGCAATCCTTGAAGAAGTCGATCAGATCCTGCTGTCAACGCTTGTTTCAAGGTGAGCCATTTTCGGTCGTGAAAACCGAGCCACCATTTCCCTAACACGTTTAGATAAGATTTTATTTGAGTTGCCCAATGTGTTACTCTAATCTTAAAATATGATCCTATCGATAACCCTTTCCTAGAAGGAGAACTCCAATGCCAGCTAAAAAGAAAGCAACTCGTACAAAACTTGAAGTTGATTCCAAGCAACTCATCGACATGATCGATTCCGGATCTCCACAAAAAGAGATTATGGAGAAGTTCGGCATCAAAAATTCAACCCAGTTAAAAGTTGCCTATGCAAATGCCCTGATGGAAACTGGAAAAGCTGCTGAGATTAAGAGTGGTAGAGCACCAGGAAAAAAGCAGATCTCAAGAAAAGTGTCTATTGGAAAAAGGGGCAGTCTTATTGTCCCGAAGAATCTGGTTTCTGAACTAGGGTTTCAAGAGGGAGACACGTTCACTGTTAAGAAATCCAAAGTAGGGATTACACTTTCTAAGAAGTAAATGTCTGCTCTGTCAAAATTGGTATTTGCTCTCATAGCTTGATAAGGGACAACGTCAATATGGATAATGCAAAAAAAGGAAGCATTGTTGCCGGGATCATTTGGATGTTTATTATTTCACTTCTGTTGTTCTGGCTGCCTATTGTGGGGCCGTTAATTGCAGGCTTGGTTGGAGGAAAGAAATCCGGAGGGGTTGGAAATGCACTGCTAGCCGTATTCCTGCCGGGGATTGTTTTCGGTGTGCTACTATTTTTGATGGCAACAGCACTAACTGGAATACCCCTGATCGGATCAATTGCAGGAGCCGGTGGATTAATATTGTCTCTTGAGCATATCGGACCTTTACTCATCGGGGCCATTATCGGTGGTCTAATAGCATAGAGAAACGGCTATATTGCTACTTTAAACTACGTTATGCCATAAACACACATGAACTTCTCAACAAACAACAGAGGAAGATTAGGCAGTCAGCGTTTGCTGCAAATCGCTGTAAATAACTATCCTGATTTGCTTGACAATGCCTTGCAAAGGGCCGGTGCAATTGGCAGAGAAGAAACCGTGTCGTGGACTTCGCCACTTGAGGTAGATGGATTCAAAGAATTTCGGGACTCAACGGCACTGAAAAAACTAGGCGTTGCAAATTCAATAACGTATCCACTGAAGAATTTTTGGCCTCAACGAGGCCCTGTTTGGGATGCAACGGGAATCACCACCAATCATGCTCCAGTGTTGCTTGAAGCTAAAGCTCATATTCCAGAGGCTGCTTCTCCTGCTTCTGCAGCTTCCCAGAAATCAATGAGGCTTATTGAAGAGAGTTTGGAAAAGGCTCGTCAGTTCTACTCACCACGTAGTAAATCCACATGGACAGGCACTTTCTACCAGTATACTAATAGATTGGCATACCAGTATTTTTTGAGAGAACTTAACAAAATTCCCAGTATTCTTGTTTTCTTAGATTTTGTTAATGCCATCGAAATGGATGGGCCGACATCAGAATTAGAATGGAAAGGTGCTACCCGCCTACTTCATGCTGTACTGGGGCTACCTGCGGATTTGCAAAAGCATGGTGTCTATCATGTATACGTTGATGCAGCATTACTCTCCCCTATTGCCTAACTCGGCTGAGCTTTGGCCTTATCCAAATCCTTGAACCCGAGCTGCACCGCAACGTAACGACTATATTATCAATGCTATAGTCTTCATCTTCCCCCAAAAATAACGACTACCGTACGTAGTCAAAAGTCCGGTCAGCCGAAAAATCTTGACTGGAGCATCTAATCAAAGCCGTCGCAGATACAGATACCTGCTCTGTATCACCACCTCACCCAAACCTTTGATAAGAGAATAATATCTGGGATGACAACGAGCGGTGAGAGCGCATGTCGTGGCAAGATATCTCAAATTTTGAGTGTAAGCGCAATGTCATCTATGCCGGTTGCATAAACAAGAGATGTAGGCCACTCGCCCTCTCCACGCTACCACACGTATTTCACCTTAAGAGTTGTCCCAATGTATCGACGAAGTGATAACGGGCCAGAATTTATCGAAAAGGTACTGAAGAGGTGCTTGGTCAAGAACGGTTCGGACAACATCCATATCAAACCTGGGAAACAATGGCAGAATGGCTTTATCGAGACCTTTAACTCCAAAGTCAGGGATGAATTTTTGAGCATGGAGGTGTTTTACACGCTTGCCGAGGCCCAGGTGAAGGCGGAGATCTGGCGGCGGGAGTACAACGGGATACGTCCTCACAGCAACCAGCAACCTCGAACACCAAACACCGGAGTAAAGTCTGCAGGGCTTCTTTGCCGGGCTCAACTTTTCTACTATTCTGGTTCCCGCATAACAAGAGTACGATGTCGCGCAAGTAAACAGCCGGACTCCGTCAAGTGCATCGCAACCTTGACTCTAGGGGAATACTCGTGCTTTCATAAAATCGTAAGATACGAGCGGGGAGATCTTAACCATGTGGTCCCTACAGCAAAAATCTATTATAGGGATTCTAACTCTTCAAATGGGCCAGTCAATGGGGGCAGGCCACAATCCATCAAAAAAAACGGGCCGGTTTCAGGATGAAGTGTAACCCGACACTAGAGAAAGGTTGATTACACCATGAAGCAACTTTTTAAAAACGGAACAATGTTGATGGCTGATGATCGCGAAATCGCTCGCGGATTATGCCCCTGCTGGCCAGGCCCCAAGGGAAGCTGCCCAATAGCGGCATTATTTTTCCATCGGCAGCCGGAACAAATCAGTTAGGTTTTTTTAATCGAAGAATTCATCGGAGAGAGAGTCCTATGCCCAACGACAAGGCGCCTTATCAGATGGAGGCACGTGAATCTATCGAGGCCATGAACACCAGCGAGGAAGGGTTATCGTCGGCTGAGGCCAAGCAGCGACTACAAAAATACGGCAAGAACCAGCTTCAGGCCAAGATCCGAGTCCCTATGTGGCTGGTGTTTCTTGCCCAGTTCAAGGAACTGCTCATCTTTATCCTGATCCTGGGCGGGCTCATATCATTTTTCATCGGCAACTATAGAGACGGGTCGATCATCTTCATCATCGTCCTGGTCAACGCCGTAATCGGCTTTTTGCACGAGCGCAAGGCCGGCAAGATCATCGACAAGTTGAAGACCCTCATAAAATCCCCGGCTAAGGTGATGCGGGACGGGAAGTTGGTGGAGATCTACCAGGAGAATCTGGTTCCCGGTGACATCGTGCAGATCGAGGCGGGGGACAAGCTGCCCGCCGATCTGCGCCTCATCAACATCAACGGCTTGAAGACCAACGACTTCGCCTTGACCGGGGAATCGGTGCCCCAGGAAAAGAAACCGGACGCCATCGAGGGTGAGGTTGCTCTGGGCGACCGGGTCAACATGGCCTACGCCGGCACCGCTGTGGCCAATGGTAGCGCCACCGGGGTGGTGGTGTCCACCGGAATGCAGACTGAGACCGGCAAGATAGCGGGCATGACCGAAGAAGCGGGCGAAATCGAAACCCCTCTGCAGAAGGAGCTTGGCCGCCTGGCCAACCAACTGACCGTCACTGTGGTCATTATCAGCGTGGGGCTCTTTATCCTTGGCCTGGCCCAGGAGTTTTCTCTGTACATGAGCCTGGTTTATGCCTTGGGCGTGGCCATGGCCATGGTGCCCCAGGCCCTGCCGGCTCAAGTCACAGTGGCCCTCACCACCGGGAGCAATATGCTGGCCGACAGGAATGCGGTGGTCAAGGATCTGCCATCCGTAGAAACCCTGGGCTCCACCACTGTCATCTGCACCGACAAGACCGGCACGTTGACCCAGAACTCGATGACGGTTCAGTCGCTATGGTTCAACGGCAAAAAATACAACATCAGCGGAATCGGCTATGAGCCCAAGGGTGAGATACTTGACGAAGAGGGAAACCAGCTCAGCCAAGAGCACATAGACCGGATTGAAGTAATCATGGACGCAGCCACCATGTCCTCCAATGCGGAGATACATGAGCCGGACCAGGAACACGACTTCTGGTATCCGGTCGGGGACCCCACCGAGGCCGCACTCATAACCTTGTCAACAAAACTCAGCACACGCTCTCCCCAGGAGGACAAAGAAAACCCGGAGCTGCAGGAGTTTTCTTTCAACTCGGAGCTGATGAGGATGAGCTCGGTGCGGCGTTTCGGGGGGGAGCTTAGGCTGGCGGTCAAGGGATCCACCGCCAGCATTCTCTCCATAGCCACCCGCCTGTACAAGGATGGCGAAGAGGTCCCCTTCACCGATCAGCAGAAGCAGGAGATCAACGACTTGAACGAGGAGTATTCCCGCAACGGAATGCGGGTCTTGGCCATAGGCTACCGGCGGCTGGCACCGCAAGAGGAGGAGTTCGCGCGGGAGAAAGTGGAGCGGGACATCGTGTTCCTGGGCCTGATGGCCATGATCGACCCGCCCAAGGAGGGGGTCAAAGAGGCCATCGCTGACGCTCGGGCGGCACACATCAGGATCTTCATCATAACTGGGGACCATCCTGACACCGCCTTGGCGGTGGGTCGAGAGATCGGGCTACACAACTCCGGTGAAGACGCCTCGGTTATCATAGGCACTGAGCTCAAGCAGATGGATGACGACAGTCTGAAGAAGCTTTTAAAGGATAAGCGGTCGGCCATCTTCGCTAGGGTGGACCCGGAGGACAAACTGCGTATCGTGAAGGTATTGGAGGAGCAGGGAGAGATCGTGGCAGTAACCGGCGACGGTGTCAATGATGCTCCTGCTTTAAAGAGGGCTCACATCGGCGTTGCCATGGGCCAGCGGGGCAATGATGTGGCGAAGGAGGCTGCGCGGCTGGTGCTTTTGGATGACAACTTCTCCACCCTGTTCCACGCAATCCAAGGAGGAAGGACCATCTATAGTAACCTGAAAAAAACCATTTTCGCCTCCCTGACCACCAACGTGGGGGAGCTGATCCTGGTTTTGTTAGGCCTCTTAACTGCTGCCATGTGGGGTTACCCCATACCCATACTGGCCGGCCAAATCCTGGCCGTGGACCTGCTGGCCGAGTTAGCTCCTCTCACTTTTTTGACCTTCGATCCCCCGAACAAGGACGTGATGACCACGCGGCCAAGGAAGCCCGGCCAATACATGCTGAACATTCGGAGCGGGGTGGAAATCGCCCTCTTGGGCCTCCTGATCGGCGGCTTGGCCTTTTTCAATTTTTTTCTATACATGGAAAGGGAAGGTATAACCTTGACCGTGGACAGCGTGCACAGTCTGGATTATTTCAAGGCTACCACCTTGAGCTACACCACCATTGTAGTCTGCCAGTTCGTCAACATTCTGCAGAGAAGATCTGAACGCAGTTCCATATTCAACCGCAATTTTTTCACGAACAAGATATTGCTGTATTCGATCTTGGTCTCCACTGGATTAATTTTCTTTGCGATCTATGGCCCTTACTTGAGCGATTTCTTGAGCTTCGGTGCCATCCACGTTGTGGATTGGCTGTACGTTATGGGCGCCGCGGGTATTTATCTGCTGGTTTTCGAGGCGCTCAAGCTTTTCAAGCGCAGAATGCATACTTGATGAAGTTGGTTTTTAGCCCTTGTAGGCATAAAAGGGTTTTTAACTGAAGCGCACTTTCAGCTTGATGCTAGCCTAATAACTGCTTGATATCTTTGGAAGAGTTCGCAACCGTGTATCAGCGAAATTAGTTTTGAATGAACGCTCCCCGCAGCAAGCTGCGGGGTATCACGTCGGATCTGCTCGGCAGATCCGATAAAAAGGATTTCAGCTAAGTCTTCACATCATCCCTGCTGCAAGCATCAGCGAATTCCCAGTTAAACGAATGCCCTCCTCATTACATGTAAGTAGCTCCGACAAAAAATCGAGGGAAATGACTCTTCGTATTCGTCAGAATCTAATGCAAATCCAATCAGTTGCATACGGCCCAGATAATGAAGCAAAGTGTTACAGTGCTCGTCTTTTATAGACAGGGACGACAAAACATTTGAACTTTCGTACCTGTATTGTGCAAAACGTCAAGTGCAGACATCATTTGCTGGCGATGAACATGAAGGTGTGGCGATGCTCAAGCTATACTAGGATGAAGGAAATAGGAGGCTCCTTGGGCACTCCCGGATTAAGACCACCCAGAGGTACTGCAAGGTCTCAAATCTCAAGGTTCAGAGGGATTACTTCAAAGCTATGGAGGTGATCATGAACAGAGCCTTTAGAACATAGGGTTGACAGATACAAAAAAACAGGTTATTATAAACTTAAATAACCTACCAATATTTCTACAAAAAAAAGGCTTTGTTACGTATAGTATTATCAATGCTATAGTCTTCATCTTCCCCCAAAAATAACGACTACCGTACGTAGTCAAAAGTCCGGTCAGCCGAAAAATCTTGAGTGGAGCATCTAATCAAAGCCGTCGCAGATACAGATACCTGCTGTATATCACCACCTCACCCGAGTCTGTGATAAGAGAATATATCCGGGATGGCAATGGGCGGAGGACCCAGGGGGTCGGCTCACAACGCGCGTGAACTCCAGACCTTGTGTTTGTTCTTTTCATCGGACAAACCTCTTGAAATCATAAAATGGGAATTTCAAGTTTTGACTTTTTACGAATCCATCAAGAAAAATAATTGACAAATAAAAAAACAAAACATAAAAAATAAAGAAAACACACAAAAATGAAAAAGGACGCTTTTACAACCTCAGATATTGCCCTGATCTCCCACCATTCAAGGGAAACGGTAAAACGATGGCTGGAAAAGGGGGAGATTAAAGGCTACAGGGTAGGAGCAGCCGGGCACTGGCGAGTCCTCCCAAAGGATCTGGCCGCCTTCCTAAAAAGAAACAGCATCCCATTTCCAGACCCCGCAGAAACAGGCTATGATCTGAAAGACCTGACCGGTATAGATGGACTTCCCCCCTTTTGTTGGGAGTTTTTTGAGAACTCGCTAAGCGAGCACCTGCGCGCGAACTTAAGGTGTGAGGACTGCATGGTCTATAAAACGAAATCCCTAAACTGCAGCGCCCTGAGAGAAGAAATAGGCCATAAAAAGGTTTTTTGCGGTCATTCCTGTGACGAGTGCGGTTACTTTCGTTTCTGCAAAGAGAGATAGGGCATAAGACCTGACCAATAATCAGCATCGATCCAAGCTGAACCCTCGATCTATTCACTTCATTGAGCAGTTAACAGAGAAAATCCTGAGAAAGGGGGTGATAAATGATTCACTTGGGGAGTTGGTCCGAATCGATTCAGGCAATCTTTCAAGAGAATGGGAGGGGAACGTCATGAAAGAAATGAACAGAAGAGAGTTTTTGATGGCATCTGCAGCAGCAAGTGCAACGTTAATGGCAGGGACTATCTTGGTGGGAGGCCCTTCGGTGGCACGTGCATCAGTAAAGATCCCGGAGATTGAAAAGCTGAGGATGACGGTTGTTACAGACAACTATTATGATTGTCTGAGATGGCCGGACAAAATTGCCAAGAGAAGCACGGTTGTTGTTCCCGGACTTGCGCTTCATGCTGAACATGGGCTGATCTATTCTATCGAAACAGTGCTGAATGGCAAGACCAGCAACTTCATCTTTGACTTCGGATGGGACTTCGATGGGGTAAACAGGAATCTGCAGCTGCTGGGCATTGACTTATCCAAGGTGGAGGCCTTTGGATTGAGCCACGGCCATTTGGACCACTTCGGCAATCTTATAATGCTTCTCAAATCCCACAAGGCAACGATCAAGAGCGGGATCCCCCTCTATGTGGGCGAAGAGGCCTTTTCTCGAAGATACGCCAAATTGCCGCCCGTCTACGGTCCTGCTGCGGGATTGAACGACTTAGGACAGCTCAACAGGGATGATCTCGAGAGCCTAAAGATGGTCAAAGTTGTTGAGATCAAAGAGCCGACTGCCATCGTGCCCGGTGCGTACCTGACAGGAAACATCGAGAGGGTGACAGACTATGAGAAGGGATCCCCCATTCTGCTGATCAAAAGAGGCGATAAGTTGGAGAACGATCTTTTCCAAGGAGAGCAATCCCTGGTCTTTAATATAAAAGGAAAGGGGCTCGTTGTCGCATCCTCCTGTGCCCATTCAGGGATTGTTAACACGGTGAAACACGCCCAAAAGATGACAGGGATAGACAAGGTCCACGTAGTGATGGGAGGGTTTCATTTGATTGGTGCACCTTTGGAGAAAATAATGAAAACGGTTGCTGACATCAAGGCGATTGGCCCGGATTACGTCGTACCCATGCACTGTTCCGGCTGGGAGGCCATTACAACTTTCCAACGTGAAATGCCGAAGGAATTCGTCCTCAACATGGCAGGGACCCGATACGAAATAAACGCGTAGGGCATAAGATAATTTGGAGCCCCTCGATTTGGGAGTGACTTATATATCGGAATTGAGGATATGGTCGAATTGTGATGGCTTCTTTTTCGTGCCCGGGTTTTCTTGTGGGGAACGAGGATAGAGTATTCATGCCGCGTAAAGGCAGAGCCGCAGTCAGCTCTGCCTTTCCTATAACAAATCCATAGCATGAAGAAAAAAGCTTGGTTAGGGAACTCGGCTAGGACCATGGGCGCAGGTAGGTCATACAATGCAGGATCATATAGTTAGCTTGTCGGATTTGAGGGCATAAGCCACACCAATTCCCACAATAAATCCTACTGCGAGGTTTGAAGCAAGGGTGATTCCCAGGATCATCAAAGAAACAAAGAGATCCTTCCGTTCCTTCA
>Ga0315536_1001818_pt1 | contig 10501 bp, 9 predicted proteins | sample SalMarSW160230MG_FD_203093 | JGI IMG/M metagenome (GOLD analysis project Ga0315536, IMG submission 203093) | Salt marsh sediment microbial communities from the Plum Island Ecosystem LTER, Massachusetts, United States - Salt Marsh Sediment SW1602-30 ... | reverse complement strand
AATCAGCTTTGGTGCATCTTTAATAATTTTTTGATCGGATTCAACTTTACTATCAAAAATCCTGAGAATATTTGTTTCAAATCTGCGTCTGCTGTCTTCAGAGAGTTTATTCTTTTTATCTTCTAAAAATATTTTAAGGAGCTTTTTGTAATTCTCTCTTGTTTCAGGAGTTCCAAGAGAATTTATTTTAACGGTAAGATTTTTTAATTCGAGAGATTTTAGAATTTCATACGACATTTGAATCATTTCAGCATCAAGCAGTGGAGATTTACTTCCTATCGCCTCTGCACCAAACTGATGAAACTGTCTGAAGCGACCAGCTTGCGGTCTCTCCTGCCTGAACATCGGGGAAAAGTAGAATAATTTTACTAATGGCTGCTGCGCTCCGAGAGCGTGTTCATTGTATGCACGGACAACTGCTGCGGTCATTTCAGGCTTAAGTGTCAAGCTCGTATCACTTCGGTCGGTAAACGTGTACATTTCTTTACCCACAATATCCGTATCTTCGCCAATACCGCGTGCAAAGATTGCAGTCTCTTCAAAAATTGGTGTACGTATTTCTTTATAATTGAAGTTTTTGAAAACTCGTTCAACAGTTTCTTCAAGATATTTCCAGCGGGGAATATCCGCAGGGAGAATATCTTTTGTGCCGGTTACTGCTTTGATCATTTCAGGAAGGAAAATAATTTAAAGACATTCCGCTAAACATCAGAATAGCTCTGCTCTTCTTCTTCAAATATTTTTCGGACAGATTCCTTGCTATCTGCTTTAACAAGTTTTTCCCTGAACTCGTCATTGTTCATAAGACGTGAAATTCTGCTAAGAAGTTTAATGTGCTTACTAACCAGAGTGTCTTTTCCAATCATCAGGAATACAAGATTAACAGGTTCACCATCCAGTGCATCGTAGTCAATCGGCTTTTTACTTTTTCCAAACACAGCAACAATATCCGTCACAGAATTGGTCTTTCCGTGAGGTATCGCAAATCCCTTCCCCACTCCGGTGGACATAATTTTTTCTCTGTCAAAAACACACTTACGCACTTCTTCCAGATCAATTACACGTTCATCTCCCTTCAACAAATCAATGAGTTCATTAATAACATCATCTTTTTTATCACTTTTGAAATCAGTTAGAATATATTTTGGGTTGAGTAGTTCGTTTACTTTCATAGAAAATATCAGGTAAAAATTTAAAATTCTGAATATGAATTTAGCAATGAAGCTTTCCTTTAACAAACTTCATTATGATTTATTTTATCGGGTTATCCTGATGGAATTTTTTAAGTCTTTTTTCAAGATCAGGAAATTGGTCCCTTTGAACTAACGAAACACAGGCTCTGATTCCTTCAAGTCTTTCACTACCTGTAATTGCAAGTGATATTGCGCTTATTCCATAGTAAATCATTTTCTCTAAAAGTTCTTCACCTGTAAATCCAGGATAAGCATAAGTAAAATAAAATCCGTCTGCAATCGGGTCGTTTTCATCTTTATCATACACAATATAAAAACCGTTATCCGTGAAAAGTTTTTTCATAATTTTGGCTTTCTCACCGTACTCTTTTACTATATCAACAAAGTTAAATTCATTATCATTTGCTGCTTTTAGCATTGCTGCAACAGCATATTGAGCTGAATGAGTTACACCTGCACTCAAAGCATAAACAGTCCCGAAAATCATTGCCCTTCCGAAAATTTCAGTTGTGTAATATTTTCTAAGATCGGGACATTTTTTTTCATAGAGTTTATCAGACATAATCATTAAACCAATCCTCTGGCCTGCATAACTAAATGCTTTTGAACTTGAAATGAATAAAATATAGTTATCAGTGTAACGAGCTGCAGTAACCTGGAATGGAGGTTTACCCGGATGATAAAGATCTTTTCTGAAATCCATAGCTACGTAAGCAAGGTCTTCTAGCACGACAATATTATACCTATCTGCAAGCTCTGCAATTATTTTAAGTTCTTTTTCTGTAAAGCAAATCCAGGAAGGATTATTAGGATTAGAATAAAGTAGCGCAGCAATATTTCCTTTTGATAAAAATGATTCGAGCTTTGCTTTTAATTTATCTCCTCGATAATCATAAACGTCGAAATTCTCATACTTTTGTCCGAGAACTCTTATTTGCTGCTTGTGTACTGGAAAACCGGGATCGAGAAACAGAATGGTATCCTTCTCTTTATACATGCGTGTAGTTGTAATAAAAGCACCAAAGCTTCCCTGCATCGATCCTACCGTCGGAATACAACCTTCAGGGTTGACATCAATATTCAGAAAAAGTTTTACAAAGCGTGAAGCTTCTGTTTTTAGTTTCGGAATTCCCTGGATATCGGGATAAGTATTGGCAACTCCATTTTTCAATGCTTCAATTTCGGCTTGCACTCCAACTTGTGCAGCAGGAAGTCCCGGAATACCCATTTCCATTCTAACGAATCTTTCACCGGTTTCTTTCTCAATATCATCAATTAACTTTTTAATTTCACGTATGGAGGCTGTGCCGATATTCTCAATGCGACTTTCTTTTATTTTTCTTGATACAACTTCGTAGTTAATTGGGGTGTTTTTCATCAGGTTCTCCGTAAAAATCAGAAGAAAATTTCCTGCTGAAATTTAATGAGAATATTACTCATTTGCTTAGGTTTTATTAGAAAAACCAGATATTTGCATTTGTTAAATTGAAAAAATTTAATATTATTATCTGTCGATTTTATACAAATTAAAAATAAATAAAGAACATATCGAATTTTAACTTACCAGCTTAGCTCTTTATAAATTGAACCTTTGTTCAAGGTATTTCTCAATTAACATAATTTATAAATTAATGGGAAGAAGTTATGCTGGTTAGAAAAATTAAGATTCAGGGAACGATCTTATCTGCTTGCCTCATTTTTAATTTCTCTTCAATAAATCTTTTCTCTCAAAATATAACATCAGATTATAAGACTGAAAGAATTCCTCTTCATCTACAGACAGATTTAACCCCGGCTCCACAAAATGATTTATCCATTTTTCTTGATGATGGTTTAACACTTACGAAAGCTCCATTCAATTTTTCTTCTACAGACTGGCTTAAGACAGGTGCATTTGTGCTTGCAACAGGATTGGCATTTTCACTCGATCCAAAAATAAAAAACAGTGTTAACAACAATCAGTCACCTGCGATGGATAATATCACCGGATTTGGAGAAAAATATGGAAGCATTAGTTATGCTGGTGTGCTTGCTGGTGGAATGTACTTAACAGGTAAAATTTTAGGTGACCAGGAGATTTCGACAACTGGCAGAATGCTTGTTGAGTCGATCTTATATTCCGGGTTAGCTGTTTCAGTGATTAAATACTCCGTCGGTAGAGCTCGCCCTTATGCCAATGAAGGATCTGCCGATTTTTTCGATCACACATTTACAGAAGAAAATGTTTCTTTCCCCTCGGGACACACAGCAATTGCATTCAGTGTCTCAACAATATTAGCAAGAAGGATAAATAATACGTACGCTACTATAGCATTGTATGGTCTTGCAGGTTTTACAGGCTATCAAAGAATTTACGATAACAAGCATTGGTTCTCGGATGTATTTGTCGGCGCAGCGATAGGCTATTTTATTGGTAGCAGCATAGCGGACTCTGAAGAGAATAGAAGTAACGAAAATAAATTTTTAAGCAATCTAAATATCATGCCTTCTGTTAGTTCAAGTGGTTTGGGATTAAGTTTACATTTAGATTTTTAAGTACTATACTTTATTCATTTCACAATTGGCAGCCTGTGCTGATTTTTCTATCTGAATTGTTGAATGTCCTATTCCAAACCTGTTTTGAAGTTCACCACAAATTTTGTTAAGAAAAAAATCATCCTTTGTCTCATCTGGAATAACAAGGTGGGCTGTTAAAGCGATCTCCGTTGTACTCATCGCCCAAATATGTAAATCGTGGACTTCCGTAACGCCATTAATTGATTTGAGATAATTACCTACTTCCTTCAAGTCAATCCCTTTTGGCACTGCATCCATTGAAAGATGAAATGAATCTCTTAGTAATCCCCAGGTTCCTATTGTTATAACTACTACGATCACCAGACTCATTACAGGATCAATCCACAACCAGTTTGTATAAAGAATTAATAATCCAGCAAGCACAACTCCCAATGAAACACCTGCATCTGCTACCATATGCAAAAAAGCACCTTTGATGTTCAGATCTTTTTCTCTTCCTTTAATAAACAAAAAAGCAGTTATTGCGTTAATAAAGAAACCAATTCCTGCTACGATCATCATTGTTGATCCTTGAACAGGTTCAGGAAGAATAAGTTTTCTTATGGCTTCAATTGTAATTGCACCAACTGCAATCATCAAAAGTATTGCATTAAAAAGAGCAGCGAGTATGGTTGCCTTTCTAAATCCGTAAGTCCGTTTTTCAGTAGCAGCAGTTTTAGCAAGATAAGCAGCTCCCCAGGCAAGAAGAAGACCCAATACATCACTAAAGTTATGACCAGCATCAGCAAGCAGAGCCATCGAATTAATGAGTAGACCGTAGACAACTTCAATAACAATGTAAATTACATTTAAAATTATTCCTATGAGAAAAGCTCTATTGTAATTTATCTGAACGTGGGTGTGCATTTTAATATAATATTTCTAAATTCATTTAGTGGACTTTAATTCTTCGTTATGTTCCTCACAACTACAAAGAAGATTTCCGCTTTTAACTTTTTCGAATGATTCTGTACCTTCCTTAAATGCAAAATATGCAATACCTAACGAACCTAAAATATCAAAATAAGCAATATGAAATAATTCGTACAGACCACTCGCCGCAAGAAGAATAAAGGAAAGATAAAAACAGGTTTTTGTACAATTAGCATCTGCTATTATCGCATCGGAATTTAATGCTTTACCGACTTTTAATTTTGAAGTCATCAGCCAATACATTGTTAAAATGGAAATTCCAGCAACTACAATTCCGGGAATAGTTGTCTCCGGTTTTACATCCCTAATTATATTCAAAACAGAACCAACAATTAGTCCCACAGTTAAAAGATAGAAAGCTGTTCCTGTCACTTTCAGAGCAGTCTTTTCAAATTCATCACGAGCTCGGACTTTAGAATACTTCATTCTTAAAATCATATGCGCAATACCGATTCCAGAAATAACCTCGACAAAGCTGTCCACTCCAAAACCGAGCAATGCAAGAGTCTCGTCTCCTGCACCAAAATAAATTGAAATCAATCCTTCGGCAATATTGTAGAAGATTGTTATAAGACTTAGAACAAATGCTATTCTAATTAAATTATTCATATCACTAAGATACAAAAGCAGTAATATAAATTCCCACCTAATAGTAAGTGATTAATAAAGTATAATTTAATTTTGATTATTGAAGATAGGTTATTTTCTGAATTTTATTATTTCGCTCGGGAATGTGTTTTGCGAAATTGTTTCTTTTTTTATGATATTAAACCCCGATGAAACCAGGTAACAAGATAATTCAACAGGGCGGCAGTTTGTTAAAAGTGAAGGGAAATATCTGGCAGCCAAATACCAGGTTTTATTAAACCAGTTCCTCCCCATAGACATAGTTATTAAAACTCCTGTTCCACCGGCTTTAAGCACCCTTTTAAATTCATCTAAAACATTCTCAAAGTTGTTTTCAGGAAGCAGATCAAAGACATAGCTGCTGAAAATGTAATCGAAGCTTTGGTCTTTATAAGGAAGGTTAAATGCGTTCCCTAATGAAAGTAAATGCTTCACCTGTATTGATTTAAATTTTTCTTTTGCTTTTGCAATCATACCGGGAGATAAATCCAGACCAAAATTAAATCCCGCCTTATTTTCTTTTAAGATCATTTCAAATAGCTGCCCGGTTCCTACTCCAACATCCAGCACTTTTTGATTATCGCTAATGTCTGAAACCGAAATCGCCTCAGCTATTGCTTTACTTTCGGTTAATTTACCCCAGTAATCATAGAACCAAACGACTTTAGAAAAGTTTTTTTGAGTACGACCAATTGAAAATGTTCTGTTCAGCATTAATATTAATAAGGTTTAGATTTACATATTTTGCCAGCCCAATATCAGTGCCAATCCATTAATCACAGCAATCTTTACCTGTCAGTTGAGGAGGGCATTTATAAGAACCATATGAACAGAAAACACAGCAGTCACCGGGTTTTGGTTTAATTATTTGATGGCAGTTAGTGCACTCATAAAAAAACACACAGCTATCTTCCGGCATTTTTTCCTCTTTGCTGAAGCCACAGAAAGGGCAGGTTAAAACTGAAATTAATTTTATATTATTTAATTCCATATCAGACTATAAAAAAATAAAAAAAACGCAGACATTATTTATTTAGTACAAATTTTTATTGTTGCTTCTTAGACTGTAATGATTAGGATCATTAATTAACTTTGAGAAGCTTCGCATTTATAGCAACTATTATAGTACTTATCGACATAAGCACAGCACCGATAGCTGGACTTAAAATTATTCCTGCAGAATACAATACTCCTGCGGCGAGAGGAATAGCGATAACATTATACCCTGTAGCCCAGATTAGATTCTGGACCATTTTGCCATAAGTTGCTTTTGAAAATTTTATTAATGAAACAACATCTTTCGGATTACTTCTTACTAGAATTATATCTGCAGTTTCAACTGCTACATCCGTTCCTGTGCCTATAGCAATTCCAACATCGGCTTGAGCAAGTGCAGGTGCATCATTTACACCATCGCCCGTCATAGCTACAATTAATCCACGTGATTGTACTTCTTTAACTTTATCTGCTTTTTTATCGGGAAGTACTTCAGCAAAATAATCATCAAGTCCCAGTTCATCTGCAACCCATTTTGCAACCTGCTTATTATCACCTGTAAGCATCATCGGCTTTATCCCTAACTCTTTAAGTTGTTTTATTGCGTCTTTGGATTCTTCGCGGATAATATCTCCTAAAGCAATTGCACCTATTAGTTTACTATCGATAAGAACAAAGACTACAGTTTTTCCTTCGCCGGATAATTTATCAATCTTTTCTTTTTCCTTAATATCAATTTTATTTTCTTCAAGATAACCTGGACTTACAACTTTAATATTTTTCCCATTCAACTTTCCTTCTGCACCTTTACCGGGAATTGAATTGAAATCTTTCAACTGATATTTATCTTCGCCTGTCCCTTTAGGAGAAGAATTTACTATTCCCTTTGCAATCGGATGTTCGGATTCGGATTCAATAGTTGCTGCATATTTTAATATTTCTTTTTCATCATAGTTATTATCAAAAGAAATTGTTTCCGTTACACCAAATTCACCTTTGGTTAATGTCCCTGTCTTATCAAAAATTATTGCCTGAATATTCCTTGCCTCTTCAAATGCATTTCTGTTTCTTATTAGTAATCCACTCTTTGCAGAAAGTGCGGTCGAAACTGCAACTACCAAGGGAATCGCTAAACCAAGTGCGTGAGGGCAGGTGATAACCATTACAGTTACGGTTCTGGATAATGCAAAATTGAAACTTTGTCCGGTAAACACAAGCCAAATAAACATTGTTATTGCACCTGAAGTAATTGCAACAATCGTCAACCAAAATGCTGCTTTGTCTGCAAAATTCTGTGTTCTGGATTTACTTTCCTGAGCTTCACGAACCATTTTAACTACCTGCGACAGAAATGTTTCATCACCAGTTTTTTCAACTTTCATTTTGATTGACCCTTCACCATTTATTGATCCGCCAATTACTTCATCACCTTCTCCTTTTGAAACCGGTTTTGATTCACCTGTGATCATCGCTTCATTAATTGAAGTTTTACCTTCATATATTTTTCCATCTGCAGGAATTTTTTCACCTGGTTTGATCAACAGTTTATCCTGATTTTTCAATTTTGAAACTTTAACTTCGACTACTTCTTCTTCATCATTTAATTTATGTGCTTCGTCAGGTATTAATTTAGCAAGCTCTTCAAGTGCTTTTGAAGCTCCCATCACAGATTTCATTTCAATCCAATGACCCAGCAGCATGATATCAATAAGAGTAGCAAGTTCCCAGAAAAAGACTTCACCTTTAACACCAAATACAACAGAACTGCTGTAGGAGTAAGCAACTAAAATTGCGAGTGCAATTAAAGTCATCATTCCCGGCTGCAGTTTTTTCATTTCATCAAACATACCTTTTAAGAAAGGCCATCCTCCATAAAAGAACACGAATGATGAAAGAGCAAAAAGTAAATAGCTTTCACCTCTAAAACTGATAGCTTCCCTCAATCCCAAAAAATGTTGAATCAATGGTGAAAGAATAAGAATTGGAATAGTTACGATTAAAGAAACCCAGAATCTCTTCCTGAAATCTTTAATCATATGTGCATGATGTGCTGAATGGTCATGTCCTTTATGATTGTGCTCTTTGTGCATCATCATTTCGTGAGCCTGATGATCCTTGTGATTTGAATGTGCTGAATTATTCATTGTATGATGCTGATGGTGTTCATGATTCATATGGTCATGATGATTATGATGTTGATTTTCATCTTTCATATATACTCCTCCTCACTTATCTGTATCAGTTATATAATATCATAATTACTGCTAAATTTCAATCAAGATCCTTTTTCATCTGATCGAATTGTTCCTTTGATATCTCTCCTTTAGCATACCTTTTCTTCAGAATATCCATAGCAGTTTCTTTTCCGTCGAACGGAATATATTTATTTCTTTCGTGTGTGTTGGTCCAGATGAGAACAAAAATTAATGCAATAATAAGAATCCAAAAAAACCATCCAAACCAGATATTACCCATAAACCAATTATGAAACATCTTTTCTCCTTAATAAAATTTTATGATTAACATTAAACAAAAACTCCCGGCTGGTCCGGGAGCTTTTAATTTTTATTTTACTTTATCAATTGCATCTTTTTAACCATTTCAAAATTATCCGTCTTCAACTGATAGAAATAAACTCCTGATGGTAAATTCTTAGCGTCAAATACTATCGAATAATTGCCCGCATCATAATTTCCATTAGCTAACTGTTCAACTTTCTTCCCAAGTACGTTATAAACATTCAGTTGAATATTTGCTCTCCTTGATAAAGAAAATTCAATTCTGGTTGAGGGGTTGAACGGATTCGGATAATTCTGTTTCAAAATGAACTGATCAGGTATTAAAACTTTTGTATCCTCCACTGCTGTTGGTGAATCACCTGTAAGAATGAAGAAGTTACCAACTTTTTCTTCATTGAAAGTAATCAGGTTATCTGTTGTGTTCAGATTAATACCGGTAACCTCATTCCACTGATTAAGATCATCATCCCAGTATTTTACTTTTATTGTTGACTCAATGACATTTTCATTTGATAATTGATCATCTGTATAATGAAACTGGAAGTTGGAAGTGCTGTTAAAGTTCATATAACCACCGCAACCCATCTGGTTGTGCATTCCTCCTCCCCCCATCATTGGATAAAAGTAATCCATCTCAAAAGCAGCAAAGGCATTTTGATCACCTAGTGTGTAAATATCACCGGGGAAAACAGAAAGAAACTGACAGAACAATGAATCGTGCATACCACCGTGAGGTCCGCCTCCATTCCACCATCCGGGATTCATTGTTATCATATTAAGAGTATCGAATGGAGTGTGAAAGTGTTCAGGATCAGCCATGTTTCTGTGAATCCATCCACCGCCAAAGTTCTGACCAAAGCTTGTTGAATCTCGCCAGAACATTCCATTAATTTCATAGACGATAACCATCGGGAAGTAGCCTATATCTATCATTCCTCCAACAATGTCAATCTGGTCGCCATTTTCAGGTCTTGTAGCACCAGAACCTGGGTCATACCAGGGTGGACCAAAATTTAGGAAGTAATCCGGCACGCCATCATTATTTTCATCGAGGTAATAGTGTTCCATTATAAAAGTTGTATCAACAATTGCAGTTCCACTAATTGAAATAGTTTGTGGAGTTCCATGCATATATCCAAATCCTGATGTATAACAGCTATCCATCATATGATGACCACCATACATATTGCCCATATGGTTCCAGAACGGATCGTAAGGATCTCTCCAGAATTCTCCATTAATTTCATAAACAATAATCATGGGATTATTATTAAAAAAAGTTGAATCCAGTTTACCGCCTGTTATTGTTATCATATCACCATCATTCGGTCGTACTACATTGGAACTATCCGGTTCGTACCACCATGGTCCGAAATTCAAAAAGTATTCAGGTGTTCCGTTGTTATCTTCATCAAGAAAATACATTGGGTGCACTCCAATTGTAGTATCAACTAAAGCATAACCACTTACAGTAACAATTTCAAGTGAATCTGGGTCACACCACCCTCCATAACCTCCTTGTGCAAAAGAAATGGTAAAAATAGAACTAAACATTACCATCAAAATCAGGTTAATTGCTTGTTTCATTTTTACTCCTGTTTTAGTTGTGAAATAAATTAATTAAGCTAAAATTTCAAAAGATGGAATCTGCATTTAACAGATTCCATCAAGAATACT
>Ga0315536_1001817_pt1 | contig 10505 bp, 9 predicted proteins | sample SalMarSW160230MG_FD_203093 | JGI IMG/M metagenome (GOLD analysis project Ga0315536, IMG submission 203093) | Salt marsh sediment microbial communities from the Plum Island Ecosystem LTER, Massachusetts, United States - Salt Marsh Sediment SW1602-30 ... | reverse complement strand
CATAAGCCAAGGAAAAGGTAGTGGTGGACTAAATTTCAATTTCCTTCCTTCACCCAAACCGTCGAAAGGTTGTCCCACAGCCAACTCTTTTTTGCTTAAAAATCGGTTTTGATGCGCGCTACAGTAGACGCCAACAAAAATTTGAGAGCGTTGCTCTTATAGAGATAAGAATGGAACATTGAACCGGATAGACTAATAAGAAAGCTTTAGCTTAGGAATAGAGCACTCCACAAGGGAGTGAATTTATGCCTATAACAATCGGTTCGCTATTTAGACGAATTGTCAAAGTACTGCAGACTCAAGATGACAATCCAAATAGCTATCTAAATAATCCAAAAAGTGACTTCTACAATCCAAACTACGACATCAACAATCCAAGTAGCAACATCAACAATCAACATAGCAGAATCAACGACGCATCAAACAATCAATACAACAAGGAACGGCGAAGGAATGCTTTGAGAAAACTCATTCAGATATATCTGTCAGACTATCTGTCTGCAGAACAAGCAGAGGAGGTTGTTAAAGAGTATATCCCATGACCAATTAGGCCTTTCAAAGTCGTCATCGCCTCAAAGGCAGCATTTGGGCAAGCGCGTGCATAGTAAGAATATACCTCATTGCTAGTTACCGTGCTATACGGCTTTGGCTACAATGTTCATGTATGTTAACGGGCTCATTGGTTGAAGTGTTGACAGGTTTCCATAAGTAGCAACTGTTTCCCATCCCGCCTTTAGCAGAAGAGAAGACAGTTCACTGAGACTGTAGACATGGTGTGTGGTGTCAACTCTATCTATTAACTCCAAATCTTTTCCACGCTTACTGTAGAAAATCCAAGAAGTGTTAGCTTGTGCTGTTATCGGCTCATACTTCCTGTTCTCCAATATGACAAAGCGGTTCAGCTCTGTATAAGAAGTAGGTGCAAACTTAATAGATAGATACTCGGTATGCATTGTTTCTGCCACAAAAAGGATTGCGCCTTCCCTCGAAAGCTGTCTAGCTTGCTTGAAAATGCTTAGTTCATCCGTCGCCTCATAGAATCCGACAGACGTCCATGCACTAACAAGCACATCGAAGGGGCGCGAATACCTTGTTCTAACAACCTCCTCTAGTTTTCTAATGTCGCCTTCCAAGAAAGTCACTAGGTTCGAGACTCCATGCTCCCTTGCCTTTCTCTCTGCATCTTCTAGAAAAGCGCGGGATATGTCAACTCCAACAGCTTTGAACCCTTTTTTCGCCATGTGGATTGAGATACGGCCATTTCCACAGCACAAATCAAGTAGATGCCCCGCCTTGATTCCAAAACGATCAAGTACTTTGGTTATTCCATCAACGAGTTCTTCAGTTCCTGACCATCTTTGGTTTAGAAGTCTCAAGAATAAATCGGAACGTTCAACAAACAGCTTATTGACCCAGTCTTTCTGCATGCTTCAGTATGAAGTACTAGACCCCAAATATGCTTTTTGATTGACCTTCCAAAGTTTAATTCACCCCTAAAACATGCTGGAAAGGTTACTTCGCGACCATTGGAATAAATTTCCCTGCAACATGTTGAAGAAACTAATGGACTGATTCAAATCTTCAACAGAAACCAGAAAAGGAAACAGTAAACCTCGGAAACTACATGTTCTATTATGGCGCATTATGCCGAAAAAGAAAAAAACCACCGAAGAAAAGGAAACGAAAAAACAGAAGTCGCAGCTACAACCAAGAAAGCCCCCGCTTCAAGCAAACCGCGAGAGAAAAAGACCGCAATGGCTCCTGCTGCCCCGCTGGACCTTTGGAGAGCGTTTGACGATGTCTTTGAAAGATTCCGAAGCGATTTTGAAGACCTACTCTTTCCATCTTACTGGGACAGAGAACTGTCTCTATTTCCTGAACCTCGTATTCCAGCGGTAGATCTAGAAGACCGCGAAAAAGATTACATATTGAAGGCCGAGATGCCAGGCTTCAAGAAGGAAGACATCGAAATCGAAGTGAAAGAGGATTCTGTAGAGATAACGGGCAAGGTTGGCTGGAAATACGCTAGAAATACGATAAGAAAGAGCAAGCGTAAATTTGCAAGGAGCGAGCCTGCGAATCGTTCTACAGGATGGTTGAGCTGCCAGAGGAAATAAAACTGGACGAGGGGCAGCGCCAACCTGTTAGAAGGAGTTCTTGAAATAACGCTTCCTAAAAAAGCACCAAAACAAAAACGAAAAGTCTCAATAAAATAAGCAATCCTTCTCTCCTTTTTTTGTTGGAAAAAGCGGTGTGCACGAGGGAATAGCGCGCGAAGCTTATCTGGATCGTTGTCGTTCAAGTCTGGCAAGCTTTTTCTTCTTACGCTTCTCTTCTCTTACTTTCTTCTACATAGGCTTAGGTTTTGTCCGATCTTGTACTCCTGTTTCTCCTTTCTTCCGCATTTCATTCTCCTTCTGACAAAAGAATAGCTCATTCGCTCTATTGAAGCTATCCTTGCCTTCTTGTACAATTGAGTTATTTTATTTTTTATAACCTGTGGCATTTCACACGCAGTGCGCAGCGTACGTAGCATTGGAATTCGTCATCATGTGTTGTTCTCTGGTTCGTTAGGGAAAAAGGGATGTTGCTGTCGTGGGGAGGCTGGATTTTTGCCGATGCCTGTTCTGTCTATGTTGCGCGCGCTAATGGGCTAAAATATGACAAAATGGAAAAGCCTATGTCCAACCCCAAAAGAGGCTGAAACTGGACTCGAACCCATTTGGGTTCGGAACCATTGGCGGGCCCGGTGGGATTTGAACCCACGGTTTCCGGCTCCGAAGGCCGACGCCTTAATCCGTGCTAGACTACGGGCCCACCTGCACAGAACAATAGCGTGTGGCAATTAAAAGATTTACGAAAATTCTTATTTAAGCAAAATTTTAATTGTTAAATTCAGGTTAGCGGAGCGGTTAACGATTGGGTAAAAGAACATACCGAGAAGGAAGAAACTGAGAAATAGCTTTCTCACTTCTTTTTTTCGTGAAGCTTTTTTCAAAACTCGTTTAATATTAAAGATGCGAGATGCACAATGTGCGGAGGAGCGATTTATGCCAATGACTCTTGTTTGTTGGGCAAGTGGCGCTATTGAGGGTTTGCTGGGACTCTGCGCGACAGAGATTTAAGGAGAAATGATGAAATTTGCCAACAGACTGCTACTATTAACTAAATTTCCGCAGAGCCCTCTCAGCCCCTATCGGTCTCCTTTTTTATGTGCCCCAAAAAAATGGGGGAAGATTGGTTGGTTTTTGCTGGTCGTTTACCGTTTTCGCAGCATTAGCACCAGTACTAGCCCGACTGCTACGATTGCGATTATTATGCCGACTGTTGCAGGCATAAAGTAGAGGTCAGCCATCGATGGTTCTGGAGGAGGCGCCGTCGGCGTAGCTTGCGGTGCCTCGTCAACGTTTATGTAGGTTGTGGCATATGAGGGTCCATAGGATGCAGAGCCTTCGAACCTTGCGATGATTTGGTACTGTCCTGGAACTTCTGGCGTGAACTTAATGCCAAAATTGCCAGCGATGTCACTTGTGGTGTTGCCTATCTCGTAGTAGTTGCCGTTAGGATCAAGAGTCTCCAAGATAACTTCCACGCCCTCTGCGTTTTCTGGTTTCGGTTGTTGCATAAACAGGTATTCCATCCATGCGCTCATGTCTTTGTCGGATATTGCTGGTGTGCCTTTGAGGCTGAATTCGAAGATGTCGTTGGTGTTGCGTCTGCCCGTTTCTGTCTGATCTGTAACTGTTCCGGTGATCGTTACGCTGGATACTACTGTAGGAACAGTCTGTGGTGCAGAAACTGTGGTGGCGCTGGGTCCCTTGCCAAAGCCGTATATTTGACTGTCGAAGAGATTGAGACCTACTATCATGCCGTCTGCCATAAACGTGTTTGATTCAGTGGGGGACATTCCTCCGAAGAAGCCTAGTATTTTCCATATGTCTTCTCCTGTTGTTGCGTTGATGCAGCGTAGGTTTTGTCCTCTCCATAGCGGCTGAGTGGGTGAGTGTTCACCGCAAACCGTGTAGAGTTTTCCGTCACAGATTGCAAAAATACCTATTGGGTATCTTCCGCCGTAGCCGATTTCTAGGCCTTCTACTAAAGCGTCGTAGTTCCACAAGACATCTCCTGTTGTTATGTTGTAGCATCTTATTTGTCCACCGTAGCCGTAGGAGTATAATTTGCCTTCGTAGTAGTTTGAACTAGCACCGTAGTAGCTCATTTGTACTTCGGGTTCACTTTCCCATATTTGTTCGCCTTTGTAGAGGTCGTAGCCCCAACGTTTCAACTGCTTCGGTGAACGGAAGGTGAAGACACCGTCTTCTACATACACACCATCTATGCCGAAACTGCTGAAAGCCATTCCTGACGTAACGTTGTCTGCCATCGATGCATAGGGCGGCGTAAACGTTGTTTCCCACAGTTTTGTGCCTTCTTCTCCAGGTTTAAGACTTACACCTACCAGTTTGCCGTTGACAATTCCTTCCTCATTGTTTTGTCCTGCGGTTCCGATAACTGCTAGTTCAGCTTCGCGTACTGAAAGGATTGAACCCGCTTCACCTGACGGGCCTTCCACGTACGATGTCGGTAATGACACGTTCAATGAAAAGCCATTGTTTCCGTCGTGTATCCAGTAGCCTCCTGGTGGCGTAGGCCATCCGCTTCCGAAAGCGCCTCCTGAGGGTCGCCATTGCCAAGCTGAAGTTCCGACTCTATCGCCAAGCATTGTTGGGATTGCAGTACTGTTCCACACTTGAAGATAATACTCTGCGGGTTGGCCGTATCCTGCAAGATTTTCAACGTTGTAGTTGCACCAGCTTCCGTCTTTGCCATAGACTGGAAATGCACCCATAACAAACCAGAAATACATAGTACCGAACGACACGTTAGCTATTTTGCATACAGACCTTCCTGTGTAAGCGTCGCAGCGATACGCCGGAAGTTCTGTACATGTATGGGTATCCTCCGTGCTGGTTAGGCGACTCGTAATTGTATATCTGGCCTCTTGAAGGCATAGTGTCATTTATGTACTCTAGCGTTTCCCCTGTGTACAGATCAGCAACGACATAGCCTTCTGACACATGTGCGTCTCCGCGGTAGTTGTAGTAGAGCTTACCGTTAATGATTAACACATCCAAGCCGAGACCTTGGTAGTGCGCGGTTTCGTAGCCTATTGAACCATACATTTCATCCATGACGCCTCCAGCGTAATATGGCTTCGTCCACAGTATATGCGAGCTTTCAGGTCCTTTACCGCTTACAAAGTTCATCGTATTTCCGCCACGAGATCCATACGGGTAATTTTGGGCTTGATCGCCAAGCCAGTTTCCTCCAACTTCGTACCATAGTCTGTTTGCCGAGTTTATTGGTCGTTGCCAAGTTCTTGTTGGAAGTGGAGTCTCAGGCCAAGGCTGTACTTGTTCCTCTTGCACGGTGAAGTTCACTTTAGAGCTTTCAGCTGCTAGATACGTTCTTTTATCCCCGTCAGTTTCGATTTTAATTGTTTGAGGGAACCAAGCTTGAAGCGTGTAGGTGCCAATCTTATCAGGCGTGTATAGCTTCCAAGCAGCGCCCACTGGATCAGTTCTGTCGATCATTACGGTTTCAGTGTTCCCTTCAGGGTCTGTTAGGTACCATCCTATATCGTACCATGCAGCTCTACCTCCGGCCACATCAGCCATGATTTCACCGATGTCAGGTGGCATGTCTGCAGTCCACCATTGAAGCAGCACTTCTTGATTTATACCTACGATTTGGGGGTTGGCAGCGCAATAAACCCAGGAGTGGTAAGTGGTTTCAGCAGCGTTTGCGGTTGGTAAGAAAGATATTAGCGAAACAGCAATAGTTGCCATTAGAAATATCGCGATCGTAATACCGGTTTTGTTTTTTGAATTAGTCATTCTTTTTTCTCCTTTTTTGGTGATAGCCCTCTCGGTTTTCAAAGTATAAAAGAGAGTGCCGTAAGAGTGTCATACGACAATTTTATATTCAGATTTTAAAATATTAACCCTAAGAGGGGATGTTAGTTGAAACTCTGGGCAAAAGAGGTTCAAACATTAATGGAGTTTGGTCTTACACGCTCTCAAGCAAAAGTATATCTAACCCTCGTTAGGCTGGGTGAAGATTCGAAAGCACTCACGATATTTAGGTTTTCAAACGTTGCACGACAAGATGTCTACAGAATCCTAACCGAACTTGAGTAGCTGGGTTTAGTCGTAAAAGTGATAGCTCAACCAATGAAGTTCAAAGCGATTACATTGAAAACAGCCACCTCAATTTTGCTGAAAAGAAAAAAGAGGATTTTTTCAGAGTTAGAATTAAAAGCTAAAGAACTTGTTGAGAACACGAGTAAAAGGACCGCGAACGTCGTGACTAGGCGAGTGGGTGATCGTTTCGTCTTAATTAGGGACTTTGACGCAATTCTGCATAGGGCAGAGGATTCAATAGCAAATTCTAAGCAAGAAATTGATCATATTACGCCATATCGAGAATTGGCGTCTTGGCTTACTTACTTGTCTGATCCGTTTAGTAACGCGTTAAATAGAGGCTTTGAGATTAGGTGGATAACGGAACTACTCCCTAATCTCGAGCAATTGCCAGAAATAATAAGAAACTTTGGACACGCACGGTTTACGCTTAGAATTGTCCCTTCTAACCTCGAAGCAAAAATATCGATATTGGACAAAAAAGAAATGAACATGGCTGTCTTCCCTGAATCTGAAATTGGAGAGGCTGCTCTGTGGTCAGATAATCCCTGCCTTGTATCGATGGCTGCAGAATATTTTGAAACGATTTGGCAAAGAGGAATTGACGTTGATCTTGAAAAAGATGCTTAAAAAGATGGATTGAGCTCAGCCAATAGAAAACCATTAGAGTATAGTTGTTATATCTGAGGTAAAATCTCACGCTCCAGTCACAACAAAGCTCGATTTTTTAAAAGTTTCAAAAACAAACTTCATAAATGTACAGTTAACCAAATTCTTATTAACCAACATGCCATTAAGTTTGTTCGCACACCACGGGCCGGTAGCTCAGCACGGCTGGAGCGTTCGACTGATAATCGAAAGGTCGCCGGTTCAAATCCGGCTCGGCCCACCACGTAATACACCCAGATTTTAAATTACTTATGTAGAACAGTTTTTAGAATTAGATGCTACGATACATTATTGAATTTTTCTTTGAATTTTTAACTTGGGGCGGTTTGCCGTTCTAAAGTTTTATAAATCGAAATGGATGATTGTCTTTTAGAGGGAGAATTTTTTGGTTAAAGACGAAGAAATGCTAGAGGAACTGAAGAAAATACGTGCAGCACTCGAAACTAAGCCTCCTCCACCACCGCCCACAGGCTTATGGAATGAGTTCAAAACCTTCTTGGAAAACTATAAGGTTCTGGGGCTTGCAGTTGCTTTCATCATGGGCGTCTATCTCGGCGGTCTTGTGCAGTCTCTGGTCAAAGATTTGCTTCTGCCTGCGATTGGGTTGGCTATTCCCGGTCTTGCGGACTTGTCGACTTATACGGCTGAAGCTGGAAGTCAGATTTTTGGCATCGGTAGCTTTCTGGTGGCTTTGATAACCTTCATAATCGTTGCCTTCGTGATTTTCATAATCGTGAAGGTGACGAAGAAGTGGGGCATACAGTAACGAGGCTAATGGTTCGTCTGTCGTAGGCTTAGAGGAGGCAAAACGGTTAGCGGTGTCTTGTGGTGTTTAGTTCCTATTTCCTCTTTTTTGTTTTGGTAGGTTTTTAAGCCTAGGATGATTAGGTGTTCGATGAATGTGCTGCGTTTTTCTCTTCCGCGGATGTTTTCGAGTTCTCTGAAGAGTTTTTGGTCCATGGTTATGCTTATGTTGTGTTTCATGCGCGTAAACCTCGTATATTTGGTATATTTAGTATACTGAAAAGCTTTATTAGCTTTACTGAACAGAATACACACGAGGCAAAAACATGAAAACCCTCCGCATATCAGACGACGCCCACCAAAAACTAACCGCCCTCCTCGGAGAAATCACCGCCCAAACCATGAAAATGCAAACCTACACCGACGCCATAGAAAACCTCCTCTCCACCTCAGTCATGCTGCCACCAGAACTGCTCGTGGAAATCGAAAACTTCATAGACGCAAACAAAAACCTCGGCTACACCACACGCGAAGAACTCATTCGCGAAGCCATAAGATTCAAACTCAACTCGCTGAAAGGGCAGTGCGAGTACGTCGAAGTGCCAAAAGAAGATTACGAGAAACTTCAGCAAGCTGTACGCGACTTGGACACGGGTTTCCTAAGCGCTGATGACTTCATCCAACAGCAAGTCCGAAGCTTACTGGAAAAGCATCAGGCGTGGACTGAGCAAAAAGAAGACTTTTGAAAAGTGAACAGGAGCATCTGCGGGTCATTTTTGAAAATCTGATTGAACAGGAAAACGCAGAATCGCCGCAATACCGCTTAACGCGAGGAGCTTTGCGCCTGCCTCATGCTCAGTGCTGACCACGGTTATACTTCCTCTTCGCTGTTCAACTTCGCGCATAAGCTTTTCCAGATGCAAGCGCGGTTCTTCCTCTGCTTCGCGCAGCATCGTGTCTGCCAAAACAAGCGTTTCCACTGCGCCCATCTGTGTTGCGTTCTCAACCTTCTCCAGCCCGTAGGTGATTGTGGCTTCGCCTTTTCCCAGCCTTTTCATGACTTCTTCCATGACCGCGGTTTCGTCAACAATGCGCATTTGCTTGGCTGCTTTCAAGAGTACTCCTGAACGTAGCGCTTCGTAGATGCCGCTTACGCCGCCGTTGTTGACGCTTTTAACGTCCACCACGGACTTAGCCATGTCCGCAGCCTCCTCTCTGAGAAAATTTGCAAAGTCGTTTTTTACGAAGCCCACGCCTACAATGACTATTGGACTGCGCCTCGGCGTCCAGAGCTGATTTAAACTGTTAACTACCCGTTTAAAGTAGTCTCTTGTGGCGGCTGAACGTTTGTCGGCTTCATGTTTCCCAGGCAGTTTCATGCGTTCCTCCACTTTTATATCCACGCCGTACTGGCGGGTTTCTGCTACGGCGAAGCCTTCGTCGTCTATGGCTAGAATTAGCATCGGTTTTTCGGTTTTGCTTGCCCGCTTAAGTCTGTCAAGGAGATGTTTAGGCCATTGCTTCTTTACGATTGTCAAGGGCTGGTTCAGCGCTATGCTGAGCGTGTGGTGAGCGCCTGTCGGCATGATATCCGGCGCGTGGATAATTACCCCGTGAACGCGCAGCTTGCCCAAGAACTTGTCCCAGCTTACCGATTCAACCTTGACGCCCATGAACGCTGAGATGCGTTCGCCGCTTTTTGGTCTGGAGTATTCTCTGTCGGACTTTATGTTTCTTGATGAGTAAGCGTACACCTCGTCACCTTTGTAGATGACGTTGTACAGGTGCCAAAGGTCATCGTCAGAGCTGGGAACGACTTTTACGAAGCCTTGCCGTAGGTTTTTTCCTATTATTTTCACGTTTCTGTTTCCGCCAAGCTTGTTAATCGTAGACGAGGTAAAAATAATCTGTAGGGAAATATACGTTTCTCTGAAGCTTTTCGCTTGATACAAGGGACTGAATTTTTAAGGAAGATGGACATACTGCACAAAAGGGATGTCGAATGTCTTCAAGGTTAGTCGTGGTGAAAGTTGGAACCAGCAGCATAACAGCCGGAGAAGGAAAGCTGGACGAAGAAGAAATGCGCAGACTAACCAAACAAATAGCCGCCGCAGTCAAGCAAGGGGACAAAGTTGTCTTAGTGACTTCTGGAGCCATAGTTGCAGGCATAGCTGAACTGGGTATACCTCCGAAGCCTAACGATATTGTTTTCCAGCAAGCCTCGGCGGCCACGGGACAAAGCGTGCTCATGGCTAAGTACCGTGAACTTTTCAGGAAGCATGGATTGAAAGTGGCACAGATTCTTCTCACCGCTGAGGACCTTTCCAACAGGGCTTCTTACGTGCACACATGCAACGTGCTGGAGATGCTTCTGAAGCTGGATGTGGTGCCCATCATAAACGAGAATGACGTGACTTCTGTTGACGAACTGACACCTCTAACCGAAGGGTACCGAGTAAACTTCAGCGATAACGACATACTTTCGGTTCTTGTAGCCAACACCATAAGAGCAGACCTTGTGGTCATCCTGTCTGACGTTGACGGCATATACACGACCGACCCGCAAAAACCAGGGGCAAAAGTGATAAAAACCGTTGAAAACATCACACAGGAACTGAAAGACGCACTAAACGGCAAAAGCCGCTTGGGAAGAGGGGGCATACAGAGCAAAGTTAAGGCAGCCGAAATCGCAACCAGATGTGGCATACCCGTGGTGGTTGCTAACGGGCGAAGAGAAAACGTGCTTATCGACATCCTCGCAGGCAAGAACATCGGCACCTACTTCAAACCGTGCGGTCACATGCCGGCTGTAAAACGGTGGATAGCTTACGGTGCTTCCGTGAAGGGGCAAATTTTCGTCAATGAAGGCGCAAAAAAAGCAATGCTTGA